>Ga0065721_10048743_pt1 | contig 101679 bp, 90 predicted proteins | sample Mesricmetagenome_FD_59108 | JGI IMG/M metagenome (GOLD analysis project Ga0065721, IMG submission 59108) | Mesophilic microbial community from rice straw/compost enrichment Sample: eDNA_1 v2 (version 2) | ecosystem: Engineered > Solid waste > Grass > Composting > Bioreactor | place: USA... | reverse complement strand
AGCCGGCAGCGGCAGCCCCATCACCGGATCGGGTACAACCTCGATCCGGCCAGCCGCAACGCCAATCCGCTTCAGCAGCTCAGCGGATTCGGCGTCCCGCACCGACACATAAGCGCTCTTCCGCATACATGAGCGGATGAGCGGATCCATCCAGCGCCGGTTCACCGGCCCGATCCCTTGCGAATAAATAAACGTTGGCTTGCCAAGCCATTGGGCAAGCTTGATGATTCCGGTGTAATACGGAATCGTCTTCGCGCTTGTCGCGTCCTGCAGCAGGCTTCCGCCGCCGCTGATCAGCCCGTCGCTTGCACGGAGCGCGTTCATCAAGTCCTTCGGATGCATCCGGCGGACGGCTTCTACGCCGTACATGCGGCTTGTCCAAGCCGGGTCGGCCGACAGCACGACCGGCTGAATATGAACGCCGTTAGCCTCGCCCTGCTCGGCTAACGCCAGCAGGATCGAGCGCAGCACTGCTTCATCGCCGCTGTTGCGGAACCCGTAATAGCCGGAAATAACTATTCGGAAAGAAGTTTTTTTATCAGTCCCGGTGACCATTTCCGATATGCCCCTTCCACCACTTGCCATACGCCGATCAGAATCAGACCGATAATCGCGCCAAGTCCAAGACCAAGGAAGACGCGGATAATCGAAATGTACAGCGGCGTATGAATATGGGCGAACGTATCAACCATCGACAGCTGCCCGATTGCGCCAACAATAATGAACACCCACGCTGCGCGGTAACGAAGCGCAAGGAACAGACCAGCCAGTAGCAGCGGATGCGCCAAGAGGAATTCCTTGCTCCGCGGACGAACGCCAAACGTCTGCTCCAGCCAGTTGCGGAACGTCAGCTCCAGCGAGGAAGCCGAACCCTCGTTTCCTGTACGGGACAGGTAGTACATTCCTACTACGGCAATTACTACAAAGGCCACAACCATAAACACTGTAATCGGCATATTAGCAAACTTGCGGATACGGCGTACCGGAGAATTGCCGGTATACAGCAGCACGTAAATCGCCGTTAAACCGATAGGCGCCAGATGCAGCAGGCTTACGCCGCGGAACTGCTGAAGCACCATACTGTACGTAATATTGTTCAGAAGGCCAAATACAAACGGCACGGCCATCAGCGAGATCAGCGCCGTCACGATAAACCAGGTAATCGCAAGGCCAAGGCGGCGTCCCACCGTCAGACCGTCGAAGATCCATTTCCCTTCGCCAGGAGCGCCAGCTCGTCCATTCCAAGCGGCGCCTCCCACCGTACGGAGGCTGCCCTCGGTTCGGGCATATACGCGGTTCATGACCCAGACCAAGGCAAGAGTTGGTGCGCTAATGCCAGCCCCAAGCGCCAGCGCCTGCTCGGCAAGCGCACTATTGATCTGGAACAGACCGGCCGCGCCAATCAGTCCAATCAGATACACCGGAATAAGCGTGCTTGGGATAAAGACATTGATAAGCAAGGCAATCAGGGCCACCGCACCTGCCGCAACCACCATCTTAAGCGGCTTATTATACGATGGATGCTTCACGTCAAACGGCTGCGCCAGATTTGGCGGGAAGCCGGCATCGGTCAGTTTTTGCACCAGGCCGTCTTTACCCTTCATTGTGATATACAGGTTGTCCAACCCGCTTACAACCGCCGACTTCTCCGTGCTTGTCTGCACGCCTGCATTCAGGAAGAACATACGGATGTTACGATCCTTCGCTGCAAGCAAGAAGCGGTCTGTCAATACCTCAGGCGACTTGCCAATAGCATCTTCAGGAGACAGAGAATAGAGACGCACAATATTATAGTTTGTAATATATGCTAATTTATTTATGCCGGACTGAGGTTTTTTCAAATTCTCAATCGTTGCCATTCCAATACCGTATTTGTTGAGCAGCCCAGCGAACGAATTGAGGCTGTGAAGCTCGACTTGATCCTTGTAGCCCTTCACCGCAGCACCGTCAAACAATACGCGCGTGACGCCAACTTCTTTCAGACGGGCCAGCTGCGCATCAACAGCTTCCTCATTATAAGGCAGGACGCGGTCGGAGAAGCGAGCCAAAATATGAAAACCTTTGTCATGCAGCGTCTGCAGAGTAATCGGATCGAAATCCATCGGCTGCAGCAATACGTCCTGCAGCGGCAATTCAATGACCAGACCGTTACGTCCGTCAAAAGACCAGGGACGGTAGACGGCGCCTGCACGATCCATCGCTTCGCGGACGATTGGTCCAATCAGTTCTTCCTCCTGCGGGCCGCTGAAGAGAATGTAGGAATAATTCTGCCCTACAGGCTCCAGCTTGCTTTGCAGCAGCGCAATATCCTTTGAATTATAATATTTCAAGCGGCCGGCCTGGGAGAGCTCCTTCATGGTGCTCTCGTACAGCGACATCGTTGTAATGCCGACGGCTTTCATTTTGTCCAGCTGCTCTTCGATAAACTGCTGAGGGCGTGCCTGATACTCCGAGATTTCGACCAAATCGCGGTAATCGAATACATATTCCACGGACTTCGAGGATGATTCCATATCCATTCGATTCATGCCGATCGGCAGTGCGGCGATTACGCCAATAATTGCAATAACCCACAGCCAGAGTATCGCCTTGCGGTTCCATTGCTGCCAACGTTGAAGCACAATAATCCTCCGTTCAACTCTTTACGAATGTGATCCTAATCTAATCCTAATCTGATGTAATTCGAGCCTGCGGATTAGATTAGGCCTTGCTGTCAACCCGCTCCATAACCGCACCGCGCAGCTCAGCCAGCACTTCAGCCGCATGCTCCGTCGATTGTCCGCGAACAGCAAAATAAACCTTAATCTTCGGCTCCGTACCGGACGGACGAAGACAGAACCACGATCCGTCAGCGAGCATATATTTGAGTACATTCTCCGGACGCAGTCCATCCAGTCCGCCGAGATAGTCAAGAACGCGTTCAACCTTCACGCCATTGATCTGTGCAGGCGGATTATTGCGCCAGTCGTTCATAATGCCGGCAATCTGCTGTACGCCGTCAAGGCCTTTCAGCGTCCGCGACTCCAGCCCCTCCAAATAGAAGCCATGCTTCGCATACAGCTCCAGCAGAACATCATACAATGTTTTTCCTTGACTGCTATAGTATGCCGCTGCTTCACAAATCAATAACGAGGCTACAATAGCGTCTTTGTCACGGGCATAATCACCGGTCAAATAACCGTAGCTTTCTTCATAGCCGAACAGGAAGGTATGCTCGCCCGTTTGCTCGTAAGCCGTCATTTTCTCACCAATATATTTGAAGCCAGTCAACGTATTCTCTACAGCTGCCCCGTAGGAACGAGCGATATCGGCCCCCATCTCGCTGGTAACGATCGTCTTGATCACGACACCGTTAGCCGGCAGCTGGCCGCGCTCCTTCAATTGACTGAGCACATATTCAATCATCAACGCGCCTGACTGGTTGCCCGTCAGAACGACATATTCACCATTATTATTTTTTACAACAGCACCCATGCGGTCAGCATCAGGGTCGGTGCCCATAATAATGTCAGCATCAATCTCTTGCGCAAGCTTCATCGCCAGAATAAATGCTTCACGCTCTTCCGGATTTGGCGATTTGACTGTACTGAAATAACCGTCAGGCGCCTCCTGCTCGGCTACAATATGAACATTGCTGAAGCCTGCTTTGCGCAGCACTTCGCGGACAGGCAGATTGCCGGAACCATGCAGCGGTGTAAAGACAACTTTAAACTTCTCGCCAAGGCCGCTTTGCAGCAGCTCTTTGTTCAGGCTTTGTGCAACAACGGTATCCGTATATTGCTCGTCTGCTTCAGCTCCAAGCCATACCAGAAGGCCTTGCGCTTCCGCTTCCTCGCGGCTGATTCGTTTCACTTGATCAAAGCCGGTCACTTGACCGATCGAAGCAATTACCTGCTCTGCATCCTCCGGAATCAGCTGGCAGCCGTCCGAGCCGTAGGCCTTATAGCCGTTATATTCCGGTGGATTATGGCTGGCAGTAATGACGATGCCTGTGGAGCAGCCCAGCGAACGTACCGCATAAGACAGCTGCGGTGTCGGACGAAGCGACGGGAACAGATAGGTTTTTACGCCGTTTGCGGCAAGCACCAATGCAGAGTCAAGCGCAAACTCAGGCGAGTTATTACGCGAGTCGTGAGCGATTACCGCGGATGGTTGTCCTTCCACTCGGGAGAGTATCCAGTTCGCGAGACCTTGCGTAGCTTTGCCTACGGTATAAGCGTTCAAACGGTTTGTGCCTGCGCCCATAACGCCGCGAAGACCGCCTGTCCCAAATTCAAGATCACGGTAGAAGCGGTCCGTGATTTCCTTCTCTTGTCCTTCAATGCTGCGAAGCTCTTCCTTCGTAGCCTCATCGATAAGCGCATCATTCAACCAAGCCTGGTAACGTTCAATTGCTTTTTCATTTTGATTCATTAAGCAGCTTCACTCCTTTTCTAATAGAAGAAAGTATACATATTCTCTATACAACGCTAATCTGATTAAGAACGATCCGACAAGGCAAACATAAGCTCGCCTTCCGCCACCACCTGACCATCCACCTTGGCAGTTGCTTTCCCTTTGCCGATTGGCCCTTTGAGACGGGTAATTTCCACTTCCAGCGTCAGCGTATCGCCCGGTTTCACCTGGCCCCGGAAACGGAAGCCGTCAATGCCGGCGAAGAAGCCAAGCTTGCCGCGGTTCGCTTCAACCATCAGCATCGCAACGGAGCCCACTTGAGCGAGCGCTTCAACAATAAGAACACCCGGCATAACCGGATACCCCGGGAAGTGGCCTGTAAAATGGGGTTCGTTCATCGTCACGTTCTTGATTCCCACTGCACGAACGCCCGGTTCCACCTCGGTAATACGGTCTACGAGCAAGAACGGGGGGCGATGCGGGATAATTTCTTGAATTTGATTAATATCGAGCACAAATATTCGCTCCTTTCGATAATTAGCAGGTATAAAATCGCTTCATAATACAAAAACTAATGATATCCTTCATCAAACTGCAGGTTGTGAAGGTTAAGATAAGGGGGCTTGGCTGGCGGATAACGATAATCCGCGGGCCAAGCCTCTTTGTGTGCCTGCTGCTCTCTATTGCTCCGGCCCGATCGTAGGGTTCTGTCCGGAACCCGGCTTGTTCAGCGCCTGGAGCAAAATGATGTATACGATCGCCGTCAGGAACGAGAAGGCAATAACAGCCCACAAGTACATTGCTGCAAATGGTGTTTCAAGAAACACAAACATGATACCGAAATAGAACAGCACAGTTGTCAGCTTGCCCATCCAATTCGCCGGCACGGTCTTTTTTCCTTTAAAATGAAAAATCATGCCTCCTGCTATCATTCCCAAATCGCGCAAAAAGATCGCCGCCGCCGCAGCCCATGAGATATGACCGGCCAGCAGAAGCGATAGTATAACGGAAATGAACATCAGCTTGTCAGCGAGCGGATCAAGCATCTGGCCGACTGTCGTCACCTGCCCGGTGCGCCGGGCAATATACCCGTCGAGTATGTCTGTGAGGCCTGCTGCCACGACTACCAGAAAGGCGTAAATCATATGTCCCTGCGCGAATATCGCGACATAGACAGGGATCATCGCAAAACGCAGCGAGGTCAAAAAATTCGGCAGATTCAAACGCGCACGCCCCTCTACCTTTATCCGTTTCTGCTATACCAGGTTCCCAATCATTATACAACTACCATATGAAAATGAAAACAGCACGGGCTGGCTGCAGCAAACCAAAAAGGCTGCTTCCCCAGTCACTTTAACATAATGACTTCCGGAAACAGCCCTTCATTAATAATTATTCATATTCTACGTATCGGAGAAAACCAAATCGTACATGTGCTGCCAGGTCGACCACTCAAACACGTCGCTGCCCGGCTGCTTGCCGACAACCACATATCCCACATATAGACCAGCGATGAGCATGATGACCATAATGACCGGTACAATGCTTTTGCGCAATATCCAAAATGTAATTCGCGCACCTTTGGAACGCTGCTTCTTCTCGGATTTACCGTCGCTGCCGGCTTTTCTTGCTTCCTCAGCTGGCGGCTTCTCCTGATTTTTCGGCGCGCTCCGCGTTAGAACCGCCCGTTCTTCCGTCATACTCTCACCCTATCTATTTGCGCAGACTGTTGGCTAACCCCATCATCGTATCGCTGGATGTCAAGGCTCTTGATGCCAGCTGGTAAGCACGCTGCACATTAATCAGCTCCGTCATCTCATCACCCAGATTAACATTGGACTGCTCCAGGGAGCCTTGACGAAGCGCAATTCCATTATCGCCGCTCGGCGTTACGTTCTGCAGCACATCTGCTACATTAATGCCGTCGGCTATTTGATATAAATTGTCAGCAACAAGCGTTAACGCTGCGGGACGTGTAGCCTGGACCAGCTTGATTGAGCCAAGCTCAATCGTGCTGCCGTCTGTTCCTACCCCTTGCGCGCTGCCGTCCGAGTTCACCCGAAGCTTATAACCACTTGGCACTGCAAGCGGTCCCTCGCCTGCCGGCGTATTCGCAATAACCGGGTAACCTTCCGGTGTTGCCAAAATCGTATCACCGTTTGCCGCAACCGTCAACTGCAGCGAGCCGTTGCGTGTGTAGGCACGGTCTCCGGCACCGTTAACTGCAACCTCAAAGAGCGCATTTCCCTCAATAGCAAGGTCGGTTTCCTTGTCCGTTGTCTTAATGGTGCCCTGCTGCAGGTTCGGCTGAATCATCGCAAGTCTCGAGCCCCAGCCTTGATTAAAGTTCAGAGAAGTCATTCTTCCGGGCTGATTGAAGGAATCCGGCTGCTTCTTGGTATTATTCAGCAGATCCTCAAAGGTTGCTTCCTTGCGTTTATAGCCTACCGTATTCACATTCGCAATATTATCAGCCAGCATGTCCAGCTTCTGCTGAAGAGCGTTCATCGATACGCTGGCATTAATCATCGAGCTGTTCATAGTATGCCTCCTAAAAAGAATTGCCACGCAGATGGCTTATCGCTTGCCATTGCGGTAATTCTTGCCTCGCCAGCATTGGAGCGTCAACCGTTGCCTTATACACGGCCTACCTGGTTAACCGCTTTGTCCAAGCTTTCATCATAGAACTGAATAACCTTCTGATTCGCTTCATAAGCGCGCAGCGCGGCCATCAAGTCTACCGATGATTGCGCAGCATCCACATTGGAGCGTTCAACGTAACCTTGGCGGACTTCAACACGTTCACCCGCTGCAACCGGACGGGCATCTGCTGCATCGCCAACCATCCGGAACTTGCCGTCCCCTTCGCGGGCCAGCTCATTTGGATTATCAATCCGCGTAAGCAATAGCTGTCTGCCGCTATCCGCTCCGGTATGCGCGTCTACAAAACGCTGATCAGCCGTCAGGGTAAGCCCGTCCAGACTTACTCCCTGCGGGAATTGAATCGGATTGCCGTCTGTCCCAAGCACGTTTGAGCCGTCTGCGGATACAAGGAAGCCATCGGATGTCAGCGTAAAGGAACCTCCGCGTGTGTAACGGATCTCGCCGTTGTTATCCTGCAGCGTAAAGAACGCCTGAGGCTGGAACGTTACGTCGCCGTTTGGCGAAACATATTTACCCGAGGCATCAAAGGCCATCCCCGGCACATCAATATTGGATACGAGGGCAAAATCCGATGCTTTGCCCGTCTGCGTCAAATCACCTTGCAGATGGATAGCAAGACTTTCTTCCGCGAATACGCCGGTACTGATCTTGCCGATCTGCTTCTCTTGCTTCTCGTCTACGCCCGTGAGTGACAGCAGCATCTCCGGAAAAGAACGGGTCACCGCATACGTCTGCTTATAACCCGGCGTATTAATATTTGTAATATTATTCGTTATCGTATCATGTCTGCGCTGCTGCGCAGTCATACCTGCCGCAGCTGTATAAAGACCTCTTAACATGTGGCGCCTCCCCGGCCGGTCCGCTTACGAAGCCGTACGCTAAAATTCATATCTCTTCTATAATATCGGCTTCGCTTGCAACCGCCGTTATAGATACCCTCTGCGACCTTCGACTCAATTACGCCTCAGTGCGCGCCTGCAGCATCCAGCCCAGCCTGTTAGGCCCGGCTTTTTTTGCCGAGCTTGTCCAGGTTATCCAGCAGAATGCCTGTCCCTTTCACGACGCAGTGCATCGGGTCCTCTGCAATAAGGACCGGCACCTTAAGCTCGTCCGCAAGCAAAGCATCCAGTCCGTCCAGCAGCGCTCCGCCGCCGGTCAGAATGACGCCGCGGTCAATAATATCAGAAGACAGCTCAGGCGGTGTCCGCTCAAGCACCATCTTCGCGGCTGATACAATGGACATGACCTGATCCCACAGCGCTTCACGAACTTCCTCAGAGCGGATCGTAAGGGTCAGCGGCAAGCCCGATACCATATCACGGCCGCGGATATCAATCTCATCATGACGCCCGTCAGAATACACCGTACCAATCTTGATCTTGATCTCCTCGCTTGTCCGCTCGCCGATCAGAAGACGATACTTATCCTTGATATATTTCATAATAGCCGCGTCGAACTTGTCCCCCGCAACTTTAATGGAGGAGGAAGTCACCACATCGCCCATCGACAGGACCGCCACATCGGTTGTACCTCCGCCGATATCCACGACCATGTTGCCGCTAGGCTGGAATATGTCCATTCCAGCCCCTATTGCGGCAGCCTTCGGCTCTTCCTCGAGAAACACTTCCTTTGCGCCGCTCCGTTCAGCCGCTTCACGAATCGCTTTCTGCTCTACCGAGGTAATGTTGGTGGGAGCGCAGATCAGGATACGGGGCCGGCTGAACCATTTGCGGCCTTCAACACGGTCAATAAAAGCCTTAAGCATAATTTCTGTAATCTCGAAATCGGCAATAACACCGTCCCGAAGCGGACGGATGGCAATAATGTTGCCCGGCGTACGCCCTACCATACGATGCGCTTCTTCGCCTACGGCAAGCACACGTTTCGAATCGCTTTCAATTGCGACTACTGAAGGCTCGTCAAGAACAACGCCCTTCCCTTTTACATGAATAGATACATTGGCTGTACCCAAATCGACTCCGATATCCTTGCTTAGCATGCGGCTTTAATCCTCCAACGAATAATATAAGCATCCCGTCCATAAATAGTTCCCATGACTTAGGACATACTGATGTACATTATTCGCCAAAAACCACAAAATTCCTCTAGCTTATGTGCGGAAAAGCTCGAAAAATGTTTAGGATTTGCCAGCTGCGAGAACCTCCCGCTTCTTCGTGCTCGTCTTCTTGTATTTAATCTTTGTTGCTTCTCCTCCCCTCAGATGCCTGATTGATTTGTGGTACTCGAGAATGTGCTTCACCTGGTCTGCCAGGTCAGGGTTAATTTCCGGCAATCGCTCGGTCAAATCCTTATGAACCGTACTCTTGGAAACGCCGAACTCTTTAGCGATCGTACGCACCGTATGTTTCGTTTCTACGATGCAACGGCCTATTTTAATGGTTCGTTCTTTGATGTAATCATGCACGTTCCCGCCTCCCTACTCGAGATAGTTTGGTACAGTATATGAGAGGTCCGGGTATATATTCTTTATGGTCAAGCCTTAAGGACGTGTTTGGCCTAAAATTTTCACAAAAAAACGAAACAGGCAGAGGTTTTCACCCCTGCCCGTGAGACTTTCGACCTATTTCTCTTCGGTAAGCGATTGGCCTACGATGGAAGCCGGATTAACCGATTTGCCGTTCTCCTGCACGCTGAAGTGAAGATGAACGCCGAGATCCTTCTCGAGGTCATTGCGGCCCGCTACAGCAATTTTTGTTCCTTGCTTCACATCATCACCTTCGGCTACCTGAATATCGCTAAGGCTTTGGTATACCGTCACGAGACCGTTGCCATGGCTGATCTCCACTACATTACCGTTTGTAGGATGCTTCTCCACACGAGTTACTTTGCCGGAGAGGGCAGCCAATACATCAAACGGCTGGTCGCTTGGATCAGCGAAGTCTACACCCAGATGCGGTACGAAGGTATTGTTGTCCATTTGAACAACGGCTTGCGCTTTCTGTTCGTTTGTTGCATTGGCATCATAGTAAGGAAGCACTTCATCCAGAACATCTTTATTTGCTACCGGCCATTCCAATTTCTCGCCTTTTCTTACTTGTTCAAGCGCTTGGTCATCCGGCTTCACAGCATCGCTGCCTGCAACGGTATCTGTTTGCTCGGAAGTCGTAGCTGAAGTTTCCTTGGTGTTGTCCGAACCCTGATAGATCCACATTAAGGCTACGATGATTGCTGCCGCTACCATGAATGCTGCCGGGGTTACCCATTTCCTCGACAACAGTCTTTTAAAGCCGTTGCTAGACTTAGCGGCAGATACTTCTCCTATTACATTTTTAGGAGAGTCTTGCTTTGGTTTGTTTTGATTTTCATTCATTTGATATCACCTCACTAGCCATTGTTGCCAGAACATCTAGCTTTATACGTGAGGTATTACTATTTTTTAAGATATCATTTCACAAGAAGTTTTATTGGAGTTTGTATGCAAGCTTCGAAGCTTGTTCCACCTTTGTACCGGTATAATAGTAGGTCACAATCTGCTCTGCGCGTTTGCCTTCCTCCGCCATACCGTTCGCCCCCCATTGACTCATACCGACGCCATGCCCGTAGCCAAAGGTTGTGATCACTATCGAGTCCCCGTCCAGCTTCCACAAGAATTGGGAGGAAGCCAGTCCCAGCTTCTCTCTTACTTCCCGTCCTGTATACGTCTTGCCGTCTATCACCATATCGGCGATCCGGTTGCCCGCGGTCTTGTCCAGCACCCGGATGACCGGCTTCTTCTTCGCGCCAAGCCCTAATCTCGTATAGAAGTCCGACAGTTTCAGCTTTACCGTCTCCCGGTAACGGGGGGAGATCAGCTTATCCCAAGGACTGGCCACGCTGCGCAGATAGGGAAGCTCCTCCTGAAAATACTGCTCTGAGTTTTCGGTATAGCCATTGCTGGTAGAGAAAAATACCGCCTGAATCGGCTCGCCGCCATAGGTAATAATCTCGCCGCGCGTCTCACTCACGGCCTTGTTCAGTTTGGCCAGCTTCTCCTGCTGCTCGTCCTTTGGCCAAAGTCCCTTAAGCTTATCAAGTGAAATATAGATCTGATGATCGACCGTATCGGTGACATTCGCCTGAGAGGCTGCAGCCGTTGCCGGCATGCCGCTATGGTCATCGAGCTCGAGCCTTCTCACTATATAAGTACGTGCAGCAATCGCCTGGGCCTTTAACGCCTCAAGCTCGAAATCAGCAGGCATTTCCCCAGCGACCACGCCCCTGACATACGTCTCGAGCGTTACCCGCTCCGTCCGCTGCTCCTTCGTCAAATAGACCGTAATATACGTTTCCTTTTCCTTGCTGCCCGTTGCTTCAGGCTTATCGGACGGAGACGGCAAAGGCGCCTGCCCGAACCCGTCGGCAGACGCCTTGTTATTAGACGTTACGCCGCCGCTTTCCCCCTGGAACCGATAGGAATCGTCAGACCTGGCATTCCGATAGGCCGAGGCCGCCAGCATCACAGAGATGCTCATCACAATTCCAAGCCCGAAGGCTGCCCAGCATACAACGGTTAACCACCGGCTGCCAGGCCGCTTAATTGCCCGATTCGGTCTGCCTATTACGTATCTCATAGTTCTCCTTTCCACCTATAAGCGGCTTTTAAGAGAATCTACTCTCTTAAAAGCCGGCCTTGATGGATTTATTCTATGAGGTTGATTAATAGGATAGAACCAAGGCTCTTCGTTAAAGCGCGACGCATATTTTATTGTTTCTAGTCATGACGCAAGGCATCTACCGGACGCAGACTGGCTGCTTTATTCGCAGGCAAATAGCCGAATACAACTCCAACAAAAGCAGAGAAGCCAAAGGACAGCAGCATCGTATTCATCGGCACCTCAGTTGGGGTTTTCATAACCTCGCCGATGATATAGGAGGCTATATTACCGATAATGATGCCCAGCATGCCGCCAAGGCCGCTGATCACAACTGCTTCTACGAGAAACTGAAATAAGATGTCCCGCTTCTTCGCCCCTAGCGATTTACGTATACCGATCTCGCGGGTACGCTCCGTTACAGAGACTAGCATAATATTCATAATCCCGATTCCGCCTACGATAAGCGATATCGCCGCCACATAGATCAGCTGTCTGTTCATCGTTTCATTAACGGAATTGAGCGTCTTCATGGCTTCTTCCTGATTTAATACCCGGTATGCATTCTCATTACCTCGGAACTTCTCATAGAGTTTAGCCTCCACGCTGCTGACAACCGAACTCATCAGCTTGGTGTCAGTCACCTTCATATTAATAGTGGTAACACCACTCACCTGGAAGATTTTCTGCGCCGTCGATATCGGAATCAGAATCTTCTCATCATTCGAGCCTGTCAGAGAATCCCCTTTGGATTCCAGCAAGCCTACAATTGTGAAAATATAACCGTTTATCGTAATCTTGCGGCCTACCGCATCTGCCGGGTCAACCCTCTCATCCTCGAACAAATCCTGTGCCGTCTGCGTGCCTATCAACGCTACCTTTGTCTTATTGTTAATGTCGGGGGCCGCAATATAGCGGCCATCCTGTACGCTGAAATCCTTCACTTCCTCATATTCCGGCGTAATGCCCTCAACAGTGACGGATACTTGAGTCCGGCCGTATTTGGCATAACCGTTTGTGCTCGTAATGGGAGCAACACCGCTCACATTACTAAGCTCGCCCAGCTGTAATGCTTCATCAACCGATAAGGAGGTAACGGTCCCCCGGCCCATTATCGTAACCGAGAGGGAATCCGGACTGCCGAGCGTCGAGACCTGGCTGGCCACTTCATTGGATGATGCTTTACCCATTGCAACAAGCGCAATAACGGTTGCAACCCCGATTAGAATACCGAGCATCGAAAGGATGGTTCTAAGCTTGTTCGATAAGACGCTCTTGACCGCCATTATGAGGCCCTGCGTAATCTTCATGGCTGTCCCTCCTTTTCTGCTCAGAGAGCACCCCATCCCGGATAATAACCGTACGTCTGGCACGCTGGGCAACTTCCATATCATGCGTAATCAATACAATGGTCTGCCCCGCACGGTTCAGTTCCTCCATCATGCCGAGCACTTCCATGCCGGTCTTCGAATCAAGCGCTCCTGTTGGTTCATCCGCCAGCAAGAGCGGAGGATTCGTTGCCAGCGCCCGCGCGATTGCAACACGCTGCTGCTGACCGCCGGACAGCTCATTCTGGCGATGCCCTACCCGTTCCCCAAGCCCGACGCGCTCAAGCGCCTCCATTGCACGCGCGCGCCGCTCTTTCGCTGACAAGCCGCGATAAATAAGCGGAAGCTCGCAATTTTCAAGTGCAGTTAATCTCGGAAGCAGATGATAGCCCTGGAAAATAAACCCAATTTTCTTATTGCGCATCTCCGTCAGTCTATTATCGCTTTGTCCCCGAATCTCCATGCCATCCAGCTTGTAGCTGCCTTCATTCGGTACGTCCAGGCAGCCGATAATATTCATTAATGTAGACTTGCCCGACCCTGACGGGCCAACAATGGCCAGAAAATCACCATGGTTGACCGTCAGCGATATGTTGTGCAGGACCGTCATTTTCTCTCCGGCCATCTTGTAATACTTGACGATATCCTTCATTTCAATCAATGCGGACTGCCCGGTCATCTTGCACCACCGCCGCCGGCTGCTCGTGTCGAGGTTCTTACATTACCGCCTCCACCGCCAAAGCCGCCGCTCGGGAAGCTGCCGCCAAAACCGCCTCCGCCGAAGCCGCCAAATTGCTGCGTTTGCTGCTGTTGAGTAGCAGAGGAGCCCATACCTTGCGCACCTGTTGCCACCGGAATCAGAACGGCATCACCTTCTGCAAGTCCCGTTTTGATCTCAACATACGTTTCGTTGCTGATCCCGACCGTTACTTCCTTCAGCTGGCCGCCAAGCGTAATGCTCTCTCTCATTTGGTTAGCCATACCGTTTCTGCCGCCTTGACCGCCAGCTGCCCCATTACCGCCCTGAGCATTTTCTCCTCTGCCGCCGGCAGCGCCAGTGCCGCCTTGGGCATTACCGCCTGGAACGGTACCTTGTACTGCTCCTTCAGGAACAGTACCGCCGCCTGGTGCGGTGCCTCCCGGAGCTGTCCCTGTTCCGCTCTGATTGCCGCCGTCTGCCGCCGCAATGTTGCGGCCTGTGCCTTGGCCTTGACCGCCTTCTGCGGTCGTTGTTCCTCCGCCCGCACCCTGGAATCTGCCGCTACCTTCGCTATCGCCGCCAGCTCCGCCTTGGAAGCGTTCGCCTCCGCCCTGCCAGCCGCCGGCAGCAGCCGCTTCGTTTCCTGCTGCACCTTGCGTGCCTTGGTTACGCTGGCCTTGCTGGCCGCCTTGGCTGCCTGTTGCTCCGCCCGGAACCCCAGCACCTGTTCCGCTTCCGGTGCCGGGCACGCGGACGTAGGATTTTCCGCCAAATTCAACAACTGCATTAACCGGCACAAGCACGGCATCTGTGCTTTGTTCCGTTACAATATCCGCTTGACCGGACATGCCAACCATGACGCCATCAATATCATTTAACAGCAAGCTTACACTGTAGGATGCCGAACCGTTGGAGGATGTGCCCTCCTTCGCAATCTCGGATACCGTTGCTTCAATCGTCCGGTCCGTAATAGCGCTGAGCGTGATTTGCGAGGTTTGCTTCAGCTTCACATTAGGAATATCCAACTCATCGATGCTGGTCACAAACTCAAGATGCGTATAGTCTACAATCTCTGCGATCGTTGTATTGGACTGCACCTCATCTCCAACACTCACATCACTCTTTGTCACTTCGCCGTCAATCGAAGCGATAACCTGCTTCACTTCTTTCGCCTGATCCTCGTAGATGTCTTGCAGCTGATCGTTATAATCATCAATGGTGGACTGCAGATCATCAATCTCATCCTTGATCGATTTAGTCGTTTCCTCTTCATTCTCAGTGCCTATCGCTTCTTTATATTGCTCTTGCTTGTCGGTGATCTGATCTTTTACTTTCTTGATATTTTTGTTAATCGACTCAATCTGATCATCATAATTATCATTATCCTCGAAAGTAGCAAGCACTTGCCCTTTCTTCACCTTGTCCCCTTCTTTGAAGGATAAGGTTGCAATGGTGCCGCTCTTACCCGCCGTTACCGTCTCTCGGGAGTTCGCCTCTACCGAGCCCGTACCGCTTATCGAGGTCTTAATATCGCCTTTTACCGCCCTGGCTGTAACAGCAAGAGGCGTCTCGGCAGCAGCCTTCTCATCGCGCATGAAATAGTAGTAATACGCGCCCCCGCCGGCGGCAGCAAGAATAATGATTATACCAAGCCATAATGTCCACTTCTTCATTGACTGTACTCCACCCTCCATCGGTCATATCTACCCACGAATATATCACGGGAAAATGAACAGAGCATGAACAAGCCTATGAGCATAGGACCATGGACATCAAAGGATAGTGAAAGTGAACACACAAAGTGAAACGGCTTCGTCGTCCCTAGGCGGGGGAAGCATGTTTCAACCCGGAGAATTCTAAGCCATTTTATAAGATAAAGCTTATAAACGCTTAGAATTGCACAAAAAAAGCTGCTTCCCTCATCAGGAAACAGCTTCTTATATTCTTATCCGTTACGCCCAGGTAGGCTGTACTTTCAAAACTGCAGTCTCGCGTTTGAAGCTGCCGACCGGCTCAAGCTCAGCAGCAGGCGCAGCGGCTGCAACGACAACCGGAGCTGCCGGTTCAACCCGTCTGATATCCGCACCAAGAGCAGCAAGCTTGCCTGTAATGTCAACATAACCGCGGTCCACATGGTAAATACCGGATACTTCCGTCTCGCCATCTGCCCGAAGTCCTGCACAGATCAGCGCAGCGCCTGCGCGAAGATCGGTTGCGCATACTTTAGCACCAACAAGCGGTACACTGCCGGTTACGAAGGCCGAACGGCCTTCGACCTTAATCTGCGCATTCATCTTCTGGAACTCTTCCACATGCATGAAGCGGTTCTCGAAGACCGTCTCCGTTACAACCGAAGTGCCTTCCGATACAAGCAGCAGAGCCATCATCTGGGATTGCATATCGGTAGGGAAGCCCGGATGCGGCAATGTCTTCACGTCCACCGACTTGAGCGCTTTAGGGGCACGGACACGAATGCCGTTATCCGATTCCGTTACTTCAACGCCCATCTCCTGCAGCTTCGAAATAACAGGTGTCAAATGATCCCCAATCGCATTTTCCACAAATACATCTCCGCCCGTGATTGCTGCAGCAATCATATACGTGCCTGCTTCCACACGGTCCGGAATAACGTTATGGTTCACGCCATGCATACGTTCAACGCCTTCGATACGAATCTCGCCCGTACCTGCGCCACGCACTTTGGCACCCATCGCATTCAAATAATTGGCCAAGTCAACGATTTCCGGCTCTTTCGCAGCGTTCTCAATCGTTGTTGTGCCTTCCGCCAAAGCGGCGGCCATCATAATGTTTTCCGTTGCCCCGACGCTGGCTACATCCAGATAGATCTTCGCACCTTTAAGACGCGTCTTCGTACTTGCTTCAATGAAGCCGTGTCCAAGCGTAATCTCCGCTCCCATTGCTTCAAAGCCCTTCAGATGCTGATCAATTGGTCTTGTACCAATCGCACATCCGCCCGGCAGCGAAATCCGAACCTTGCCGATTCTGGCTAGAAGTGGTCCCATAACAAGGAAGGAAGCACGCATTTTACGGACAAATTCATAAGGAGCCTCGAAGGAGGAAATCTTCCCCGCAGAAATCTGCATCGTTTCATTGTTGTAAGTTATTTTTGCGCCTAACGAAGCTAATACTTTCTGAATGGTCATTACATCGTCGAGGAGGGGAACGTCACAGATGACGCTGTCTCCTTCCGCCGCTAATAACGAGGCCGCCAAAATGGGAAGTACTGCATTTTTTGCACCGCTGACACGGACCGTTCCCGATAGACGCTGGCCTCCGCGGACGATAATTTTGGTCATCTTATAGTTCCCTCCGCGAACTGATTTTCTCTAAAGCTCTACTTCCATTTTTTGTATAAGAAAATGATAAATCCATACTTTATCCAACCTTCATCTTATCATTCATTTACATAGATCGACAAGCGGTAATTTATTACCAGAAAGATCGTCATAAAGCACTAAACAACCCGCTGACACTAAGCCGAAAGAACCGTTAATGCTGTAGTTCCGGCAGTGTTTTCCATTCAAATCCGGGGCTTCATATAGTTGTTCGTAGTCTCGTGTCATTTTCATACCGTCCTGTAGTATCAATTGTTGTCTTTTTTGAAGTTTGTTATTCGACAAAATACTGCAGGAGCTTCGTCCAGTTCCAATAATCAAGAATGAAAGCGGCGAAGCCGTGACCAATGACAATAGCGAGTATGACTTGGAACATCCTGGCCTTCGGACTGCGCGGAAATTTGAAGAACACATCAAGCTTGAATTCCTGCAGGATATACCAGACGAATACAATGCTGAATAAATTAACTACAATTGAAAACAACGCTGTGGTGCCCGCGGCATTTTGTGCGTCGTTTACCATTTGATCGATACCCATCTGTCTTACTTTCCCTTCTACATCAATATGCCTAAGCGAGGGTTATTGCCTATATACCCGATATAAAATTGTCGTAAACTCTGCACGGCTGGCTTTTTTGCCTGGTTCGTAGACGTTGTCGTCCGTGCCGCTGACAACCCCCTTCAGCTTGAGCGCATTCAGCATCGGAGCGGCCCAGTGGGTACGCCCGACATCCTTGAACGGATTTCCAAGCGGCGGTACAGGCTGCACCTGATCGGCATAACCGATAATAAGCGCCATCTCCGCTCTTGTCACCGGCTGCTCCGGACGGAAGGTGCCATCCGGGAATCCTCTGATCCACCCCTTCTGCACCGCTTTGGTGATCGCACCGTAAGCCCAGTGGTCATCTTCTAAATCCTTGAAACGGACAGCAGTCGGCATTCCGGCAATAATCGGCTTATACGCTTTGATCGCCATCGCTACCGCTTCTGCCCGGGTAATCGGCCGCTCCGGCTCAAAGGTATACGGACCGGTGCCGTTCACAATACCCAGCCTGCTCATCTCGATGATGGCATCCCGCGACCAGTGGCTGCTGATATCACGGAAGCCCGCAACAAGCGGATCGGCTTTAATCTTGAAACGGTAATACTGTTTGTCAAAAGCGCTGTCCGCCGTAAGCTTTATGTAGTAAACACCCGGCTGTAACACTTTATTTACGGCTTGAAGCGCCCCGTTGCTGCCGGTCAGCTGGGTAAAGATCAGCTTCTGCTTCTTATCGTATGCTTCCAGCTTCATCATTTTGCCTGTCGGAACATTAAACAAATTCATGTCCACGACACTTGTTGAAGAAAGCCGGATTTGGAACCAGTCTACATCGCTTGCGCTGTTGATCACCCCGACATATTCGTTGCCCGAGGTGGCCATAAGCGCTTCATAATATTTATCGTTTGGTTCGTTGGGATCCACATATTTCGGAACATAGTCGATCTTCAACGTGTACGTTCCTACAGTAGGGCTCGCCTCCGAAGATATGGCATTATGGATACGGATATAATATTTGCCCGGCGAAACCGTTAGTACAGGAGACTGCTCCGTCCCGCCTTCCCGCTCCTCATCGTAAGACATTAACGCCTGACCGGCTTGCTGTACAGCAAGCTCAGGATCGATCCGTACCGTATCGGTCGTCACACGAAGGCTAAGCGTCCCGCCTTGCGTGAACGTCACGGCATACCAATCCCGATCCCCGAGCTGGTGAAAAGATCCGGTAATGGACTGACTCCGCGGCTGAAGCGTGTAGGCTTCATACGATTTGTCATTTTGCTCATAGCTGTCAGGCGCCATATTAAATGTCACAGTCAGCAAATACGGAAGCTTCAGATCAACCTCCGAATTCATATGCTGAATCAGAAAGTTCTGCTTGCCTTTTTTCACCTTGAAATCAACAACCCGGCTTCCGAGCTTTGTCTCTGCCGCCGCCTGCAGCTTATCGCCGGAATAATGCGATAAACGGACAGGCGGGGTTGCGCTGCCCTCAGGGGTCAGCTCTTCGAAGTTCAGCGTGATAGTCCCGTCATAAGGAGCATCATACGTATACCAATCCATATCGCCGCCTCCGGCCAGCAGCGCAGTAATCTGCTTTCCTGCCGGAAGCGGCTTGGCGCTTGCACGCGAACCATTGGGCTCGAAACGATCGGATTTCGCCGTCATCGTAACGGCTTTATCAACCTGAAGCAGACCGTAGCCGGATTTGACATCAAGGCCCGCAGGCCCGATATCTTTGGCCGTCTGACGGAGCAGTTCCCGGACCTGATAAGGCTCAAGCGCCGGATAACGGGCCCAGACTAACGCAGCCGCCGCGGCGACCTGAGGCGCCGCCATGGATGTCCCTTCCTCCTGTTTATATCGTCCCCCCATTGCGGTGGTATACACATGCCACGGTGCTGCAAGATCAACCTCCGGACCGGGATTGGAGCGGGGATCGGGCGTATTATCCGCCTTCACGCCGCCAACGCCAAGCACAGTCGGGTACGCTGCCGGGTATTTGACAGCCGCTTTATCGCCCTGGATCAGCCCGTCGTTGCCGGCGGCAGCGATAAGCAGGACACCTTTGCTTTCGGCGTAACCGACGATATCCAGCATATAAGGAGAATACCGGTTCAGACCAACCGACAGCACAATGATCCGGGCACCGTTACGGACGGCGTATAGGATCGCCTCACCCAAATCGCGTTCTGTTCCATCTCCCCGATAATCCAACGCTTTGATCGGCATCAGCTTGGCTTCCCACAGGATGCCGCTTACGCCAATGCTGTTATTGCCTGCAGCCGCGATAACGCCGGCCACACTTGTGCCATGGCCGTTATCATCATCAGGCGGCTTATTCGGCTCAATAAAGTTAGTGCCGGGTACAAGATTACGCTTCAGATCCGGGTGATCGAGATCAATCCCGGTATCGACGATCGCAATCGTCAGATCGGTCTGCTTCCGCACCGTCTTCCAGGCTTCGAGCGCGCCAATCTGCTTTAAGTACGACTGCTTGGCGAGCTCCGGATCATCCGCCGTATAAGGCTCGGCGGATGCAGAGGATAGGATGTGCACCTGCTCATTGCGGTGCACATATTCCACGCCCGGCTCGCTCTGCAGCCGGGCCAGCCAAGCGGCAACGTTCGCCCCGCGGTCAGCGGGCTGGACGAGCCAGACCTCCGCCGCCTCGCTCTGGCGGCGGAGTACACGCGTGCCGCGCAGGGCATGTGCCTGCGCGGGTTCGCGCCATTTGAGGAGCCAGCTTGGCGGCTCCTCTTTTGCCCCGGCGGGGGCGGAAGCTGCAGCTTTGCTTGCCGCAGCGGCCTCGGCCGGGGCTATGCCTGCCGGGGCGGAGATAACCGCCCCGGAGGCGAGAATCCCCGCGAGGAGAAGCGCGGGGGCGACTCTAGTCAACAGGCTGCCGACAGTATCTTTTCTCATCTGTTTCTGCCTTTATCGATATATTTGTCTCCGCCCTCAATTTATACGTATGCTCTTGCCACACGTTTCTTTATTGGACCATTTACGTATCTCTCTTTATCTTCTAAATAATATTCGATTTCCGCGCCCCGTTCTCCTGTCTCTAGCAAAAGATAATTGCCTGCAAAACGCCTAACAAGCTGGCATCGATGCCAGCTTGTCTCCAATCTCGCTGTACCATTACTGCAGCGAATATCTGCCTAATTATCCTCTCTCCTTTTATTCAGTCCTTCTTCGAACTTAAAAGACTATCAACCTATCATTTCAGCCATTTTTATCCCCTTAAGCTCCCTCAGGCTCTTAACTACCAATCTAGCTGCTCTTTCCAAATTATTGATTCAATAAGAAAAACGCCTCATAGCGTCCTTTAAGTTCGCACTGTTACTTTTGAATATACGAAGCAACGGAGTGTTAGAAGTTTCCTTACATTCCGTTGCTTTTTGTATCTTCTATTCTGTATTCGTATCCGTTAACGCTTTTGTAACACTCCGGTGTCCTAACGCCCATGCATGCCTCACATTGGAATTGTGGCGGAAGCAGCGGGGGCTCCATCATCCATCGCATCCAATTGACGGACTATTTTCCCGGTATTTCCTCTTTCGCGCCTCCCGCCTATGCTGCACATCATGCAGCATATTGAAGCGCTTGAGCTCATGTATGGGATTGACTGCTAGCTGGCTAACGGTCCTCCCCCCTCTACCTTGCACCTATTGCAGCATATTGCAGCATTTAGGCTCTATAATGAGAAATATCCTGCATGGAATGCAGGATATTCAGACGAATGAGCCGATTTGGGCTCATTTCGGCGAAGTATACTGCATTCTGTGCAGCATATCCCGCCTTCACCCACCATCCTGGACCAATATGCTGCATTTCGTGCAACGTAAATTAGGGAGAGCGGCATCTGAGCAGTAGCAGAACATGAGCGATACGGTCAGTCAGATAGAATAAGAGTCAGCGGGGGGCGGGGCAAGTAGCCAAGTAACCAATTAGTTAAAGTCCCGCCACCCTTCTACGTTGGATTTATTCCAGCAGAATGATGTGCTAACCCCCAGTAACTATCCTTATAATGGATTCCATCCAACGGTATCAGCCCGCTTGGATCGACAACAGCTCGGAAACGGCTCTCGCCGTCCTTAGCGGAGCGCGCTTCAATCCGGAGAATTCCAAGTCATGTTTATAAGAAAATACTTATAAATTCTTAGAATTAAATCAAAGACCCGGCAGCATCCCTGCTGCCGGGCCTCTTCTTTACCAAACCTATCTCACGAACAGATCCGCTTGGATCGAGAACACCGTATCGATCCATTTCATCAGCGGACCCGGCAATACGCCGAGAGCAACGGTTGCCGAGGCGCAAATCCAGATCACAATACCGGTCACAGCCGGTACATGAACCGCATCCTCTTCTTCACTGTTCGACCGCATGAACATCTGGCGGATAATGCCGAAGTAGAAGTAGTAAGAGATGACGCTGCTGACTACCATAATCGCCACTAGCCAATAGGCCTTTACGCTGGCTGCGCCAAGCAAGATAAACAGCTTGCCGAAAAATCCGCCCGTTACCGGCAGCCCCGATAGCGACAGGAGAAAGATCAGCATCGCTGCTGCTGTCCACGGCGCCCGGTAATAGAGGCCGGAGAAGCCTTTCAGTTCTTCATGCCCGGAAGCACGGGCAATGACCGTAACAACGGCAAATGCCCCGACATTCATAAGCAGATAAGCGATCAGGTAGAATACAAACTCCGAAAAGTTGCTGCTATGAATGATCGTCACCGAGATCGCAATGGGAACAAGCAAGTATCCCGCATTAGCGACACCGGATAGCGCAAGCAGCCGTTTCACCTGCTTCTGCCGCAAGGCAGAGACCGTTCCGACCAGCATCGCAGCGGCAGCAATTACGAGCAAGGCGAAGAAAACATCATCACCAGCCTGCTTCCCGGAGCCCCCCGAGAGAAAAAAGGCACTGCTGTACAGGAAGCGGAATACTGCCGCCAGCGCCGCCCCCTTCGCGATTACCGCGAGAAAAGCAGAGACTGGCGTTGGAGCACCCTGATACACATCCGGCGCCCAGGCGTGGAACGGAGCTGCGGCGATTTTGATCCCGAAGCCAGCGATCAAGAAGAAGAAGCCCGCATACACAAGCGCCTTATAATCTTCAAAAGCCTGCGGCAGCGCTGACGGGAAATCCGCCAGGCTGACCGAACCCGTCACGCCGTACAGATACGACATGCCGAATAGGACAAATGCAGAGGCAATGCCGCCCGTAACGACGTACTTGAAGGCTGCCTCTGCCGACAGCGACGAACGCTTCCTTAAGCCTACGAGCACATAGCTCGTAATGCTAAGCAGCTCCAGCCCGATATACAGAGTTACAAGATTGCCCGAGGAGGCCATAATCATAGCCCCTGCCGCAGCCGGAAGCAGCAAATAATAGAATTCGGCTTTATCGGTTACCGCATCATCCTTTTGCGTCGAGCCAAGCCCTAGCAGCACAATCAACAAGGTTCCGATCAGGAAAATTATTTTTAACAGATTGCCGTAATCATCTACCAGGTAGCTGGCACCAAGGAGCGAGACCGCCTGACCGGCCTTCGCCGCCTCTTCCAGCGACACACCGGAAGGATTCATATCAGCCATCCTCCAGATGACAGCCGCAAGGGATAGCAGCAAGCCCAACAAAGATAGCCAGCCGATAACCGCACGATTCACTCTCTGAGGAAGAATCAGGTCCGTTACAATCAGGATAAGGAACATCGCAGCAAGAATAAGCTCGGGGGCGAGATACAGCGTATCATTCCACGTCAGCGGTATAAATTCACTCATCGCTTATCCCCCCATCCTTAACGAAAATAACGGCTTGAATACTCCGTCAACGCTGTATTGGAACGTATCCGTCAGCACGGACGGATAGCAGCCGAGAAGCAGGATAAACGCCAGAAGCACAATCATCGGCAAAGCTTCAATCAATCTGGCATCTTTGACTGCCAGATATCGTTCATCAATAGGACCAAATGTTGTCTTGAGAACTGCCCGCAGCATATATACGGCAGTCAGGATTACGCCAATGACGGCACAACCGACGATCCAAGGCTGACTGTCAAACAAGCCAAGCAAGGAGAGAAACTCTCCGATGAAGCCCGACATTCCCGGCAATCCCAAGGATGCCAGACCCCCGGCAAGCAGCACTCCCGAGATGAACGGCATCGACCGCGCCAGCCCTCCAAGCTCGGACAGGGTAGTCGTTTTTGTTCTTTCATATAGGCTCCCGACAATCAGGAACAAGAGCGCCGAGACAAGTCCATGCGATACCAGCTGGAATACCGCACCCTGCAGCCCGATCTCATTAAAGGCCGCAAGTCCAAGCAGCACAATCCCCATATGACTGATCGATGAATAGGCGAGCACAAGCTTAAGCTCCGTCTGGCGGAAAGCAAGGAGTGCTCCGTACAAGAGATTCACCAAACCAAGCGAAGCGAGCACAATAGCCCAATCCTTTGCTTGTTCAGGGAATAATACAATTCCAAAGCGAATTAGACCATAAGCGCCCATCTTCAGCAGAACGCCCGAGTGAATCATAATAATGGCCGGATGCGCTTCGTTATGCACCTTCAGCATCCACGTATGGAACGGCAGAATCGGAAGCTTGATCCCAAACGCCACAATCAGCAGCAGAAAAATAACGGTATGCATCGTCTCCGACATATGGAACGGGTTCATTCCTCCAACCTGATCGGGAGCAAGATTGACCCATGCCGACGGGTCCGCCAGATTACGGGCAATATCCGCATAGCTGCCGCTATAGATAAAGGATGATGTATCCTGATCGATATGGAAGCCAGCCGTATTCACTAGAAGAATAAAGGCAATAAGCATGATGGCCGAGCCAAGGCCGTTATAAATGACAAACTGGTTAGCAGCCCGCTCCCGGTTGAAATAGCCCCATATCCCGATCAGGAAATACATCGCAATAAGCGTAATTTCAAAGAAAACAAAGAATAAGAACAAATCCCGTGCCATAAATATCCCAAGGACACCGGTCTCAAGAAGCAGGAACCAGGCGTAGAACGCTTTCCAGCGCTTTTTCACATAAATGGACGCAAAAGCAGCCATCGCTGTAATCAGCGTCGTCAGAATAACAAGCGGCAGAGATAAACCGTCTACGCCAAGCTCATATTGGAATTCGAGCGTATAGCTGGTTACTCCGTTGGAGGCTTGCGTCTCCATATTAAGCGGAACCTCCACCCATGCTGCCTTTTCCTCGTATGCGCTTCCGCCCTGATGCTTGTCGTAATCGGCATACAGCCAGAAGGACAGGACAAGCGGTATGAGAGTGGCAATAACAGCTGCTGTCTGCAGCCAACGGTTACGATGCTTCGGCAGCAGGAGAACAACCAGAAGACCGATGAGCGGTGTAACGAGAATAATGGATAGAATCGGAAGATCGGTCAGGTCGGTCATTTACCAAAACCTCCTTCCAACAATGGCAGCAATAATAACGAGAAGGCCAATAACGGCGGTCAAGCCATAGACTTGTGTCTGGCCGTTATTTATCCTTGTCAGCACCCGGCCGCCCGCTACCGATGTCAAGCCAACAAGCCGGACTGCTCCGCCAATAATATATTCATCAAAAACACGGAGGCCTTCTGCGAGACCGCGTACCGATTTTACAATAACAACATTATAAAACTCGTTCACGTAATATTGCCGCTCCAATAGATTAACCAGCCATGGCACTCTGGCAGTTGCTGCGCCCCGCTCAATACTGCCTTTTCCGTACATGATCCAGCCGACATAAATGCCAAGCACTCCAACTGCTATGGAAGCTACAATAGCCGCAGCGTTGGCATGCACCTCTTCACTGCCGTCCGACAGCCAGCTGCCCAGCCATCCATTCCAAGGTGTCTCTACAAAGCCAACACCAACGGATAATACGGCTAGTACAACAAGCGGAATCGTCATTACTTTCGAAGATTCACGTATCTCCATTGGCTGCTGAAGGCGGGATTTGCCCATAAATACGATGAAAAATAATCTCGACATATATAGCGCCGTGCAGAAAGCAGCCGCAAGTCCAACCACAAACAAGAACGGATTCTCATCAAGCGCGGACGCCAAAATCATATCCTTCGACCAGAAGCCCGAGAAGGGCGGTATCCCGGATAGAGATAAGGCCCCGATCCCAAAAGTCCAGGCCGTAATCCGCATTTTGGAGCCAAGGCCGCCCATCTCCTGAATGTTCTGGGTATGTACGGCATGAATGATGCTCCCTGCCGCAAGGAACAGAAGCGCCTTGAAGAAGGCATGGGTGAACAGATGGAAGATGCCGCCTGTCATGGAGCCAAGCCCCATCGCCATTACCATGTAACCCAGTTGACTGATGGTCGAATAAGCAAGAATTCGTTTGATATCATTTTGCGCCAGCGCTACGGTTGCTGCGAAGATCGCCGTAAACCCTCCGAAGTAGGCTACGGTATGCATCGCCGCGGCGGAAGCTTCAAAGATATCAAAGGTTCTCGCAAGCAGGAATACCCCTGCTGCCACCATCGTCGCCGCGTGAATCAGGGCGCTGATTGGCGTTGGCCCTTCCATTGCATCCGGCAGCCACACATGCAGCGGGAACTGGCCGGACTTGCCGATGACTCCCATGAACAGAAGCAGAGCTATCGAGGTTGTAATGCTCATCGTGATCGCACCGGACTGCCCTTCACTAAACACATTATGTATGCTGCTGAAATCAAGCGCATGGCCCGGCATATACCAGAACAGCACGATAATGCCAAGCAGCAGGCCTGCATCGCCGATTCTGGTTACGATAAACGCTTTTTTCGCTGCCGCGCGTGCAGCAGGCCTGGCATACCAGAAGCCGACAAGCAAGAAGGAGCAAACGCCAACAAGCTCCCAGAAAATATAGAAGACCAGCATATTATCAGACAACACCAGTCCCAGCATCGCAAAGGTAAAGAGCGCCACATAACCGTAGAAGACGGTAATCCGCTCATCTTTTTTCATATAGCCTGCCGAGTATACATTCACAAGAAAACTGACCGCTGTCACGATAACAAGCATAAGAGCATTCAGATTCGTCACTTCGAACCCGATCTTCAATGCATAGTCGCCAAGATCAATCCATTTGAAGCCGTCACTGTAATCTACCGCATCCGGATCAAGTCTCTCGAAGAATACGAGAAGGGACATGACCAGTGCGGCCAGCGAGCCAATCGAACCGATCAGCACGCCAGCGCGCCGGTAGCCCCGGCCAAGGGCCGTGAGCAATAGAAAGGCGGCAAACGGGAAGAGCGGAATGAGCCAGGCTGTTTGAGTAAATTGATCCACGAGTCACATCACCTCCTCATCTCATCAAATTCATCCACATTAACGGTGCCTCTGGCACGGAAGAGAGCGATCAGCACCGCTACCCCAACAGCTGCTTCGGCAGCGGCCACCGTAATCGTGAACAAGGCGAAGACTTGGCCCGTGAGTGATGGAACAACACCATATTTGGAGAACGCGACCAGATTCAGATTCACCGCATTCAGCATAAGCTCGATGGATAAAAGGACAATAACGGCATTCCGCTTTACCAAAGCTCCGTAAAGCCCGATACAAAACAGGATAGCCGCCATTGTCAGATAGGATGGAAGCATTATTGATCCGCCCCCTTCTTCGCAATTGCAATCGCGCCGATAAATGCAACGGTGAGCAGCACCGAGAGCAGCTCGAACGGTACAACATAACCCGTATACAGCAGCTCTCCAATGCCGGATGTATTATCCAATATCGCTGGCATCGGCTGAGCATCCGGGAAATCTGTCATCCGGATTGCATAGAACAGGATTCCAAACAGACATAGCGCCGCAATAGCTGCCAGCGTCTCATGGAGGGGCTTAACCGGATCGGCCTTTGCAGCCTGATGGTTCGTCATCATAATCCCGAATATCATCAGAATAGAGACGGCCCCTGCATAGATCAGCACCTGGACAAAGGCGACAAACTCCGCATCAAGCAGCACGAACATCCCGGCAAGCCCAAGAAATACCCCTGCCATCGAGATCACCATGTGCACAACCTTTTGCAGACTGACCATCAGGACTGCCCCGATAATCATAATCGCTGAGAAGATAAAAAAAGCGGCAAACTCGCCATTAAAATCAATATTGAACAACTTATTTGGCGCCTCCTTTCGCAGGAGCTCCGATGTTATTGTTATCCTGACGGACCAGCGTATTATTGTCAGTCAGCCATTGCACGTCCTTGAACAGATCATCCCGGCTGAACGCAGACAGCTCGAAATGATTCGTCATTACAATCGCTTCCGTCGGGCAAACCTCGGTGCATAAATCGCATAAGATGCAGATTTCGAAATTAATATCAAATGTGTCGATCACTTTGCCTTTTTTGGCCGGATCAGGATTTGGCTTGCCGTTCAACGTAATGCAGTCGGTCGGGCAGATTCTTGCGCACTGGTTGCAGACGATACAGAGGTCCGGAATAAAATGCTGAATGCCCCGGAACCGGTCCGGCATAAGAATTGGCTCATCGGGATAAGAAGTCGTCACTTTTTTCGATACCATTGATTTGAGTGTCACGCCAAGCCCTTGCACAAGTCCATTCATGGCCGAAACCTCCTAAAAAGAATTTCGAAGAAATTCTTACTTCGTAAGCGTGCGCTTAAAGAATTGCGAAGCAATTCTTGCTTCGTAAGCGTGCGCCTAAAGAATTGCGAAGCAATCTTTTATTTTACGAACAGCTCCAGATAACCTGCCGTCAGGAATACATTCAGCAGCGAGACCGGCAGCAGCACCTTCCAGCCCAGCCCCATCAGCTGATCCACCCGGATACGCGGGAAGGTCGCCCTGATCCAGAATAAGAAGAACACGATAAACGCGAATTTGAGCAGGAACCATATAAGGCCCGGCACAAAATCAAGGAATGGCGCCGGCGCATGCCAGCCGCCAAGGAACAGTACAGTCGTTAAAGCCGCAATGGCATACACATAGACGTACTCCGACAGCATAAAGAATGCGAAGCGGAAGCCGCTGTATTCGACATGATAGCCGGCAACCAGCTCCGACTCGGCCTCCGGCAGATCAAACGGTGTACGATTCAGCTCAGATACAGCCGCGATGATAAAAACAACAAAGCCGATAATCTGCGGCAGGAAGTTCCAGTCCCAGAACCAACCGCCTGCCTGCGCATCGACGATATCCCCGAGGTTAAGACTGCCGCTGAGCAGAATGACGCCTACTACCGAGATGACCAGCGGAACCTCGTAGCTAATCATCTGCGCCGCCGAGCGCATGCCGCCAAGGAGTGCATATTTGTTGTTCGATGCCCATCCCCCAAGCACAATAGCCAGCGTCGAGATGCCCGATAATGCTGCATAATAGAGCAGGCCGACATTCAAGTCGGCAAAATAAAGCTTTTCCGTATAAGGAATGACCGCCAGTACCGTGAAAGCAGGCACATAACAAAGTATAGGGGCAAGGACGAACAGCAAGCGGTCCGCTTTGCGCGGAATCGTATCTTCCTTAATGAGCAGCTTGAAAATGTCAGCTACCGTCTGCAGCAGACCAAGCGGACCAACCCGATTGGGGCCGATCCGAAGCTGCATCCAGCCGATCACCTTCCGTTCGAAATAAATCGCATAGGTAACGAAGCCAAGCACCACAAATAGAAACACCGCGCCCCATAGAAAAATAATAACAGCATCGCTCCAGGTGAGCGAGTCATGCAGCCACGCACCCATCAGCAATCAACCTCCCCGACCACAATGTCGACGCCGCCGAGAATCGTAATCAGGTTGGTCATCGTCTCCCCGACGAGGAGCTTGGGCAAAATCTGCAGATTCACAAAGGACGGCCGGCGGAATTTCAGGCGGTAAGGCTCTGCTTTTCCTTTCGAAACGATATGGCAGCCGATCTCACCGCGGGGTGATTCAATACGGACATATACTTCTCCTGCCGGAGGACGGATGACGCGCGGCACCTTGCCCATCGTCTCTCCGCCTGATGGCATTTGTTCAAGCGCCTGCTTAAGGATGCGCAGGCTTTGCTTAATTTCCTCCAGCCGAATGACATAACGATCGTAACAATCTCCGTTCTGCCCCAGCGGCACATCAAACTCGAAGCGGCTATATAAGCTGTAAGGCTCCGCCTTGCGCAAATCCCAGTCTACGCCGGTACAACGCAGATTGGCGCCGGACAGTCCATAATCAATCGCTGTTGCCGCATCATAACGTCCAATGCCTTTGATCCGGGCGAGGAAAATCTCGTTGCCGCTAACCAGCTTGTCGTATTCCCGCAGCTTGCCTTCCATATACGGAATAAAGTCCCGCACTTTATCCAGCCAACCCGGAGGCGCATCCCACTTCACTCCGCCGACTCTCATATAATTGTAAGTTAAACGGGCCCCGCACAGTTCATTAAATAAATTAATAATAATCTCTCGATCACGGAAGGCGTACAAGAACGGGCTCATCGCTCCAATATCGAGCAAATACGTTCCCCACCAGACGAGGTGGCTGGCAATCCGCTGAAGCTCCATCACAATAAGACGCATAAATTCCGCCCGCTCAGGGATCTCCAGATCCATCATCGTTTCGACCGCATGAACGAGCACATAGTTATTGGTCATCGCCGAGACATAGTCCATCCGGTCGGTATAAGGAATAATCTGCGTATAGTTCAATTGCTCGGCAAGCTTCTCGGTTCCGCGGTGCAAGTATCCCATAACAGGTGTCGCTTCCGTAATAACTTCGCCATCAAGCTTGACGACGATACGAAATACGCCATGCGTGCTGGGATGCTGAGGACCGACATTCAACAGCAGTTCTTCGGTACGAATCACGCTTTCGCTACACCTCCGAATCGAGCGGCTCATAATCCTTGCGCAGCGGGTGTCCAACCCAATCGTCCGACATCATAATGCGGCGCAGATCGGGATGCCCCGGGAAAGTTACTCCTAACAGATCATAAATTTCACGTTCATTCCAATTCGCGGTTGCCCATACGGGCGTTACCGAAGCGATAACCGGATCACTGCGGTCCGCCTTCACCTTCACAGCCAGCTCGCGCCTGCTTTTCAGATGAACCAGATGATAAGCAACCTCCAAATGCGTCTCATAATCAACACCGGAGACATTGCGCAGATAAGTAAAATGAAGCTCTTCATGCTGCTTCAGCTTCTCAGCTGTTGCAAGCCAATGCTCATTCTTCACGATAATCGTTGGCATATGCCGGCTCATCTCATTAATATAAGCATCCTCCAGCGCCTCTTCATGGACGAGGCTGCGGATAAGCTGCGCAACCGCATCCAGCTCCGGCTGCTTTGGCGATGGCGCAGGCGGCGGTGGAGGCTCGGCCGCCTCCGCCGCTGTTCCGCCCGCGTTCGCAGTATCCTTCGCTGCTGCTCTCGCTGCGCGCGCCTCCGCTGCCGCCTTCAGCTTCGCTTCCCGCTCCGGATCTACCGCCGCCTCCGCCGCTGCTCCGCCCGCGTTCGCAGCATCCTTCGCTGCTGCTCTCGCTGCGCGCGCCTCCGCTGCCGCCTTCAGCTTCGCTTCCCGCTCCGGATCTACCGCCGCCTCCGGCGCTGCTCCGCCCGCGTTCGCGGCCTCCTTCGCCGCGCGCGCATCCGCAGCGCCCGCATCCTCAGTAGTCGCCGCCGGTGCCTCTGGCGACGGCGACGGTAATTCTGCAGCACCTTTCACTTCCTCTTCCGGCTTTATTTCTTCAGGCTTTTGCCCTGCATCCTTCTCCTCACTCATCGATCCGTCACCCGCTTCCCGGTTTTCGCTTCGTAACGGATTTTTTCCTGCAGCTTGTTAATGCCATAGATCAGCGCGGCCGGATTAGGCGGACAGCCCGGTATGTACACATCAACGGGAACAATCTGATCGACACCCTTCATAACGGCGTAAGACTTGATATAAGGACCGCCGGCTGTTGCGCAGGACCCCATCGCGATTACCCATTTAGGCTCGGGCATCTGATCGTACAGACGACGCAGCAGCGGACCCATCTTTTTCGTCACGGTACCCGCAACAATCATTACATCCGACTGGCGCGGAGAGGTGCGGAACATCACTCCGAACCGGTCCAGATCGTAATGGGATGCGCCCGTCCCCATCATTTCAATCGCGCAGCAGGCCAGACCAAAAGTCAGCGGCCAGAGCGAATTGCTCCGCGCCCATGCCTTGAGCTGCTCCAGCGTTCCCATAAAAACATTGCGTTCCAGTTCCTTGCGTTCTTCCAGCGATATCGACTCTAAACTGAATTCCATTTCAGCACCTTCTTTTTCCAGGCATATAGAAGTCCGATAAACAGCATTGCCGCAAAAATGAACATCTCAACCAGCACAAAAAGGCCGAGCTTATTATACGCGACGGCCCAAGGATATAAGAAAACGGTTTCCACATCAAAGATGACAAACATTAACGCAAAGATGTAATACCGAATGTTGAAACGCACCTGACCCTCACCAACCGGCTCATTGCCGCTCTCGTAGGTGGTTTGCTTCGGATCATTCGGCTTATGCGGTCTGAGCAGCCTACCGACGGTCAGCGCCGCAGCCGGGAGCAAGATGCCCAGCAAAATAAAAATAGCCACGACGACATACTGGTTGACGTAGTTGTCCACACCATCGCCTCCGTCAAAGCGGACCAGCCGCTTGGTCATTTTTCCTCACAATTATAACAAATGCTTCCACAGCCGTCTATGACGGAGTTGTTCGACCCGCCTCCACGGAATACCGGACAAGCCTGTAACGGCGCGGCTTCCCGGGAAGCGCGAGTCATCCGCCGGCACCCGGCCAGCATGATACCCGCCTGTCACACTATTAGCCTATGCTCGCCACCCCTAATGATATCCCTCGCACTATGCAATTCCATTCCAGCACCTCGTAATTAGCAGCACACCATCTCCTTAACGATACCGCACATCACTAAGCCTTTCCTTCTCTCCGTTTCTAGCATGCTTTACGATACCCCGTATCGCTAAGCAATCCCTATCTCCCTTTCTATAACCACTTGTCGAACCATAACGCCCAGCTTGGCGATATCTCGTATCGTTAAGCCCCAAGCTGTCGCCCAGCCACCTCCTCAACGCAAAAAAACGCAGGAAGGATGTCACTATACATCCTTCCTGCGCTCGCTCTTATCTCAACCGGGAATCCGTCAGCTTGAACTGGCCAACCAGCTGCTGCAGAAACTTCGTAATGGATTCTACACTCTCTGAGGTTTGGCGAACACTGTCCATCTCGCCGATCAGCTCCTGCACCTTGCCTTCTACATCAGAGGATACTTTGCGGTTCTCCATGCTCACGAGAGCGATCCGCTCCATCAGCTTCACAACCTCATCCACCACCTGCGACTTCCGGCTGTCTTCGCTTTGCGCTGTTTGCAGGGTGCTGGCTGCGGCCGCCACAAGCTGCGTACCTTCCTCTACAACCTGCGTACCTTCGTCCATCGACGTATACGCCTGCTTCGCTTCTTCATAAATTTGATGCGTGATTTGATGCACTTCCTCCGTAGAACGACGTGTCATATCTGCCAGCTTGCGGATCTCCGAAGCTACAACGGCAAAGCCGCGTCCCTGCTCGCCTACACGGGCTGCCTCGATTGATGCGTTCAGGGCAAGCAGATTCGTCTGTGCCGAAATTTCCTCAATTACCTGCAAGACGCCGCGGATCTCATCCACCGTAAGCATAAACTTCCGGATCGTATTATTGGTATCGCCAACCTTGGTGGAAATATGCTGCATTTTATCTCCGATCCGGTCTACTTCCGACTGGGCCACCGCAATTTGCTCGGCAGCCTGCAGCTCCAGAAGCTGCAGCGTATCGCGCATCTCGTCGGCCGACTGCTTCGCCATATCTATATCCTTCAACTGATTACGGATGCTGCCGATCATATCGCCAACCTTGCGGCTTACACGCTCCGTCGACTTCGCCGTTACCGCCGCCGATTCATTCATCACATTCTGGCTCGCGAGCACATCTGAAGCAGCCAGCTTTACCTGCAGCATAATGCCCTCCAGTGAATCAATCATATTGTTAATCCACTTGGCCAGCTCTCTTGTTTCATCATTATCGAACTTGGCAGGCTCAAGACGCTGCGTCAAATCCCCTTTGCCCTCCGCATTAATGCGGATGAACCGGTTAATACGCCGCAAATTACGGACAACCCGGCGTGATTCCTTCCGCTGCACGGTACCGGCAACCCATTGACCAAAGACCAGCGTCCATACACCCGCTGCTGCGGCAGTTGCCCACACCGGAGCTTGCCCGGCAAGCACCGCCACCAGCACAGTTGTCAGCACCGCTTGAATCAATGTCTGCCACAGCTGGAGCTTGCTGAAGCGCCAGCGGATGCTGCGAATCCGGTATACCTCTTCAAGATCACCCTCGCACATCATCCCCCATACATCCGGGCAATGCGGCAGCTGCAAGGTTACGCCCTTCCCGATAACCGGAATATGACGGTAATCCGAATAGCCGGGGAATTCAACGAACAGATTGCTGCCGTTATCAATTGTATTGCGAACACCGGGATGAAGCTCATTGGTAGCCGGGTCTGTAAAAATAATCTCCAGCTCGGTATGTTCCTTAATCGACACGGTACCCCAGTCCGTTGTAACCCCGTCCTTCAGATTCTCGCCATGCGTAAAGGTCCGGTCTTCAAAGCGGCTGCGCGATAAAGCCGTTCCAAGCGCAATACGCTGATTCAAATGCGGCTGCGCCATAAAGATATAATTATCGCCCGAGTCCGGATATACGTGGCCCGATTCCCGTTGGATCAAGTCACCAAGCACGTCGTTAGGCACGCGGCCGCATAAGGCGCCTGCATATTCGCCATTCACGATCAGCGGATGGATGAAAAGCAGCGTCATTTTATCATGGAAGGAGGAAGATCTTGGTCCAAGCTCCAGCGTAATCGGATCACCATACGGCCCAAACAGGCAAGGCTGCAGCCGGCTTCCCTCTGTGGCGTAGTTGAGACCTGGCCCGATAACACTGCCGCTGCTGTATACCGTTCCTCTATGTTTCTCGTAAGTGGATACGAGCACTTGTCCTTCCTGATCAAGAAGGAACAGCTCCGTCCAGTCATTGCCCCTTGCATAGGCACGCTCCAGCAAGCGGCCAATGACTTGTCTCCACTCTTCTTGATGCACCAGCTTGTCCTGCACAGCAAGGACCGTGACCTGCTCCGTCAGCCGCTCCATATGCCCCCAATATTCTTGAGCCCAAGAAGTAAGAAGCTCCTTGCGCGTCTCTGCAATGCCTTCGAAGATCTGTTCAACGTCTTTCTTCATCCCATGATTCAAACGCCATGAGACCCAAAGCGGCAGTCCTTTTTTCGTACCAAGCCAGTCGAACATGTACATCCCCCATATCCTGGTCATTCAATAGTTATGTCATATATACTAACATAATATTTGAGAGAATTTGAGAGACATGTAAGGTATTTTTCATCACTTTGTGTAAAATTTTAAACAATTTTGTTACAAAAGCACTAATTCCCGCGAAAAAAGGCTGTCCTTAGGCTCAGGAACTGCAACCTAGGACAACCTTTCTGTCATCCGTTTCTATTTTTTTCCAGATCGGTACATTAACCACATGAAGTAAGGAGCTCCAACAACGGCTGCGACGAGACCCGATGGCAGCTCTTTAGGCGCTAGCAGCGATCTGCCGATGGTATCGGCCAATACGAGCAGCAGAGCTCCCAGCAGAGCCGTTAATGGAACAAGCTTGCGGTACTTTGGCCCAACCAGCATACGTGTCATATGCGGAGCAATCAGTCCGATAAAACCAATTGAGCCAACAGTAGCAACAGCTGCTGCTGCCATAGCAACACCAACCCCGCCGATAACCAGACGTGTCCGGTCTACGCGCAGACCCAGATTCGTAACTGTTGCGTCGGAGAACTGAAGGACATCCACTTTGCGCGCCAGATACCAAGCGATCGGCAGAAGAACAATCGGCCAGAAGACGAGCTGCCAGAAATCATCCCAGTTACGGGCATAAGTCGTTCCCGACAGCCACACCAGGGCGGATGCTAACGTCAGCTTCATACGAATAACAAGCACCTGTACAACGGCGCTGGCCATGGATGAGACAGCAAGACCAATTAACGCTACGACCGCAGGATTAAACGAGCTTTTCCGCCCCAGCAGGAACACAATTACCGCAGCTCCAACCGCACCGATAAAGGCACCGGCAGGCAGCCACTGCACCGATATTTGCGTAAACACTGCAAGCATCAGCATAGCGCCAACGCTGGCCCCCCCGGTCACACCGATAATCGACGGGTCCGCAAGCGGGTTCCGGACAACACCCTGCAGCAGCAGACCGCTGACAGCAAGCGTAGCGCCGGCTAGTGCAGCAACAAGCGTACGCGGAATTCTCATCTCGACAATACGCTGCGTACTATCGGCCCCATGGCCGAACAGAGCATTAATAACATCGGATACCGGGATGCGCAGACTTCCGAAGGCAAGGCTGACGATCAGACTGGCAACGAGCAGCAGCGAGAAGATGGCGATCCACCAGCCAAACGAAACCTTCGTTGTTGAACGTCCGGGAGAGCTGCCCGTCTGCGGCGCTCCCTCTTTACGCGCTTTCACCGTACGCAGCACAAGCCAGGCGAGCCATGGGCCGCCGATCAGGGCTGTTACCGCACCGGCAGGCAGCGGACCAAGCGAATGCTTGAAATGCATCGCAATGGCATCGGAGCCAATAACGATAATGGCCCCCCATAAGAAGGATAAGGGAAGCAGTACCACATGCCGCTTCGCACCCAGCATCCGCATAAGATGCGGCGCAATGAGCCCAACGAAGCCAATGGGACCTACAACGCTGACCGCAGCGGCTGCAAGGAGGACAGCAATCGCAAGTCCGATAAGGCGAATCCGGCCAACCTTTTGGCCGAGAGATGTGACGGTATCTTCATCGAGCTCCATCAAATCCCATTTGCCTGCCAGAAGAAAAGCAAGCAGGAAGCAGCCGATAATCCACGGCCATGCATGCTGAACTCCGCCCCAATCATTTTGTACAAGCGAACCGGAGCCCCACATGAATAAGCCTTGCGTTTTTTGTTCGTGAAATAATTGGAGTACACCGGTAAAAGCAGCCGCTGTCATCGTAACGATCATACCGGACAAAGCGAGCCGGACCGGCGAAGCTTTCGTGCCGCCCGCCATCACAAACGCCGCACCGGCAGCAGCAATTGCGCCAATAAAAGTAAGCAGCAGCGGGAATCCCATAGCAAGCCCAGGGAACATGATTGTACCTACCGTCAATGCCAGGAATGCTCCTGCGTTAATGCCTAACGTGCCTGCGGATGCCAAAGGATTGCGTGTCACATTTTGAAACAACGCACCGGCCACAGCAAGCGCTCCGCCTGTCAGAATACCAATGACTGTTCGAGGCAGTCTGACCGTCCACAAAATCTGATGCTCCAGCACAGGAGTTGATTCGAAGATAGCGCGCCATACCGTCTCTACCGGCATAGCTGCTTCGCCAAGGGTCAAGTGATAGGAAGCTAAGCCAAGGAGCAGCAGAAGACCCGCCGCTGATAACAGCAGCGGGCTCCAGTTGCCCTTACTCGTTTCCTTTGTTGTTTGAAGGTTCTTATTCATTAGCCGAGAGCTTCAAGCGTGCGTTCCACAAGCAATTTGGCAGACAGCGGACCGCCGAACGGCCAGATGCCTTTCATGTCATACACGCGATTTTCTTTTGCGAAATTCAAGTTCTTATACACTTCGTTCTTAGGAAGAAGCTCGCTAAAGACGGTATCAGTCGCGCTTGTTGTGTACAATACGCTTGCATTAGGAGTTTTAGTCAACCCCTCAATATCCGTCTCCGAGTAGCCGTACTGCTGGAATGCGTTGTCCTGATGCGCGTTTTTCAAACCGATCTTCGCGAGAATGGCCATAGCCATCGAGTTGTCAGTGAACAGTCGGAAGGTTGCTACGCCTTCATTCGTCCAGGCTTGTGTAAACACAATTTCCTGTCCTTCTTTACCGGCACTTGCAAGCTTCGCTTTCGAGTCATCATAGAAGGTATGCAGATCAGCCAGTACTTTCTCGCCTTCCGATTTTTTGCCGAGCGCATCGGCAATTGCCGAGAAGGTTTGTTCCATTTCGCTGTACTGGTCAAGTCCGCCCTCTTCTGGATAAGGGTTAAAAATCAAGGTTGGAGCAATCGCCGACAGCTGGTCGTAGATCGCTTCATGGCGGAAGCTTACACCAATGATCAGATCCGGATCAAGGCTGGTAATGGTTTCAATGCTTGGTTCTTGGCGGGTACCCACATCAACAACTGTGGCATCCAGCTTAGGGTCGATGGCTCCATACCATTCACCGTATCCTTTCACATCCGCCACACCAGTTGGCTGTACACCAAGTGCGATCAGATCTTCTGCATATGTCCACTCCAGAACAACCACTTTTTTTGGTGTTCCGGTAATTTTTGTTTCGCCAAGTGCATGCTTGATTGTACGTTCAGCTGTATCTTCAGAAGCTGTATTTGTGCCGGCATTTGCATTTGCATTCGTATTTGTGCTTGCTTGCTCCGATGCTTCCTTGTTATTGCCCGAATTATTGGAGTTGTTGCCGCCTCCGCACGCAGCAAGGAATACCATCATCGCTGCAAGAATCAAACCTGTCCATTTCATCTGTTTCATCATTAAACCCCCACAAAATGATTATCATTCTCAATGACTTCGTTCTCAATAATAAGGATTATCTCAATTGAAGTCAATAGAAATAAATACCCTTTTCGTACAAAATAAATAGCCTGTCACAACATGATCATAACTTCCATCATGTGTAACAGGCTGCTTTTTACTTATTCTATGTATTACTTGCCGAACAACGATTTGAGCTTGCTCCAGCCTGCAGCCTTTGCTGACGGCTGTGCCAGGGCAGGTTGGTCCGTCAGCTCTCTCCCGTTCCAGATCGCCTGTGCATTACGCTCGAAGTACCTTCTCCATGCAGGACCAAGCTCTGCTTCCACCCGCTCATAGGCATCCTTCAACCGAAAGCCGCGCCATTCCAAATTATGGGCATCCGAAGAAACGATATGTATTAGACCACGCCGGCACAAGGTCCAGGAAGCCTTCTCAATCCCCCTGCCAAAGCCTCCAAGCAAAGAATGGGTTGTAACCTGTGCATAAGCACCCAGCTCCACCAGTTCAGCCAGCCGGTCAGGATTCTGAACAACCTCTGCATTACGTTCAGGATGTGCAATAACAGCACGTACGCCCAATAAACGCAGCTCATAGACAATCTGCTCCATTGACCTTGGGATTTGCGAGGAGGGCATCTCTATGAGCACATAAGAAGAATCGCCCATCGGCAGCAGCTTTCCGCTTTGCCAGTTGGAGAGAAACTCGGAATGAGCTCGAATCTCCTGCCCCGTCTGAATCTTCAGCGGAATATCCAGTTCGGTTAATTTGTTGTTTAATTCTATTGTCAGTTCTCTTACTATGACTGCATCATTGGTATATTTGCCATCATAGTGATGCGGTGTCGCAACAATACCCGTTATCCCCTCGGCTGCCGCGGCGCGGGCCAGCCCGATAGAATGCTCCCAGTCCGCTGCACCGTCGTCAATGCCAGGCAGGATATGCGTATGGATATCAATCATGCCTGCGCCCCCCTTCTCTATCATTCATCTAATTAACTCCATTGTGAGAGATAGTTATATTGAAGTCAATGAGACACAAGTCGGCTTTATGACGAAAATAAGAAAAAGCCGTTCAAATCTCAACTGAGATCTGAACGGCTTATTTGGATCTTAACGCTCTGTAACGTTGATACGGTTCATTGCACGCTGCAGAGCAAGCTCTGCACGGCGGTAATCGATCTCGTCACGTTTTGCCGTAAGGCGCTCTTCAGCACGCTGCTTAGCAGATTGTGCACGATTTACATCGATTTCGGAAGCCAGCTCAGCGCTCTCAGCAAGGATAACCACTTTGTCCTTACGGACTTCAATGAAACCTCCGCCTACAGCGAGAACATCAACTTTATTACCATCGCGCTTGATGCTGATTGGTGCAATACGCAGCGGTGTCACCAGCGGAATGTGGTTCGGCAAAATGCCGAGCTCGCCCGCGATGCCTTTCACGCTGACCATATTAGCCGTTTCCGCATAAACCTTGCGCTCCGGAGTTACGATTTCAACTAGAAAAGTACTCATGTGGATTCCTCCCGCCTTTCGCTATTACAGCGTTTTGGCTTTCTCCACGGCCTCTTCAATCACACCTACATACCGGAAAGCTTCTTCCGGAAGGTCGTCATGTTTGCCCTCGAGAATTTCTTTGAAGCTGCGAACGGATTCTTTAACAGGTACATATTTACCTTTGATACCTGTGAACGGTTCAGCAACGTGGAACGGTTGGGACAGGAACAATTGAATGCGGCGCGCACGCGATACAGTCAGCTTGTCTTCCTCTGTCAACTCATCCATACCAAGGATTGCGATGATATCTTGAAGCTCTTTATAGCGCTGCAGAATTTTCTTAACGCCTTGAGCTACGTTGTAATGCTCTTCGCCCAGAATTTCCGGGTTAAGGAGACGGGACGACGAAGCAAGTGGATCTACCGCTGGGAAGATACCCATTTCGGAGATTTTACGCTCCAAGTTTGTAGTAGCGTCCAAGTGAGCAAACGTCGTTGCAGGAGCCGGGTCAGTGTAGTCATCGGCAGGTACGTAGATCGCTTGGATCGAAGTAACCGAACCTTTTTTCGTCGATGTGATACGCTCTTGCAGTTGACCCATTTCAGTTGCCAGCGTTGGCTGGTAACCTACCGCGGAAGGCATACGGCCGAGAAGGGCCGAAACCTCGGAACCTGCTTGCGTGAAGCGGAAGATGTTATCGACGAACAGAAGTACGTCACGGCCTTCAGCATCACGGAAGTATTCAGCCATTGTCAGACCTGTCAGGGCTACACGTTGACGTGCGCCTGGCGGTTCGTTCATTTGTCCGAATACCATCGCTGTTTTGCTCAGTACGCCGGAATCTTTCATCTCGTGGTAAAGGTCATTACCTTCACGAGTACGCTCGCCTACGCCTGCGAATACGGAGATACCGCCATGCTCTTGAGCGATGTTGTTGATAAGTTCTTGGATTGTTACCGTTTTACCTACACCCGCGCCGCCGAACAGGCCGATTTTACCGCCTTTTGCGTATGGAGCGAGCAAGTCGATAACTTTGATGCCTGTTTCGAGAATTTCCGATTGCGTGGACAATTCGTCGAATGCAGGAGCTTGACGGTGAATCGGAAGGTTAGTTTCCGAAGTAGCGTCGCCTGCTTGGTCGATAGGCTCGCCCAGTACGTTAAATACGCGGCCGAGTGTTGGTGCACCAACTGGAATAGTGATTGGCGCGCCTGTGTCTACAGCTTCCATGCCGCGAACCAGACCGTCAGTTGTGCTCATCGCAACAGCACGAACCAGGTTATCACCCAGATGAACTGCTACTTCAAGCGTCAAATTAATATTGATGCCGCCTGCTGGGGCATCTTGAACGATTTTTACGGCGTTCAGGATTTCCGGCAGGTTACCGCGTTCGAACTCCAAGTCAACGACTGGACCCATGACGGATACAACGCGTCCTTTTTTCATGGTTTTCCCTCCTGGTACTGTCTTTTACTTCTATATGCCTTATGCCTGTGCGTTCGCACCTGCAACAATCTCGGAAATCTCTTGCGTAATCGCCGCTTGACGAGCCCGGTTGTAGGTCAGCGTCAATTGGTTGATCATTTTGTTAGCATTCTTCGTCGCACTGCCCATGGCTGTCATGCGAGCACCCTGCTCACTGGCTTTCCCGTCAAGCACCGCGCTGTAAATAAGCGTCTCCGCATATTTAGGCAGCAGCACCTCCAGAACACCTTCCGGGGACGGCTCGTACTCATACGAGGTTACCGGACCGTTGCCGCTAACTTCCTGGAGCGGAAGCAAACGTGTTTCTGTAGGGATCTGAGTAATGGCGTTTACGAATTGGTTGTAGCAGATGTACAGCTCATCGTATTTGCGCTCAGAGAACATTTTGACTGCGTTGTAAGCGACCGATTTGATGTCTGCGAACGTAGGGGAATCGGAAAGACCAATTACCTCGTCGATGATCGGCATATTGCGGCGGCGGAAGTAATCCCGGCCTTTACGCCCAATCACGAACAATACGTACTCATCATTCGATTTATGCTTCTCGCGAATCGTTTGCGTTACTTTACGAAGGACGTTCGCATTGTAGCCGCCTGCCAGACCACGGTCGGATGTGATAACGAGGTAACCCGTTTTTTGCACCGGACGCGTCTCGAGCATCGGGTGTTTCACGCCTTTTGTGCCTGCAGCGATGCTTGCTACTACTTCCTTCAGCTTATCCGAATAAGGACGGGCTTTCGTTGATGCCTCTTGGGCTCTTCTGAGCTTGGAAGCCGCAACCATCTCCATCGCTTTCGTGATTTGCTTCATATTTTGTTTACTTTTGATCTCGCGCTTAATGTCGCGCATGCCTTTTGCCATTGCATTGTCACCCGCCTTTGTTGCTTTGCTGCGCAGTGAAAGTTTCCGATTAGCGGATAAGTTGTACTCCAGGAACCTGTATTTCACCTCGGCCGCCATTGAAGCTGTATCCTTTGAACAATCACCTTACGGTGAGGATACAGCTTCAAAAGCAGCACGTAAACTCTCGGCTCACACAGTTTCCTTCCATACAACTGGCTAATCGAAACAAACTGCTGCACTAACAAAGCCTGGTGTTAAGCGCCTGCGCCCGTACAAAGACGGGCGCGGGACATTTATTCGGAGGCTCAAGCGTAAACGGCTGCACCGTCCTTAGAAGGAGCAGCATACGTTTCGCGAATGAAATATAAGCATGGTATAGAGAAAACCTATACTTCCTTATATTTGATTAAGCCGTTACAGAAAAGCTTTTCTTGAACTTTGTAATCGCGTCAACAAGAGCTTTCTCGTTGTCAGCAACGAGGTCTTTTGTTGTACGGATGGACTCGCCGATTTCCGGATGGTTGGAATCCAGGAATGCCAGGAATTCTTTCTCGAAGCGCAGAATGTCTGCAACCGGAATTTCATCCAGGTGGCCTTTAACCGCGGAGTAGATCGAGATAACTTGCTTCTCAACCGGCATCGGCTGGTTAACACCTTGCTTCAGAATTTCCATTGTACGAGCACCACGGTTCAGACGAGCGAGTGTCGATTTATCGAGATCGGAGCCGAACTGCGAGAACGCTTGAAGCTCGCGGTAAGCCGCAAGGTCCAGACGGAGTGTGCCGGCAACCTTTTTCATTGCTTTGATTTGTGCGGAACCGCCTACGCGGGATACGGAGATACCTACGTTAACCGCCGGACGTTGGCCGGAGTAGAACAGGTCGGATTCCAGGAAGATTTGTCCGTCAGTGATCGAGATTACGTTCGTCGGAATGTAAGCCGATACGTCAGATGCTTGAGTCTCGATGAACGGCAGAGCCGTCAGCGAGCCGCCGCCAAGTGCGTCGCTAAGTTTAGCAGCGCGCTCGAGCAAACGGGAGTGCAAGTAGAATACATCACCTGGGTATGCTTCCCGACCCGGTGGACGGCGGAGCAACAGGGACAATTCGCGGTATGCAGCCGCTTGTTTCGACAAGTCATCATAGATAACGAGAACATGCTCGCCTTTGTACATGAAGTACTCGCCCATCGAGCAGCCTGCATAAGGAGCCAGGAAGAGCAATGGAGCTGGTTCAGATGCGCCAGCCGTTACGATGATTGTGTAGTCAAGAGCACCATGCTTGCGGAGTGTTTCCACAACGCCTGCAACAGTGGATTGTTTTTGACCTACAGCAACATAGATACATTTCACGCCGTTGCCTTTTTGGTTGATGATTGCGTCGATCGCAATCGCCGTTTTACCTGTTTGACGGTCACCGATGATCAGCTCACGTTGACCGCGGCCAACCGGTACCATCGCGTCGATTGCTTTAATACCCGTTTGCATTGGCTCATGTACCGATTTACGGTCAATTACGCCAGGAGCCGGGGATTCAATCGCACGGAATTGAGTTGTGTTGATTGGGCCTTTGCCGTCAAGCGGCTGACCCAACGGGTTAACAACGCGGCCCAGAAGCTCTTCGCCTACTGGCACTTCCATGATGCGGCCCGTACGTTTTACTTGGTCGCCTTCACGGATATCCGTGTAAGGACCAAGGATAACGACACCAACGTTGCTTTCTTCCAAGTTGAGCGCCATGCCTACAACGCCGTTGGAGAATTCGAGCAGTTCGCCCTGCATCGCATTTTCCAAACCGTGTACGCGGGCAATACCGTCACCGACATTGATTACGGTGCCGACGTCAACGACTTGAATTTCGGATTTATATTGTTCGATCTGTTGTTTAATCAGCGTGCTGATTTCATCAGGTCTGATACTCAATTCGTTCACCCCTATCTACCTGCATTAGATTTTAAACGATTTTTGTAAACGTTCCAGCTTGCCGGACAGGCTGCCGTCATACAGACGGTCGCCGATGCGTACTTGTACGCCGCCAAGCAAATCCGGTTGAACGATTTGTTCTGCTACAATTTTCTTGCCGCTGAGCTTGCCAAAGCTAACTTCTACCTCAGCCAGTTCCGAAGCCGACAAGTTATGGGCTGTATAAACAACCGCATGTGCTTGACCAAGTGCTTCACCGGCGATTTTTGTATACGCGCTGTACACATCAGAGATGAGCTCTTGACGTCCGCGAACAAGAATAAGTTCAAGCGTATGAAGGACGAGCGCGGATACATGATCGCCAAAGGCGCTTTTCAGCACAGCGATTTTTTTGCTCGGCTCAATGCTTGGAAGCTCCAGGAATTTGCGTGCTTCCGGTTCATTCTTCAGGCCTTGAACGATCAGCTTCAGCTGATCTTCCGTTTCCGACACGATGCCTTGCTCCTGAGCAAGCTCAAACAGTGCTTTAGCGTAGCGCTTCGCTACGACGGTATCCCGGCTCATTTGCTTCCAACCTCTTTAAGGTATTGGTTAACCAATTGCTCTTGGGATTTCTCGTCCACTTGCTTCTCGATAATTTTCGACGCGATTTTGACAGAAATGCCGCCAACCTCTTCGCGAAGTGCAGCAACCGCTTTGTTCTTCTCGCTCTCGATATCTTTAACCGCATCGTCTTTCAGACGAGTGGATTCGGATTTCGCAACTTGAATAATTTCTTCTGCCTGTTTCGAGCTGGTAGCTTTCGCTTGCTCAATAATGTCATAAGCTTCTTTACGAGCTTCCTGAAGTGCTTGTTTCTGTTGCTCCAGTTGCTGCTCAGCTTCTTTTTTGCTTGCTTCTGCAGTAGCAATTTGCTCTGCAACGTATTGTCTGCGCTGTTCCATAATCCCGAACAATGGACCGAATGCATAGCGCTTAAGCAAGAACAGAAGGATCAGAAACGCGATCAACTGGATGAAAAAATTCGACCATACGATATCCAAAAAACGTCACTCCTTTCCATAGCTTAACACAGTTTCATACGAACACATTTGTTCGTTAGCCAAACGGTTTGGCAGGGCCAAACAAAAAGGAAGGCGCGGAGGCAAAGCCACTCCCCGCCATGTGTGAATCTTTAATTATTAAGCTTCGCCGTAAAAGATGAACGCGAGTACCAGCGCGATAACTGGAAGTGCTTCGACGAGTGCGACACCGATAAACATAGTTGTTTGAAGTGTACCGCGAAGTTCTGGTTGACGGGAAATACCCTCAACTGTGCGACCTACGATCAGACCGTTACCAATACCTGCGCCAAGTGCGCCCAAACCGAATACAATTGCTGCTGCAACTAATGCCAATGCTCCCATTAGAAAAATCCTCCTCAATTTTCGTGAAAATAGTTTTTTATATTGACCGCCGGTGAACCGCCGGTTTGAAGCCATTAATGCTCGCCATGCTCTTCATGCACAATCGCTTGTGACATGTATACCATTGTCAGCATACAGAATACGAATGCCTGGATAGCACCGATAAATACGCTGAAGCCTTGCCATACAACGAGCGCCGGAGTACCCCAGATGCCCAATTGCAGAATGACACCAATCATAACCTCGCCCGCGAAGATGTTACCGTAAAGACGCAAAGCCAGCGACAACGGTTTCGATACTTCTTTGATCAGGGCCAGAGGCAGGAAGCCCCAGTGCGGCTCGATATAGTGCTTAAGGTAATGCTTCGTGTTCAAACGGAGACCTTCGATGTGAGTAAGCAGAATAACGATGATTGTTAATGCACCCGTTACGCCGATATCAGCAGTTGGCGATTTCCACCACGCGATATGCGCCTCTTCTTCTCCACCCAAATCAAGTGTCATGCCGAAGATTGATGCTCCGTGATGAGCTTCAGTAACGATACCGATTGGCAGACCGAGCATATCACCGACAAAGATGTACATGATCAGGGTGATACCCAACATGAGGTATGGACGTCCTTTTTTCAGATCCATGGACGTACCAATGATATTCTGAACGAATTCGATAACCCACTCCAGGAAGTTTTGAAGCTTCGTAGGATTAGTAACCGACAAATTTCTTACAGCCAGCTTCGCAAGTACAAATACGATGATGCTGGTCAGAATAATCATAGTGAGTGTTGCCAGATCGAAACGGATCCCAGCCACGTGAACGATCGGGAAAATATGATCCATTAGTTATTTTCACCCCTTTCATCGGTAGGATTCGACGCCATCAACTTCCGTCTGGACAAAAATCCCAGTATGAGTGTTGCCAATTGAGCGACAAATAATCCGACAACCGTCGCGGAAAGTTGGAACGTGTATGTTTTTGTCGCAATTACTACTGCCAATAACGCAACGCATGCACGGGTGAAAAATCCGAGGTTAACCCTCTTCTTGATCTGTGCAGACGCAAGCGCTCCGACCCGCTTGACCTTCCAGCTGAGCAAATAAGCATTGATCAGGCTGGCGGCCCCTCCGATCATAAGACCGCCCCACCAGCTCTCCTGCTCGGGCAGAACCGCCCAAGCAATACAGCATAGGGACATGAAAAAGAAAGTTACTCTTGTAACGGCTTTCAAGTGGGCCGACAAATCGTCCATTATTTCGCTTTGCCTCCCGCAAACGTCCGAATCAGGAATATAACCGTACCAATGCCGACAGCAAGTCCCGCTACTAACCCAATGATAGAGTAGTATTCGGTACCGTTTGCAAGATCCGCTTGATGACCGAGCCAGTAGCCAAGCCCCAGACATGCGGCTAGATCGGCCCCAATAGTGCCGACCAATCCCATTGCTCTCCAGGGGTCGTCTCCGAAACTGCCATGATCCGACTTATTCTGATTCTCTTTAGACGGTTGTTCTTTGGATGGATCCATGCAGAATCACTCCAAAACTCTCATTTATTTTATCGAAGCTGTTAAACTTTTGTCAATTCATTTAAATTCAAACATTTAGTGAACAGCAGCCCGAAAATCCTTATAAATAAAGGATTTTTCGAGCGCCAAACCGTACAGTACCACTGTATGCTGTACAATGCTTATCTAGCAGCTGTCCGCTGTGTAAACTATGAACGTTGTGTGAACGGTTCAGGCCGCTCGCTTGTTCTTCCAAAATGATGCAAAATCGCTTGTACAATTCTGACCGAAGCCTGTCCGTCACCGTAAGGATTGGCAGATTTGCTCATTTTTTCGTACAAGGCTGCATCATTCAGAAGGGCCCGTGCACGGCTGTATACTTTCTCTTCATCCGTACCAACCAGCTCAAGTGTTCCTGCCTCGATACCTTCCGGACGTTCTGTTGTATCCCGCAGGACAAGCGTAGGCACGCCAAACGATGGCGCTTCTTCCTGCAGGCCGCCGGAATCGGTCATAATCATATAGGCATGCGGGTAAAAGTTATGGAATTCAAATACATCAAGCGGCTCAATTAATTGAATACGCGGATGATTGCCAAGAATCTCGTTAGCCGGCTCTCTTACAGCCGGGTTCGGGTGTACGGCATAGACAATGGCTACATCTTCATGCTCATCGGCAATGCGTTTAACCGCGCGGAAAATGTTGCGATGCGGTTCACCCAGCGCTTCACGGCGATGTGCCGTCATCAGGATCATACGCTTGCCTTTCGCCCACTCAATAACCGGATGGGAGAATGACGGATCAACCGTATATTGGAAGACATCCGTTGCAGTATTGCCCGTAACATAGATGGAGGCTTCCGATTTGTTCTCCTTACGGAGATTGCCGGCCGACCATTCAGTCGGGGCAAAATGCACATCAGACAGGACGCCTGCCAGCTGACGGTTCATCTCTTCCGGATACGGCGACAGCTTGTTCCATGTACGAAGACCTGCCTCAACATGGCCGACTTGAATCTGCTTCAGGAAGGACGCATAACTGGCAAGGAAGGTTGTCTGCGTATCGCCATGCACAAGCACGATATCCGGCTTGGCTTCGGCCAGCACGGGATCAAGACCCTCTAGAACGCGCACGGTTGTTTCCGTCAGTGTCTGGCGCTCCTTCATTACATTCAGATCGTAGTTCGGCTGAATTTCGAAGAAATCGAGCACCTGGTCGAGCATTTGGCGGTGCTGCGCCGTTACGCATACGATGGATTCGATCTCATCGGCATGCTTGTTCAATTCCAGCACGAGCGGAGCCATCTTTACAGCTTCCGGACGCGTGCCAAAAATCGTCATTACTTTCAGTTTGGACAAAACAACTCACTCCTAAAATGAATGGTTACCTTATGAGCTCGTTCAGAGCGATTTTGTGACCATTCATGCTTCGTAAGCATACGCCTAAAATGAATGGTTACCTTATGAGCTCGTTCAGAGCGATTTTGTGACTATTCATGGATTTTTTATTTAATTCGTTCCAAACAGACGGTCACCTGCATCGCCGAGTCCCGGTACGATATAACCCTTCTCATTCAAAGCATCATCCAGTGCTGCGAGGTAGATATCAATCTCCGGATGTGCATCCTGCACCGCTTTAACTCCTTCGGGAGCCGCGATTAGACACATCAGCTTGATTTGGTCGCAGCCGCGTTTCTTCAGCGAGTTAATCGCCGCGATTGCCGAGCCGCCCGTTGCCAGCATCGGATCGATGACAATCAGCTGCCGGTTAGCCGCATCTGTGGGCAGATTAATGTAGTATTCGGATGGTTGAAGTGTTTCGTGGTCGCGGACAAGTCCGATATGGCCAACCTTAGCAGCCGGGATCAGCTTCAGCATCCCTTCCACCATACCAAGTCCCGCGCGCAGAATCGGTATCAGTCCGAGCATACGTCCGGATACAACCTTCGATTCTGTCGTTGCGACAGGCGTTTCCACCGTAATGGTATCAAGCGGCACATCTCTTGTAATTTCGTAGGCCATCAGGGTGGCTACCTCGTCAACCAGTTCACGAAAGTCCTTCGTATTGGTATCTTTGTTTCTAATAAAGGTCAGCTTATGCTGAATCAATGGATGGTCGCATATAACCACTTTGCTCATGGAGCGTAATTCCTCCTGTGTGAATAAGTTATTCCTATAGTCTTGGACACAATCCCGTTTATTATATCACTTACGCCCCTTACGTTGCATCCAGAGTTTTGTGGCTATATAAAGGCGGATTGTCCCATGAGAAAACCTCTATCGAGGCCTTTCGAAGAAGGGCGACCGCGTTTAGAGGTTGGTTTTAACGCCAATAAGAATTTGTTCTTCCGACTTGCTCGGAAACTTATACATTCTTATGTGGTAAAAAAAAGACGAAACAGATCTAATCTCTGCTTCGTCCTGTAAGATTATACCGATGCGTAGTGGCAAGAAGCATAATGCCCCTTTTTCACTTCAACCAGCTTAGGTTCAACTGTTTTGCACTTATCCGTCGCCATCGGGCAGCGGGTATGAAATTGACAGCCTGCAGGCGGATTAATCGGGCTTGGCAGATCGCCGGCCAGTACAATACGCTCGCGGGTTGCTTCGATTTCCGGATCGGGAATCGGGTTCGCGGACAGCAAAGCACGGGTATACGGATGAGCAGGGCTGCCATACAGCTCGCTGCTTTCCGCAAGCTCAACGATTTTGCCGAGGTACATAACCGCTACACGGTCACTGATATGTTTGACCATAGACAGGTCATGGGCGATGAACAAGTACGTCAGACCCATCTTGCGCTGCAAATCCTGCATCAGGTTCACAACCTGTGCCTGGATCGAAACGTCAAGCGCCGAGATGGGCTCGTCGGCAATAATAAACTTCGGATCAACAGCCAAAGCGCGGGCAATACCGATACGCTGACGCTGGCCGCCGGAGAATTCATGCGGATAACGGGTCGCATGATCCGGGTTCAGACCAACAAGGTCAAGAAGATCCTCAACCTTCCGTTTACGCTCGGCACGGCTTCCAGCCAGACCATGAATATCAAGCGCCTCGCCGATGACATCCGTAATCGTCATCCGAGGGTTAAGCGAGGCATACGGATCCTGGAAGATCATTTGCATATCTCGGCGCAGCTGCTTGAGCTTAGCACCCTTCAGCTTGTAAATATCTTCACCGTTAAACATAACATTACCGCTCGTAGGCTCGTACAGACGCAGGATCGTACGTCCAGCCGTCGATTTGCCGCAGCCGGATTCGCCAACGACACCAACCGTCTCTCCTTTTGCAATGGAGAAGTCAATCTCGTTGACCGCCTTCAGAATATTGCCTCCGCCCAAGTTGAAAAACTTGCGCAGATTATGAACCTTCACTAACGGCTCGCTCATACGGATACCTCCTGTTTCGCAGGCTTCGCATAAGGATGTGCCATCCAGCAGGCGGAAGTATGCGACTCATTGCCATCTACCGGCAGAAGCTCCGGATCATTGTCCACGCAGACACGCATCGCTTCATCGCAACGCGCGCAGAAGCTGCAGCCGGCCGGCGGCTTGATCAGATCCGGCGGAGTGCCGTAGATCGGAATAAGCGGCTCATCCTTCTTCTGATCCAGACGAGGCACCGAGCGGAGCAGACCTTTGGTGTAAGGATGCTTCGGATTTTTGAAGATCTCCCACTTTGTGCCGCTCTCTACAACTTTACCTGCATACATAACGATAACGCGGTCGCACATATCTGCAACAACGCCAAGGTCATGCGTGATCAGAATGATCGATGTGCCCATACGCTCCTGCAGATCCTTCATCACGCGCAGAATCTGGGCCTGAATGGTCACGTCGAGCGCGGTAGTTGGCTCGTCCGCAATAAGAAGCGAAGGATTACATGCCAGCGCAATAGCAATCATCGCACGCTGGCGCATACCGCCGGAGAATTCATGCGGATATTGGTTAAAACGTGCTGCTGGGTTAGGAATACCTACGAGATTCAACATCTCTACTGCACGGGCACGAGCGGCGGAAGCACTCATGTTCTGATGCTTGACCAGACCTTCGGTAATTTGACGGCCGATCGTGAGCGTCGGGTTAAGGGAGGTCATTGGATCCTGGAAGATCATGCCCATCTCTTTGCCGCGGATGCTTTCCATTTCTTTCGGCGTCTTGGACAAAATTTCTTGTCCTTTGAACATAATCGAGCCGCTGGTCATCGCCGGCGGGCTCGGAATGAGACGCATCAACGTTTGAGCCGTTACGGATTTACCGCAGCCGGACTCGCCAACGATCGCCACGGCCTCGCCTTTATTTATATGAAAGTTAACGCCGCGCACCGCTTGTACAGTACCGCCGCGTACTTTGAAATTAACACGAAGATCATTCACTTCGAGCAAACGTTCCATTGTTGCACCTCCTACTTTTTCATTTTCGGATCAAGTGCGTCACGCAGGCCGTCACCGAAAATATTAAAGCAAAGCATGGTCAAGCTGATCAGCGTTGCCGGGAACAGCATACGCCATGGATATACGGTCATCGCCTTAATGGCGTCATTAATCAACGTACCAAGAGACGCGGCCGGCGATTGAACGCCAAGGCCCAGGAAGCTAAGAAAGGCTTCCGCAAAAATTGCGTTTGGCACCGTCATCGTAATCGTAACGATAATCGGACCCATCGCATTCGGAATCAAATGCTTGAACAAAATACGTGTCGTGCCAGCGCCCAGGGAACGTGCTGCCAGGACATACTCTTGATTTTTCAACTGCATGATTTGACCGCGAACGATCCACGCCATGTTAATCCAACCTGTAATACTTAAAGCCACAATAATGGTGAACATGCTCGGTTCCATAACAACGATAAGCAAGATAACGACGAGCAGGCTCGGAATCGAGTATAAAATTTCACAGAAACGGTTCAGAATCTCATCGACCTTACCGCCAAAATAACCCATAATCCCGCCCATAATAACACCAACGACGAGATCGACAAGTGCAGCGTAAATACCAACTTGAAGGGAAATGCCAGAACCCATCCAGGTTCTTGCAAACATATCGCGGCCGAGACTATCCGTCCCGAACCAATGGTCCGACGATGGAGCCTTGTTTGTAGCAGAAAGATCCTGCGTCGAAAAATCATGAGGCGCAATCAACTGGCCGAAGATCGTCACCAGCACGATAAGGGCTAATATCCAGAGACTGATCATTGCCATACGATTGGTCTTGAGGCGGAACCAGGCATCCTTCCAGGCAGAGATACTTTCGCGAACGACCGTCTCACCTTGCTTCTCGTCATGGCTCAGCTTCACAAAATCACTAGGCTGAAGTAGTTCTTCCTTCATTTATTAGCCCCCCTTCCTGGTTAATTTGATACGCGGATCTACGAAGCCGTAAGCGATATCCGTCAGGAAACGCGCCAGCATCAGGATAACCGCATAGAACAGCGTGAGACCCATGATAAGCGTGTAGTCACGGTTCGTAATACTGTTGACGAAGAACTTGCCAAGTCCGCCGATACCGAAAATTTGTTCAATAACAACGGAACCGGTGATGATATTTGCCGTCATGGGACCAATGTAAGTGACAACCGGCAAAATGGCATTACGCAAAGCATGGCGGACCAGAATAACACGGCCGGACAAGCCTTTTGCGCGTGCGGTCTTCATATAATCGGCGCTAAGCACCTCCAGCATGCTGGAACGTACAAGACGCGCTATAAACGCGGCCGGCAAGAAGGACAATGCCAGAACCGGCATAATAAAATCAGTCGGGTCATTCAATCCGGCTACGTCGAACCAGCGCAATTTGACGCCAAATACATACTGCAAGCCTGTAGCGACAACGAAGTTCGGTATCGATACACCAAGTACTGCGAGCAAAATCGTAAAGCCGTCAAGAAACTTGCGGTGGTTAAGCGCAGCAATCAAACCGAACAGCACCCCTGCTGCGACCGCCAGAATAATGGCGAAGATCCCGATTTGAAGCGAGTAGACAAAACCGGTCTTAATAATATCAACTACAGTAACGTACTGTTGTTTCATGGACATCCCGAGGTTAAAGTGAATCAGATTGTTCAAATAATGCAAATATTGAACGCCCAACGGATCATTTAATCCATACTCTTCATTCAAACGCTCTTGAATGGCTGCAGGAATGTTCTTCTCGCTTTGGAATGGATTGCCTGGAATAGCCTTCATCAGAAAAAAAGTGGCCGAAGCCAGTACGAAGATCGAAACGAGCATGAACAGCAGCTTTTGAAGCACATAGCGAACCAAACGTTATGGCACCTCCTAAAATGAATTATCACCCAAACAGCCATGCTTAGAGCTATTGTGATGATTCATTGCTACGAAAGCATAAGCTTTCAAAAGTTAAAAACTTTAAACTTACAAAAGCAAAAAAGTGAAAGGGGATATATGCAGACATCAATGGCCGCATATATCCCTCAATCCGTGACGAGCTTAATTATTTCGCTTCGTAGTAACCGCGATTATAATCGATGTCGCCTTTGTAGTCGATAAAGATGCCTTTGAATCCAGGCTTAATCATATATACCGTGCTGTAGTAGTAGATCGGCATGATCGCACGAGTACCAATAACCAGATCTTCCGCTTTGGACATAGCAGCCATACGTTTAGCTTGATCGTCCGTACTGTATGCTTCTTTGATCAGAGCGTCATACTCAGGGCTAGCAAAGCCAGTGTTGTTGTTACCGGATTTGGACGAGAACAGGTCGATGAATGTCATCGGATCGTCGTAGTCAGCTCCCCAGCCGCCGCGTGCCACATCATAGTTCAGGTGGTTACGGTTATCGAGGAAGACACCCCATTCTTGCTTGCTAACTTCGGTTTTGATGCCGAGGTTTTTGCTCCACATCTCAGCAATTGCTTCAGCAACCGCTTGATGCAGTTCGTTCGTATTGTAAGTCAGCTTAACTGTAGGCATTGCTGTCAGACCTTCTTCTTTCAGACCATCAGCAAGCAGTTGCTTAGCTTGTTCAATATCTTCCTTGAAGTAAGTGTCCGGATGCTCTGTACGATAGTCGTCTTTCTCCCCTTTGATACCAGGAGGAACGATACCGTAAGCAGGAATTTGTCCGCCTTTTGTTACATTGTCCACGATATCTTGACGGCTGATTGCCATCGAAAGCGCTTGACGCACTTTTTCATTGCTGTAAGGTTTTTGCGTTGTATTGAACAGGTAGTAGTAGATCGATGCGCTGCCTTGAACTTTGAACTCATCCGGGTTGTTTTGCTTAAGCGTCGGGAATTGTTCGTTAGGAATCAAGCCAGTAGGCATACCTGCATAATCCAGCTCGCCAGTTTGATACATGCTCAGCTCTGTGTTGGAATCGTTAACTTCAGAGAAGACAACTTTCGTGAGCTTGATATCATCTTTTGCATAGTAATTGTCGTTCTTCACGATTGTGATGGAGTTGTTCTTTTTCCATTCGCTCATTTTGAACGGACCGTTTGTAATCATTGTCGAAACATCAGTTGCCCAAGCTTCGTTTTCTTTAACCGATTGGTGTACCGGATAGAAAACGGTAAAGGACATCAGACCGAGGAAATAAGGAGTTGGCGAGTTCAGCTCAACTTGCAGTGTATGCTCGTCAATCGCTTTTACGCCTACATCATCAGCCGTTACGCCGTCAGCAGCCGTATTGTAAGCTTCTGCATTCTTGATGTAGTACAGCTGATAAGCATAAGCAGATGCCGCTGGTTTCAGGTTCGGATCAAGAGCACGCTTCCAAGCGTATTCGAAATCGTTTGCTGTTACTGCATCACCATTGCTCCATTTTGCATCATCACGAATAGTGAAGGTGTAGGTCTTGCCGTCATCAGAGACTTTCCATTCTTTCGCTACAGCTGGTACAACATCGCCTTTCTCGTCTTTGCGAGTAAGACCTTCATACAAACCGTTAACAACAGTTGCCGATACTTGGTCTTGTACTTGAGCCGGGTCAAGAGACGGCGGTTCAGTTGCAAGGTTCATGCGGAATACAGGTGCTTCACTGCTTCCGGACTCTTCCTTCGGTGTACAGCCGACTGCTACAAGAGCCAGTACAAGCAGCACGGAGATCAATGTAAAGCCATACTTCTTCTTCGACATAAAACTTCCTCCCCTGATTCTTTCCTCTTTTTTATATTGTAATAATTTGACATTACATAGTTAAAAGGCATGAAGAATAATACGATTCATTGAATAAATATCAATGAACATTTGTTCAGTCACCCCATTTTACATATGTTCAAGCCGAATTACTACAAAATTAATGCTAAATTAATATACCGTAAATTAATATACATAATTTATAATGATTTGTCACGTCCCAGAAATTACATTTCTAAAATTGTCGATTTCCAACAGGTTGTGTAGAACCGCAGATCCGCCTTTTATAGGATGCTGCAATCCCTTCCGCTTAATTCACACAAGCGTAAACGACCGCGCTTTTCCTCAGTCAGACGGGGGAAGCAGCCGGAGCGCAGAACAATATAAGCGCCGTACAAACAATGCCTGCACCGCTTTATAATTGCGCAAAAAAAAGAGGCCGCCCCGCCGGTCGTATGACCATTGGGACAGCCTCTTTCTGCGATATAAGAATTAGTATTTCATGTTAGGGTAAAGCGGATATTGCGCTGTCAAATCACGAACCATGCCGGCAGCTTTCGCAAGTACAGCTTCGTCTTTTGGATTTTTCAGCGTAATGGCAATAATCTCGCCGATTGTCTTCATTGCTTTCTCATCCATGCCGCGGGAAGTAGCAGCCGGTGTACCCAGACGAATACCGCTGGTGACAAACGGGCTGGTCGGATCGAATGGAATTGCGTTTTTGTTCGCGGTAATGCCGATTGAGTCAAGGACATGCTCAGCGTCTTTGCCCGTGATGTTCAGGCTGCGTGTATCAACCAGCATCAGGTGGTTATCTGTGCCGCCGGATACGATGTTGATGCCTTCGGCAATCAGTGTCTCGGACAATACTTTAGCGTTGTTCACAACTTTTTGAGCATATTCCTTGAAGGATGGTTGAAGCGCTTCGCCGAATGCTACAGCTTTTGCTGCAATAATGTGCATCAAAGGACCGCCTTGCGAACCAGGGAATACCGCTTTATCAATCGCTGCAGCCCAAGGCTTACGGCACAGAATCATACCGCCGCGAGGACCGCGAAGCGTTTTGTGAGTGGTTGTTGTAACAAAATGGGCATGAGGCACTGGGTTTGGATGCAGACCCGCTGCAACAAGACCCGCGATGTGCGCCATATCCACCATGAACAATGCGCCTACGTCTTGAGCGATTTGTCCAAGCTTCTCGAAATCGATGGTACGCGGGTATGCACTCGCGCCGGCAACGATCAGACGAGGACGATGTTTGAAGGCCGCTTTGCGAACTTCGTCATAGTTGATGGTGAACGTATCTTCGTCAACTCCATAAGCAACAAAGTTGTACAGAAGACCGGATGCGTTAACCGGGCTGCCATGCGTCAAGTGACCGCCGTGAGCCAGGTTCATGCCAAGAACCGTGTCGCCTGGTTTGAGGACAGCCAAATATACCGCCATGTTCGCTTGCGCACCGGAGTGAGGCTGAACATTTGCATGCTCGGCGCCAAAAATTTCTTTCGCGCGTTCACGCGCAATGTCTTCCACAATGTCTACATGCTCGCAGCCGCCGTAGAAACGTTTGCCAGGGTAGCCCTCTGCATATTTATTCGTCAGAACCGAACCCATTGCTTCCAGAACCGCTTCGCTTACGATGTTCTCGGATGCGATCAGCTCGATGTTGTCGCGTTGGCGCTGCAGCTCAAGGCCCATTGCCTTTAATACTTCAGGATCTTGGTTACGTAAGTTTTCCATTGTGAAAAGCCTCCTAAATATAATTATTCGCAGGTTCCTGACGCCTGCTCTGACGTCAGGCCGCTGTCTTCCAAGGTGTATACGGCACGTACTCCGCCAATCAGCTTAGGTCTTGTAAAAGCCATCGTGACATGGGCTGCCCCAATCGACCGGATGGATGGCCTTACCGGAACAGCAACCCGGCGGAGATGCATGCCGATAAAGGTATCGCCAATATCTACTCCGGCATGGGCTTGCACGGCTTCAACCAGGCAGGCATCGGGCAAATTCCGGTAGGCATAAGCGGCCATAGAACCACCGGCCTTCGGAACCGGAACGGCGGCAACCTCATCCAGCCCATACTTGTCCGCTGCCTCGCGGGGAAGGACAAGCGCCCGGTTCAAATGCTCGCAGCACTGGTAAACCGGATAAAACCCGATATCCTTCCGGACAGCTTCAATACCCGCATAAATCTGTGCCGCAGTCTCGACCGTCCCGGAAGTACCAATCCGGCGGCCTAATACTTCGCTTGTGCTTGTGCCGATGACGAGAAGCTGCCCCGTCTTGAGACCGCCGGCTAAAGCAAGCTCCCGGACAATCGTCTCTACATCAGATGCAATAGAAGTGACTTCTTCGTGATTGCTCATGCTGCATCGCTCCTTTGTCAGGACCTTAGGGATGTACCGTATACTGCTGCTCGATTTGTGTCACTTTCTGAACACGGCCCGCATGGCGTTCGCCGTTCGAGAATGGCGTATCCAGCCAGATACGGACAATTTCCTGCGCTAGACCAGGGCCGATAATGCGCTCGCCCATCGCAAGTACGTTTGTATCGTTATGCTCGCGGGTTGCTTGTGCCGAGAACATATCATGCACCAGCGCACAGCGGATACCCGGTACTTTGTTAGCTGCGATCGACATGCCAATGCCCGTACCGCAAATCAGAATACCGCGATCAGCCTGGCCGCTTGCCACTTTATCTGCTACAGGCAATGCATAGTCGGGATAGTCCACCGATTGGCTGCAATCACAGCCCAAATCTTCAATTTCATGACCAAGCGATAAAAGAAACGGAACTATTTCATCTTTCAAACGGTAACCCGCATGATCTGCACCAATTGCAATTTTCAACGTAAACCCTCCTGCTATTTTGCTGCAATCCATTTTACCGGCAAAATAAGTATATGTTTGTTGAATCATACGGACTTATTATACCTAAATTCCGCTTAAAAGACGAAAAAAGAGCATGACATGCTAAAATCAGCATGCTGCTCTTTGCCCAGGCGACCGGCCGTATGTTCCGATGCTCCACCGTGGTTACCCACTTCCGTCGCCAGTTACATCGGAAACCGTCTTTGTTACCTTCATGATAGCTTATTCATGCGTGAAAATCAATGGTCCAACGCGTAAACGGCTGCGCCAACTTCTAGGAGGTGCTGCTCATGAATTAAACCTGTTTCCGGCATGGAGTTTCATCCCTTCTGAAGGATGTCCAGCAAGGCTTTCAGGCTCTCTTCAATCTCCGAAGCGCAGCTTTCGTACATGCTAAGCGTCCCGCCGAACGGATCTGCAATATCAAAGCTTGGAATCCGGCGTTCCAGCTCTAGGAGGCGTGTGCGTTCCGCTGACGACAGCTGCTGGCCCAATGCCTGCTTCATATGCATCTCAGTGTACAGGCGCTCCAGCTCCTCGATGTCCGCCTGTACAGCCGTATCCTGATTTACATACTCCTTAAGCGTATACGCTTTGTCCACCGCTTCAGGGAAATAATGAAGCAGGCCCCGTTTGTGTGCGGCTGTCATGGTCAGAATAAGGTCCGCCCAGACAACAGCTTCACCGCTTAAAGCGCGTGATGAGCCTTGATGATCGACCGATTTGCCGCGCAGCGCAGTAGCCGCATGCCCCGAAATCGGCAGCCCGTCAATCGTGGATACCCCTGCGGAACGGACTTCAAGCGAAATTCCTTTTTGTCTGGCCAGTGCCCTCAGCATAGCTTCAGCCATCGGTGAACGGCATGTATTGCCAGTACAAACAAACAAGATGCGTGTCATGCTGCATTCCCCTTTCTGGTACGGCTGCATATGTCTTTATCCTAGAATATAAATAACAGTCCAAAAATGAGCAAGATCGCTCCGCCCAGCGCTTCCCCGTAACCGCCCAGATTCTCGCTGACCCGGCGCCCGAGAAGCAAGCCAAGTACAGACATTAGCCCGCCAAAAAAGCCAAACAGCAGGACGGTAAGCAAAATATCAGCCTCGAACATACCCAGCGTTACTCCAACAGAAAAGGAGTCAATACTGACGCTAAACGCAAATAAAAACGTTCCGACCGAGGAACGGTAGTCAATCGATTGAACAGCCTCTCCTTTGAGCGAGCTGTAAATCATGTGCGCGCCAAGCAAAAGCAGAAGCACGCCAGCCGCCATTGTCGCAACATGGCCCAGCAGACCGCTGACAAAATGGCCTGCATACATACCGCCAAGCGGCATAATCACATGGAAGACGCCGATAATGGTGCTTAACCGCAGCACATCGCGCAAGCGGATGCCTTTCAGCCCAATTCCGATTCCTAACGAAAAAGCATCCATGCCAAGCGCAACCGCCATAATGAGCAGTGTCACGAATTGTCCGGCATGCAAAGTTGTATCCGTCACGCTATCGCCCCCATGTCCACATCCATTCTTAACCAAGATATGCGGACATGGGGACAAACATACTACTCTAAATCCGGACGATTTGATGCCCCGCGGCTTTCGCCAGACGATTCATCAAAGCAAGGCCAATCCCTTCTTCGGAGCAGCCCTCCGCCCATATGAGCTGCACGCCTTCGGCGTCAAACCGACGCAATGCGGCATACAATCTATGCGCTGCCTGCTCCAAATGCAGCTCGCTGCCGTAAGTGAGCATAAGATCGGCATCATAAACGGATGCTCTTTCGTCGAAGGTAAGGATACCCGTCTTTAAATGCGATGCCTTCGCTGCATTTACCTGCTCCTGAATGTAACGGGCTACCTCAGACGAATCATCTCCCTGCACAATCGCGAGATCGCCTTGCGGAGCATAATGCGTATATTTCATTCCGGGTGAACGCGGCGCTTCCGCAATGTCGGACTTGGCGGCGGCCGGAGCATCGACAGCCGCTTCCGGGGCAGCATTCTGCAGCTGTTCTGCAGTGATGCCGCCCGGCCTTAGTATACGGATTGTATCCGAATCTGGCAGCTCAATTACCGTTGATTCCAGTCCGACACCGGTTGCTCCGCCGTCGACAACACCGCTTATTTTTCCGTCCAAATCCTCCAGCACATGTTCTGCAAGCGTAGGGCTTGGACGGCCCGAACGGTTGGCGCTTGGAGCAGCGACCGGACAGCCTGCTTGCCGGATGAGGGCAAGTGCGGCCGGGTGATCCGGCATTCGAATACCAACAGTGGAGAGTCCCGCTGTAACCAGCGGTGACACCGCTTCAGGACGTACCGGCAGCACAATCGTAAGAGGACCCGGCCATAGCTTTTTCATCAGCCGGCCGGCAAGCTCCGGATAAGGGAGCACCAGCTCATCCAGCTGCCGTTCGTCCGCAATATGCACGATAAGCGGATTGTCCGACGGTCTGCCTTTTGCCTGGAAGATGCCTTCAACTGCCTTCGTATTGCGGGCGTCAGCACCAAGCCCGTACACCGTTTCCGTCGGGAAAGCGACAAGCTCTCCTTCGCTTAGCAGCGCTGCCGCTTCCTCCAGCTGCCCGGCCAGCACAGCGGCATCATCTGCCTCTGCAACCCGCCAAACCTTCGTTATTGTCATCTCTATCCTTCAATCCCTGCTATTATAAGTTCATCTGACTGCCCCCATTATAGCATATACCGTCTAAATTGCAGAGCGGCGGCCCTGCTGTGATGTCGCACAGTTGGGCCGCCGCTTTTTAATTAGAACAGGCTTTTGAGCCAGTGAATAAACTTCTGAATCATTTCCCACAGGAAGAATTTCGCTTCAGGCGCTTCACCTTGCTTGTTTTCCTCTTGAGCTTTCTCTTTCTGTACCGATGCTTCGGATTTGCTGCCGGCTGCTTTTTCAACCTTTGCAGTATCTTTGCCGTTGCCGTCAACAGAAGCTGTCTTTACCGTTTCTGCTTTTGCAGCATCGGCATCCGGATCAGCAGCTGCAGCTTCGCCTGTTGCAGCGTCGATGAAGCAAAGCGGCGGGAATAATACGCACCACCAATTTTGACCTTGGCCCTCGCCAAGCGTAATAAGAAGGGCTTCATAATCGCCTGCCGGATATACTTCATTGCTGTACATTTTTGTAGGGAACGGAACTATGCCCAGCTCAGCCTTGTATGAGTAATCAAACCCGCGGCTAGTCAGCACATCGGCCACGATCCCCTCAATTTCGCTCATATGATCATGCACCGTTTGGCGCGCTTCTTCAATCGTTTGCGGACCGGTCACCCAACCGTCCATAGCTTTCACAACGGCATCGCGGACTACGCGCTTCACAGCCTGATCGGCAGGCGCGTCCGAATTAGCCAGAATACGAAGACGAATTGATTCCTGCGGAATAAGTGTCTCCACCATTGCGGCGTCTGTACGCTGCTGCTCCCAGCTCATTACCAGAACAAATATTACGATAATCAACAAACCATAGGATTTACGGAAATAAAAATTGGAATTAGTGCGGTTCATATAACACAAGCTCCTCTCGATCGCACCCGTCGGTGCATCAGCTTGCGTTCCGGAACGTATCTATCCGTCATTATGTCCGCGATCCCGCCTCTATAAACCTAGCAGCAAAATGAAAATGATAGAGTTGGTTTTCATGAATAAGGGAGATGTGCCAAGCGAGATTGATGGGCAGCTTGGAGGAGATAGGGCGAGTAAAAGAACGGAAGGCCGGATGACTGCAGCAGGGAGGCGGGGAGTGGTGCAAGGGTGGGCGGCTGTAAGTCGGTGTTTTCGTCTTGCAGTGAATAAATGCGAGGATGGGGCACGACGAGGACGCCTCTGCAAGTCGATTTTTCCGTCTTGCAGCGAATAAAGCCGAGGATAGGGCGCGTGGACGCCTCTGCAAGTCGGTTTTTCCGTCTTGCAGTGAATAAAGCCGAGGATGGGGGCGCGTGGACGCCTCTGCAAGTCGGTTTTTCCGTCTTGCAGTGGGCAAATGCGGGGATAGGTGCACGCGAATGCCCCTGTAAGTCGGTTTTTTCATATTACAGTGAGCAAATGCGAGGATAGGTGCACGCGAATGCCCCTGTAAGTCGGTTTTTTCATATTACAGTGAGCAAATGTGAAGATGGGGCGCGTGGATGACTCTGCAAGTCAGTTTTTCCGTCTTGCAGTGAATAAAGCCGAGGATGGGGCGCGAGACTGTCTCTGTAAGTCGGTTTTTCCGTCTTGCAGAGACTAAAGTCGATGAAGAGGTGCGAGGCGGATACTCGAAATAAAAACCGCGCTGCCGGCGTCGTTAACGCGCCGGCAGCGCGGGCAGTAGAAAGTTACTCTTGGGTCCGGACCGCGATGACATGGCGTTCGATGCCGCCATAGTCGGTAATGATGCGGATGTCGTCCCATTCGCCGACATTCCGCAGCAGCGCGGCTACGTCATGGGCTTGGCCCATGCCAAGCTCAAAAGCGACAATGCGCGGCAGCTGCACAAGCGACGGCAGCTGCTCCACCATGCGGCGGTACGGATCCAGCCCGTCCGCCCCGCCGTCCAGCGCGAGACGCGGCTCGTAATCGCGCACCTCGGGCTGGAGGCCCGCGAGATCATCCGCCGGGATATACGGCGGATTGGACACCAGCACATCGATGCGGATATCCTCCGCATCGAGTGCCGCCCCTGCGGCGCCGCGCTTCGCAAACGGCGCCAGCAGGTCGCCCTGCACGAATGCCATGCGCCCCGCCGCCTCATGGCGGGCCGCATTCATGCGGGCGGCCTCAAGCGCGTCCGGCGACAGATCGGACGCGCTTACGCGCCAGCGCGGACGCTGCGAAGCCAGCGTCACGCCGATGGCGCCGGTGCCGGTGCCGACGTCAACCACCGTCGGCACATCAGCCCCGTCAGGCGGCCACAGCTGATCGGCCGCCTCAAGCACGGCCTCGACGAGCAGCTCCGTCTCAGGCCGCGGAATAAGCGTAGCCGGCGTCACGGTAAACGGCCGGCCGTAGAACCATTCCTCGCCGATGATATACTGCACCGGCTCACCAGCCGCCTTGCGGCTGATCAGCTCCGTCCATTCCGCGGCATGCTCTGCCGGGAATGGCTCGCCGAAGTCGCGCAGCATCGTTGAACGCTCGATGCCAAGCAGATGCAGAAGCAGCCGCTCTACATTGGAGCGCGGCTCCATTACGCCAAGCCCCTCCAAAAACGAAGAAGCCTGCATGCAGGCTTCCCTAATGGTAAACGAAGGTGCAAAAAACACCTGTTCGTCCTTATAATCATTCATCTCTATAGCGTCCCTTCTTACGCTTTGCCGATGCGTGGCAAAAGCCGTGTTAGGTCCCTTAGACACTTCGAATCAAATTGCCGGCAAAGCCCGTTAACTCCTGCGACTTCGCTGACGAAACAAACTTGCCTTGAAGGCCTTAGTTTAGCTCTCTCTCCATCAATTCCGCCTGCTCGGCAATCGTCAGCGAGGACACAATCTCCTCCATATCGCCGTTCATAACGGAATCAAGCTTATGCAGCGTAAGACCAATACGATGGTCGGTCACACGGCTTTGCGGGAAGTTATACGTACGGATACGCTCGCTTCGGTCGCCTGTGCCTACTTTGAGCTTCCGCTCGCCCGCGTATTTCGCCTCTTCTTCTTGACGACGAACATCCGAGATCCGGGCACGAAGAACTTGAAGCGCCTTCGCCTTATTCTCATTCTGCGATTTGCCGTCTTGGCAGGTCGCCATAATGCCGGTAGGCACATGTAGAACACGAACAGCCGATTTCGTTGTATTTACGGACTGACCGCCCGCACCGCTGGAGCAGAATGTATCGATCCGAATATCTTTATCCAGGATTTCAACCTCAACCTCTTCCACTTCCGGCATAACCGATACCGTCGAAGTAGAGGTATGAATACGGCCGCCGGATTCCGTTACCGGAATACGCTGCACGCGGTGTGCGCCGCTCTCATACTTCATTTTGCTATAGGCGCCTTTGCCGGTAATCATAAAGATTACCTCCTTGAAGCCGCCCAGATCATTCTCGTTCAAATCCATCAACTCACAACGCCAGCCTTGCGCGTCCGCAAACTTCGTATACATCCGATACAGCTCGTATGCGAACAAAGCAGCCTCGTCTCCGCCTGCGGCGCCGCGAATCTCTACGATAACGTTCTTGTCATCGTTAGGGTCCTTCGGCAGCAGGACGATACGGATCTTCTCATCCAATGCTGCCTTGCGCTCGGTCAATTCATCAATCTCCATCTTGACCATCTCGCGCATCTCGTCATCCAGCTTCTCGCCTTGCATAATCTTGGCATCCTCGAGCTGCTCCGACACTTGCTTATATTCTGTGAAGGCTTCATAAGCCTCTTGTAAATCCGATTGCTCCTTGGAATATTCCCGCAGGCGCTTCGGATCACTTGCTACATCCGGATCGCACAACAGTTCACTTAACTTCTCGTAACGGTCTGCGAGCGCTTGTAAACGGTCCAACACAATGATTCACCTCTATGATTTCCCTTTTGATAACACCCATTATAGCACACGAGGCTTGCTTTTTCGACTGGTGTATTTGCCTAAGTCGCCTCGAAAGGGGCCCCGCATATTCCCTAAGGAAAACGGAGCCCCTTCATCACATTTATTTCTTGTTTTTTCTAGCTGCCATTACAAAAGCCGATGCGCCAAGTGCCAGCGCAATAATTGAAAAGGTCAGCGGCAGCTTGCTGTTCGAATCCTGCGAATCACCGGTATCTGCAGCAGCGCCTGTATCATGACCATGACCGTCGCCTTCAGCTGTTGCAGCCGTGACCGTTGTCACGGAAGCCGGCTTATCCGACCCATCCGCTCCTACCCACTCTACAACTGTATTGTCGCTGTAAGTCTGGTAAGCCTTCCACACCAGCTGGGCAGCGTCCTCATTAACCTTGCCGCTCATGCGGAATTCTGTGAACTCCGTTTCGCTAAGACCGCCACCTTCCGCAGCTGTCCAGGTAATGCTTGTCACAACGCCGTTAGCATCCTTCTCCAGCTCGCTGGTCCAGCCCGGCTTTGGCTCAACGCGGGAAATAACCGCACCGTCCGCTACCTTAACCTGAACCTTCACCGTATTGACGCCTTTCTCTTCGCTCGGCACACGAACCGCGAATACCTGATACGAATTAGCCGGTACACTCGGCGGTTGAACCGTTACATGGGCGCTTGCTGCACTTGCGAACATCATCAGGCATACCGCCATTACAGCTGCAATTGTCCATTTTTTTATCTGTTTCATCATCTGACACATCTCCCTTTCTGATCACGAGCCTGTCGTGCGCTTCTCTGACATGAGTATATATCTCGCGCATCACGCCTGACATGACTCGAAAGGGCTACCCGGATATGACTATTATGTGTCCATCGGCTTTAATAATTCCGAAAATGCGCCTCCCGCACAAGCTCATTATCATCCTGATCCATGACGCGGATCTCGGCTGTCCATTTGGCCGCGTAAGGCAGGAACGGACCTGTCGCTTCAAAAGATGCTCGGATATACCCAGGGAAGGAATCACTTGGTTCATCATTATTCTGCACAAGCGGAATATCGATCGGCGCATCTTCCCTGCTGTCTGAACGCAGGCGCAGAATTACCGCCTTTGGCGCTCCCGACGCCTCGGGCAGCCATACATGCAGGTTGATCGTATTGTCTCCCCCAGGTACATTAGGCGATATGTTAAACGTCACGTGCATATCCTCGCCCATCTGGTGGAAGTTATAAGGCTCGTTTGGAGGCAGCGGACTCATATAAGTAAACACGGCTGCAATCGCCACGATACAAGCCATCATAATGGCATCCGCCTTCAGCAGGCTTCCGGCCGGGAATCCGCTCTTTTTCATTCGCAAACGCAGCAAAGTACCCGTCACAAGCACCGCGACTACCAGAACAACTTTCACCGTGAGAAGTCCGCCCCATGTGGTCAGCCACAAATACGACAGCTTCGGCAGGAACAGCAGCGTCATCATAACTCCGCTGATAACGAGCACGACAAGGGCGATCAAAGCGCCTCGCGAGAAGCTTGCGCCAAAACGCCCCGCTTCCTTCCGATCGGCATACCAGATATATAGAAGTACAGCCAGACCGCCAGACCAGACCGCAGATGCCATCAAATGAATAAAGTCGAACGCAATCGTAAGCACCTTCAGATCATTCGCCGCCGGATGGCCGATCAGGCTTTCCACGCCAAGCAGCAGAACCACCCACAGCAAGCTGACGAACTTCTCTTTGAACCGCTGGGCCGCAAAACCAAGCAGCACCAGGACAATAAGCTCCAGCCATGCCCGTCCGGTAGTTGTATTCGTAAACAGCGATCCCCAGGAGGAGATCGGCTGGCCTTTCATCAATTCATTAACCTGCAGGAAAATATGAACCAGCACCGTAAGCAAAAGCGCCCGCATGCCAATCAAGGACAAACGTTTGAAGGCCAGCTGCAGCGAATCGCTTGGCTTTCGGATAAAGACCGACCATAAAGCGATACCTGTCGCCAGCAGCAACGCCGCATAATACAGCACCCGCACGACATACAGCATGTTTTGCTGCATCCCTTTTGAGCTGTTTACTTGCGCGGCAAAAGTCTCTCCGTCCTTCCAGTCGGGCGGATTGCCGACAACAAACGCATAAGAGCCGCTGACCGGATGGCCATCCTCCGAAATGATATGGTAAGAAACCGAATAAACGCCATCCCCAAGCGTAGGAAGGGCAGCCTTAAGGGTTGTTCCGCCGTTCTCCAGAACAAGCTCTTCCGTCTTTATTTTGTTCGACTGCGAATCGAGAACTTCCAGGGAGCCCGCTCCGGGCTCAATCGCCTCGTTAAATGTAAGCTCCACAAAAGGCGGTGATTCGGCTAGCTTCACATTCGCAGCCGGGACCGTCTTCTCCAGGGTCGCATGCGCAAAAGACTGCGGCGCAAGCATTAATGCCAATACAATAAGCAGCATAACCGCTGCCAGAATTCGTTTCGGTAACGTTAATAACGTATGTAAGGTCATAACACCATACTCCTATTCTTTAGCTTCCCTCCATTGTACGCCCGTGAGCCGCTCCGCGCATGACCCGTTCGAGCTAGATAAGATGAGAGGGCAGATTCCAAATGAACAGAGCAAAACGGTATTGCTCTCCAAAAGAGAACAATACCGTTCATTCTGCTGCTATTAGACGTTGAAACGGAAGTGCATTACGTCGCCGTCCTGCACCACATACTCTTTGCCTTCAAGGCGCAGCTGGCCTCTTTCTTTAGCTGCGTTCATTGTACCGGCAGCTGCCAGGTCCTCGAACGATACTACCTCGGCACGAATGAAGCCGCGCTCAAAGTCTGTATGAATAACGCCGGCCGCTTGAGGCGCCTTCATGCCTTTGCGGATCGTCCAGGCACGAACCTCTTGCACACCAGCTGTAAAGTACGTATACAGGCCAAGCAGCTTGTATGCCGCGTTGATCAGACGGTTAAGACCAGATTCCTGCAGGCCCAGCTCTTCGAGGAACATCGCTTTGTCTTCGCCTTCCAGCTCAGCGATCTCTTCTTCCACCTTCGCGCTGATTGGCACCACTTGCGCACCTTCAGCAGCTGCGAATTCGCGCACCGCTTGCACGAATTTGTTATTATCGGTATCCGCAACTTCCGACTCAGCTACGTTTGCCGCGTACAGTACCGGCTTCATCGTGAGCAGGTGAAGATCGCGGATAATCAGCTTCTCGTCATCGGACAGCTCTACGCTGCGCGCAGGCTGGTCGTTATAGAGAGCCTCTTTGACACGTTCCAGCACTTCAACCTCTTGGGCGATTTTTTTATCGCCGCCCTTCAGGTTTTTGCGGGAACGCTCGATTTTTTTCTCAACGGACTCAATGTCCGCCAGAATCAGCTCAAGATTGATCGTCTGGATATCGCCCAGCGGATCTACTTTGCCGTTCACATGCGTAATATTCTCGTCTTCGAAGCAGCGGACAACATGGACAATTGCGTCTACCTCACGGATATGCGCGAGGAACTTGTTGCCCAGGCCTTCACCTTTGCTTGCGCCTGCCACAAGGCCGGCAATATCGACGAATTCAAAGGCAGTCGGAACCGTCTTGTTCGGCTGCACAAGCTCTGTCAATTTGTCCAGACGGTAGTCCGGCACTTCTACGACGCCCACATTCGGGTCGATCGTACAGAAAGGATAGTTAGCAGATTCTGCACCTGCTTGCGTTATTGCATTAAATAAAGTGGATTTCCCTACATTTGGAAGACCCACGACACCTGCTTTCAAAGCCATGAAATAAGACACCCCATTTTCCGAAGTAACAATCTCACGTCATTATACCCGATGGCCGCTTACAATAAAAGCCCTGGTATACGGCAGATCGTTCTTCCAAAAATGGGGTTGTGACGCATTTCACGACTTTCCTTAACCCTGCTTTTTGCGGCATACCGCAATAACATACATCGGCTCGCAGCTCTTGAACCTGTTGAGCGGCAGCGGTTCATGTCCTTCTGCTTTAAGGAGGCGATCCTCCATCCTCCCAAGAGGCAGCCCTACCTTTTCCCGCATCCAGTTCATGGACAAAAGCCTTGAGTCATCAATCGGATTTTGCCCGAACATCGCTTCGATATCGTAGCAAGGCAGAAGATCGCCAACAAGCTCCGACGTACGGTATTCGAAACGGTGGTATTCGTTAAACGGCTGCTCTTCAAAATATAACGGCGGATTGGTTACCGCACGGTTGGGCGTTGATACAATAAACAGCCCTCCCGGCTTAAGCACGCGTGCCGACTCACGAATCCATGCCGCCCCTTCCTCTACATGCTCAATCGTCTCGAAAGAAATAACCGCGTCAAACGACCCATCGGCAAAAGGGAGCTTCAGCACATCCCCCGTCTCAAAGCGTATGCCGTCTTCACCGTAATCCCGCTCCGCCAGCCGTACAGACACGGCGTCCACATCAATGCCAACGACCTCCGAAGCGCCGGCACGCTTCAAGAGAGCCGTTCCGTAACCCGCTCCGCAGGCAGCATCAAGTACGCTGAGCCCCCGGACATAGCGGCAAGCCAGTTCATAACGGCACAAATGCTCCTCATAGACATCGGCATGCTTATCCTTCACCTGCCGGTTAATAACGAGTCTTTCACCGCTGAAAACTACATCATTCTGCTCCTTCAGCAGCTGCTCCGGCACAGCCGGAATAACCGCCTCAGCCCCTGTGCCCGCAAGCAGCGGGGACAACTTCTCCGTGATAGCCCCTGCAGCTTCAAGCGCTCCCGGTAAAATTTCAGCAGCAGCAGTTGCCGGCAAAGCTTCATTCCCAGACGCCGCAAGTTCAGGTGGATTGCTTAAACCGAGTGTAATGATGCTGCTGGATGTCAGCCGCCCCTTCACCGGATGCTTCCCGTTTGCCATCCGCTCCAGAAGACTGAAATCTTCGGCGCTTATGTCGGTGCCTGGACGTCCGTCCTTCCCGTCATCGATCAAGAGGGTCGATACCGAAGCAAACCCGGCTTCCGTATAAAGCTTCCTGACTTGCTCAATGGAATACAGGTAGGTTGACTGATGCTGGGCATGATCATTATCCGGCTGCAAATACCGGAGCATAAACGGATAATAGTGACGGTTCAGGAATGTTCCAATCAGCCAGCCGCCCGGCTTCAGCAGCTGCTTCAGCTTTTGCATAACCGCAGGCGTCCCGCATATATGGGCATCCCCGACAAGAATGCCGTCAAGCGATCCGGCTTCCAATCCCCAATGCTCCGGCTCCTCGGAATCAAACACTTGAATGCCAACCGCTTCAGCCACTTTCGCGGCATGCGTATTTTTCTCAACCCCGTACAAGGCCGCAGCCGGGTATCTGTGCCTTAAGCTGAGCAATGTCGCTCCGCAGCCGCAGCCGATATTCAGAAACCTCGGACCGCCTGCACTGCCGTCCGTAACGGATGCTTCCCGGTCCAGCAGCCCAAGCATGTCGGTATGAATCGCAAGCGCCTCGGAGGAGGTGAATCCCCACTTCTCCCGGAACAGCTGGTTATTGCGGGCGAATAACTGCACATACATCGCTGAATCCGCCCGGAAGCTCACACTCCCGTAATGATGAATAAACGTATCCCGGCACAGCATCAGCTTATATCCGAGCAGCCGCAAACGAAGCGACAGATCATCATCCTCATAGTTGCCGATGCCAAACCGCTCATCCATCCCTCCGGCTGCATCATAGGCTTCCCGCCGCAGCAGCATGCAGAAGCCAATCAGCTTCAGCCGTTCCTCCATCGGGCGCTCTCCCGCCGACATTCGAACGGACTCGGAGAACCGTTCCAATTCCTCGATAGTCGTATAATGGCTCGCTATTTGCGTCCAATATTGGGCTGAATTCGTTACCGGTCCCACTGCCCCGATTGAAGGATCGCTAAGCAGACTCCGCTGCATGCTGTCCAGCCAGCCCGGCGTCACAAGCGTATCGTTGTTCAAGAGCAGAAGCAGATCCCCGGAAGCAGCTGCCGCCCCTTGATTGCAGCCTTTGGGAAACCCCGCATTGCAGCCGTTCTCAATCAGAACGATATCCGGCGCCGCCTTTGCCCAATCAATTGTCCCATCCTCCGATCCGTTATCGACTAGGATCAACTCATAACTTCCGGCTGCTGTATGCCGCCTGATACTCTCGACACATGCTCTTGTGTAATCAAGCCCATCCCTGGTTACCAGGATAATGCTCGTCAGTCTCATCTCTTCACCGCCCGGCACATAGGTTCATGCCAACAGCATATGTAGAAGGAGCCCGGATCGTAAGCGCTGTTCGCCTACCAGGCAGCCGCGTTATTTTTTGTAAAAGGATAATCCAAATAAATAACCTGCAAGAACATTAATAATCGCTTCATTCTTATCGTCAAGAACAATCCGGATGAACGTTTCGACCGTCCCCTCCGCACTGGTATACAGCTTGCCGTAATTCACTGCCGCCACATAATTCAAGACGACAATAACAATCGACAACATAAGCGTAAATTGCGTTTCCTTTAAACGGATGCCAAACTCGCCCTTGCCGATCAGATGGATGCTGGCTCCAAAGCCAAAGGTGATGCCAAATAAAACAAACAGAAACTTGCTTGTTCGATCCGGATCGCCGTCTCGGATCAATACTTCATTACTTGCATAGACAACAAGCATGGTGAACAAGAGAAACAGGATGAACACCACGTACTTGTATATTGCCGCCTTCTTAACCATTTTCTGCACCCCTTATGTTGTATAACACCATTGCATGTCAAACCCTCCCCGCGCCCATACTAACAGGGTACAAGGAGGTGAATCGATAAGATGGAAAATCAAAGCCACAAAGGCAATTATAAAGGGACAACCGCCATGAAGGCAAAGAATCAGGATATGGCATTCGTAAATGACAACATTGAAGATGCCAAATCGGTGACGAATTTCTCCGCCAAGAATAAAAAAACGGACTAATCTCCAACATAAAGCCCCCGCAGGGCGGGCCGCCATCCTGAATGGAAGTGGCAGCTTGCCCAAACGGGGGCTTCTTATGTGCCTTGCCTTAGTTGCGCAGCGGCGCTTCTTGAAGCTCGGCTCTTGTCTGCAGGAAACGGAAGAATGCAACAGATGCTTCAGCTCTCGACACTTGCTGCTCCGGTTGGAAGCTGCCGTCTGACAGCGTCATAATCTTGAGGCCAACTACAATAGCCGCCTGACCCTTCTTCTCCATTTTGCCTGCATCCTTGAAGTTGATATTGAACAAGTCCTCGTAATTGGCCAGGGAGTTGTAGCCCAAAGCACGTACGATCAGCTCCGCCATCTCTTCGCGGTCAACCTTGCCGTCCGGATTAAACGATCCATCTCCAATATCGATCAGATTTTGTTGCAGCGCACTCTCAACGTATACATAATATTGGTTCTTCGTACCAACATCCTTAAACGAAGTGGAAGCAGCCGAATCCTGCGCCGCACCGTACAAAATCGGCGAACGGCCGCTGCTCATCGCCAGCACGAGCATCTTGATCAGTTCACCGCGGGTTACGATCTGGTTCGGACGAACTTTACCGTCTTTCACATCCAGCGCTTTGTAGGCAACCATCAGCTCCAGCTGGCGCTGTGCCCAGTGGCCGTCGATATCGGTTGCTTTCGGCTTCTCAAGCTGGGTAACGTCACCTGTCTCGCGGTTCTTCCAATCACCTGAGGCCGCATCCAGGAAGATGGATTCGTCAAGCTGGCGCGGCACCAGACGGTAGATCAGCTGGGCATCGGTATTGTATTCCACATCAGAAGGCTGAATCTCGCCGGAAGCCAGCATCAATTTATATTTTTCCACAGGAATCGGTTGTCCCTGATAGACATAATTTTGCGTCAAATAGTAAGTCAGCTCTGTCCGGTAATACGTCATCCACTTCTCAATCGCCTGTGCCGGCGTTATGACCTTTGGAGCAGTCTCCGGATATTTGTACGGGTTAATGCTGGCATCATAGCTGCGCACTATGCCTGTATTCGCATCAATCGTAACGTTCACATTGTCATAATCAGCCGTTGCACCGTTAATCTTGTGTACAAAGTTGAAGTAATAAGAATCAATATACGGCACTTTATCAGGATCATATTGCGACTTATCGCGCTTCACAATATAAAGCTCATCGGCTGCCCACGGAAGCTGCTTTTTCACCGCATCAATGGCTTTCGCTTCTGCCTGATCATAGGACAGCGCCGGCTTCGCATTGTTTGTCTGGTTATTGTATGAATAGGAATAGAAGCTGCTGATCATGCCGGTTCGGCTATTTATGGTAGCCGAAGCAGAGCCCGTCGTTTCCTTCCCGTTCTTCAACTCCCAATCGAGTCTCCAGTTGGCAACAGTTGTACCCGTAGCATCATCGGTATTCTCATAATAGTTGGAACCGCTGTACACCGCGTTTGAAGGAAGCGGGAAAGCCGCCAATACGGCCTGCTTCGCCTGCTCTTCAGTCAAATTAACGGCTCCGGGAGCTTCGCCGAGCGGTTTGTCCGCTGCCGGTGTCTCCGATACGAGATTCGGATTGATATACCCGCTCTGTACCTCTTGGCCGGTTGCCGCATCGATCGCAAACGCACCCATGTCATAGCTCAGCACCGGCTTGCCGGGACCTTGCGCATTATAAGGAAGGATGTACCGAAGCTCAGGCTTCGCCTGTTCCATCAGCTTTTGCTTCGCCTCGTCGGCCGTCAGCCTCGCATCCACCTTCGGGAATTCAATCGTATCATCCCATTGCAGGGAATAGCGGAGCACATGTCCTTCACTGTCCACATCAAGCTCGATATAGTTATCCACGTAAGGAATATCATTTACGATCCGGTCGAACCGCAGCGTGTGGCGTACCTCGCCAGTTAGAGGGGGCTGCTGCTGCGCGCCGTACTCCGGATTAAACTTCACTTGATCCTTATAGGCCGGCGCAATGTCCGACAAGAAGGAATAAGCAATCTGCTGCGCTTCCTCCCGCTCCACCTTCAGCGGATAAACAGGCTTGGCGCTTGGATTATCAAGGTAGGTGCTGTAATCAAGAAGCTGGCTGTTATCGGCATTCAGCCGCACATAGATGCTGCCCTTATTCTTGCCGTTGACTTTATATACAAAATCAAGGCCCCACACACTGCGTTTGCCGCCTGCCAGTGTATCAGTCGAAAGTGACGCGCCCTGCAGCGTATATTCCTTTGGTATCTTTACCAATTGCCGGGCAAGTGATTCCGCCTTCTCCTTCGACACCTTCACATTAACAGGAACAACCGTGCCGCCGCTTGATACGGCAGCATCTCCCGATACTGCGGAAACCGCCGGCTTGTCAGCGCCTTCGGCGAATGCCGCTGCAGGCAAGCTGCTCGTCAGCATAACTGCTGCTGTGAGAACAGCCAGCTTCTTACGATGATTCATCACCATAATTAACCTCCCATGCTTTTCCATTCTTGTTAATCAGCTAAATAGACGCTCCAGATGCACTGGAAGTTGCGAGTTAAGCCCAAATATTTCATACCGCGAACGCCGGACAAATGCAAAAAAAAGACAAGCGGTACTAGTCCGCCTGTCTGTTCCGTCTATTCTGTCTGTTGCACGCATAAGGTTAGAATTTCGGCCGGCTTGATGTTAAGAGAAACATAGCCTTGTTCGGTCATAATTGTCTCCCCGCGCGTCTCAAGCACTCCGCTGCGGTATACAGCCTGTGAGCCGCTGCCAGGTGTTAATTCCAGTCTGGACTTCTTGCCCGTCATATTATACCAGCGGAACACGAGATCATGATTGCTCTCGCTCATCTTCACAGCGGTTAGTGCCAAGCCTTCGGCCTTCCATTCGGCAAAGCTGTGCTCGGCCGGGAGCGTTCCCGCCTGTGCTTGCATCTGAACAACCGCTGCCGGTGCCTGATTCTGATAAGCTAATGTGAACGAACGCTCTCTGTCCGCACCGCTTCCATGCGGGATAACCGAATAGCAGAAATGCTGCTCTCCCGCACATTGCGCGCCGGGCGTCGGAAATACGCCCCAATCTCCCAATTCCCCAACCGCGCGGATAAGGGTAACCGCGATTGTGCCCTCCCCGTCACGCAGAACTTCATATTCGTTAAGGCCAAGGTTGCCGATTGTTATACCGGACTGATTGCTGCTTACGTTGACGAAAGCCTGCTGATGCTGGCAATAGCTTGGATTTGTCCATTCGGCTGCAGGCTTCGTCTCCCGCACGGCTACTTCAAATACCGAGTCTGCACGATGAGTTTCCGATACGATGCCCGTCGGGAACAACACTCTCAGGCGATGATCTTTGACCGCATGATTCAAGCTTGTTTCCACATGCAGCTGAGGATCGCCGTCAACCAGCGTAAGACGGGTTGTAAGGCGAACCGGAATAAGGCGCTTGCTTCTTTGCGCTTTCCGTTCCAGAAACGGTACAAACTGCTGCTGTTCCCGTTCCAGCCGCTCATCCGCCGACTCTGGGAGCTCCCATTCATGCACTACTTCAATGATCTGTCTAAATGGTTCACTTGCGAGCTTGATGATCCGGGCCGGAAGACCTTCGGTCTTGCAAGGCTTATCTCCATCCGGCGCGCGAAAAATATATTCGTTGCCGATATCGCCCATGTCCTCGTATACGCCTAGTCCCGCATACTCCTGCCCGTTCCGCTTATCCACAATTGTATAAGAACCGTTCTCCTGTACGCTGACAGCCAAATATTCATTTTCCATTTTGTTCGCATCACTGCATGTGATCTGAACGGCCTCCATTTCAGAAGATGGCATAAAGGCATAAACGCGATAACCAAGCGCGGGCAGCCCTTTGGCCAGCATGCTCACCCGGATCACTCTCGCCATATAGGGTTGACGGAACTGGTCCTTGGGAAGATCATAACCAAATCTGACTCCCATATCCTGCAGCGTTGCTTTCACCGGATGACCCTGCGGGTCAACAATACGGCCCGGCAATACGCTTATCTGCTCCAATTCCCGAATAATGTCGGCCGTATGCCGGCCTTTCAGCATTACGCGCTTCACTTCCAGATCGACGGCAATAACCTCCGTCTTCTCCCAGCCCGATGTGTTGATTACGGCAAAAGGAACGGCCTCCTCTCCCCAGGCAGCTATATCCGCCGTATCGATATGCATCGCAAGGGCGGACATGCTTTGCTCAATAATGGCTTCCGCAACGCCATCTGCTTTGGCGAACCGGGTCATCATCTCGCTATGCACCTCGTCCACGCTGCAGCCGCAAATACTGTCATGCGGATGATTCTGCATCAGCGTCTTCCAGGCATAACGGAACAAGTGATGCGGATATTCTTCCCCCATAATAGCGGCAAAGGCCGCAAGCGGCTCTGCCATCCTCTCAAGCAGCGCCTGTGAACGCTGATTAGCCTGTTTGATATACACACGCGAAGAGGCGGTATTTACGAGTGTCCACCATCCGTCCGTCCGCTGGCTGCGGAGCTCGCCGCGAACCGTCGACAGATGATTCGGCAGTGACTCCTCCAACCGATTGATATATTGCTCGAAGCTGGAATGTATAAACGTGATGTCCGGAAATAACCGGCGCGCAGTATCCAAGGCGGCAGACAAATCTGCTTGAACAGGCTGATGGTCGCAGCCGTTCATGAACAACAAATGCGGTGTGGAGGCGTAAGCCTCCGCATGCTGCAGACGCTCCTCCCAATACACCTTGGCTTCCGTCTCTTCCACCGGCACTTCCATCCCGTTGTTGTACCAGTTCGCAAACAGAATGCCAAGCACACGGGAGCCGTCCGGCGATTCCCAGTTCAGTTCGGAATAGGAGGATTCATAATCGCCCTTGATCTCGTTATTAAAGCCGACCGGCTTCACCCCTCGGCCGAACACGGCTACAGCAATTCCCGCTTGCTTCAGCAGCTGCGCGGCCTGGCCCATATTGCCGAATGAATCGGGGAAGTAACCCAGCTTGGAGACCGGACTGTATGCCGCCGCATCCCGGTGCCCAATCTGCAGATTGCGGACATTGGCTTCCCCGCTTGTCAGGAATTCATCCTGCAGGATGTACCAAGGACCGATAATCAGCTTCCCTTCCTGAATAAGCTTCCTCAGGATATTCTGCTTCTCCGGCCGCACCTGCAAATAATCCTCCAGGACAATGGTTTGTCCGTCCAGGTGAAAGCTGCGGAAATTCGGATCATGCTCGAAGGTATCGATCAGCTTATCCATCAGCTCAATAAGCCGGACATGATGTTGTTCGTATGGCAAATACCACTCCCGGTCCCAATGGGAATGAGAGATAACATGAACATGTGTACCGGAGGCCTTTCTATTGTCTGTCCGTTCATTATCCATTTGTTCGTTCTCCTTCTATTCCTTGATCGATCCAAGCATGACGCCTTTAACGAAGTAACGCTGCAGAAACGGGTACAGCAGCAGAATCGGAACAGTCGCAACGATAATTGTCGCGTATTTGATCGTCTCCTGAATCAGACCCTTGTCTACATCGGCTACCGTTGACATCATGGCGTCCGTACTGTTTGTAATCAATATTTCCTGCAGCACCAGCTGCAGAGGGTATAAGTCGCGGGTGCGCAAATAAATTAACGCATCCATATAAGCGTTCCAATGGCTGACGCCGTAAAACAGGGTCATGACGGCCATAATCGGCAATGAGACCGGAATAAATATGCGGAACAAGATCTTAAAATCATTCGCTCCATCGATACGTGCCGATTCCTCGAGAGCAAGCGGAATACTTGCAAACGATGTACGCATGACGAGCAGGTTCCATGTGCTGATGGCAGAAGGCAGAATCATCGCCCACCGGTTGTCGAGCAATCCCAGATTTTTCATATTCAGATAAGTAGGGATTAGTCCACCCGAGAAAAACATCGTAAACACGATTCCAAACATCACCGGTCCAATCAGCTTAACGCCTCTGCGCGACAAGGCGTAAGCGGCAAAGCTGGTCATAACCAGGTTTAATGCCGTGCCCCCTATCACATAGATAAGCGTATTCATATAGCCGATTGAGATCATCGGATTCTCAAACACCAGCTTATAGGATTCAAGGCTGAACCCTGTCGGGGCGAGCAATAGCCCCCTGTGCTGTATTAACTCGGCGGGATTGCTGAGTGAAGCAAACAGGACATAAAGAAACGGATATAGCGTAATGATGACCAAAATAAGCATCAGCAGTGTATTGGCGATATCAAATACACGCTCTCTGATTGGGACCCGAAGATTCAAGGCTGCTGCACCTCCTTCAATGAAACTACCACAAGCTTGTATTATTGATTTTCCTGCTGATTTTGTTGGCAGATACAAGCAGAATGAAATTCAGAATATTGTTGAATAAGCCGATTGCGGCAGAGAAGCCGTAGTCCATCTGAAGCAGACCCCGCCGGTACACGAAGGTTGAGATCACATCGGCCGTTTCATAAGTCGTAGAATTGTACAGGAGAAGAATCTTCTCCATACTTCCTCCCGCCATCAGCGTACCAAAGCGCAGAATCAGCATAATCATGATCGTTGGCATAATGCCCGGTACGGTAATATGCCAGATCTGCTTGAACCTGCCTGCCCCGTCCGACTTGGCCGCTTCATAGAGGCTAGGATCAATTCCCGAGATAGCGGCCAGATAAATGATTGAGCCCCAGCCAACGCCTTGCCATATGCCCGAAGCAACATAAATGCTGCGGAACCAGTCCGGCATAATCAGATAGGAAACCGGCGAAATGCCGAATATCCCCGTCAACTGATTGATGATGCCGTCACTCGACAGAAAATCAATCATCATCCCCGACACGACAACAACGGATATGAAATGGGGCAGATACGTAATCGACTGCACCATATTTTTAAAGAAACGCACCCGGATTTCATTCAACAGCAAAGCAAGCACGATAGGAGCCGGGAAGCCGAATATCAGCTCATACAGACTGATCAGGAGCGTATTGCGGATTAACCGCCAGAAATAATAGCTTTCATAAAAGGATTTGAAATGGTCAAATCCAACCCAAGCGCTCCCCCAGATTCCTTTGGCCGGAGAGAAGTCCTTGAACGCGATTTGCAGGCCGTACATCGGCAAATACATAAATACGATATAATAGGCCACTACGGGCAGAAGCATCAAATAAATATATTTATTGCGGGACCATTGCATTTTCATTGGCTGTACCCTCCTTCAGGATGCAAGGCGGAAAATAAACGGGCTTGCCGGAAAAGCGCTGTTCGCGTTCCCAGGAAGCCCGCCGAATCCGGCATTACCGTTTCAGATAGCGTTCATATGCCGCTTGTTCAATATCCAGTGCTTCCTGAATGCCCATACCTTCAATCGTCTTTACAAACTTGTCGAAATTGTCCAGCGGCTCGGCGCCCATCACGAATTTATCAAACATCTCATCACGATACGTATTGACGTCAGCCATAATAGCTGCCAGTCTGGTTGATTCTTCATTCGTGAAAGTCAGCGGCGGAACCAGCCCGTCGTTATTGACATCCATCCAAGTGTTTAACGCATCCTGTTGCTGAGGCAGGGAAGCATTCTGCTCCTGATAACGCTTATCCTGAACGAAAGGTCCGCCAAACGGCACCGCATATTGACCAAGAGCCGTCGCAAACGCAAGACCGTCCGGATTCTTCATCACAGTGTCGGTATAAGCAGGGAAGCCGTCTTTCATCTCGTAGCTTTCTCCCTCAATACCAAAGTTGAACAGCATGTGACCCTGTTCGCCATATTTGAAATCCAGCCATTTTACCGTTTCCACGATATGTTTGTTATCCTTCGTAATGGCCGCACCTACGCCGTTAAAGATAGGCTCGCGCTGGCCAAGCACAGGCTTGTCGCCTTTGTTCAAGGTCGGATAAGGCGCGCCGACAAGGTTGAATTTCGGATTTTTGGCCGCCATCGCTGTCGTGTATTTGCCAATCCCGCCGCCTACGGCCAGCTCGGAGGCACCCAGCACATCACCAGTCCATTTGGCATCCTTTTGTTTGCCGTCCGTTCCTGCATAATCGCGGTCGATCAGTCCTTCTTCATACCAGCTGCGCATGGTTTGGAGAAACTCCTTGTATTCCGGCTGAACAGGACCAAATACAACCTTGCCGTCCTCCAGGTTAAAGCGGCCCGTCGTGCCCCATGCGTTCAGGAATACGTTGCTGAAATTGAGCAGCGTGTCTTTGGCAATCAGCAGAGGAATCTCATCTTGCTTGCCGTTCTGGTTGGGATCCTTTTCTTTGAAGGCCTTGAGCACAGTATGCCACTCGTCAATCGTAGTCGGCATCTGCTGGCCAACGGCATCCAGCCAGTCCTGACGGATGGCCAGCCCTTGATAAGTCCGGAGATAAGGGTCGCTTCTGAGGAACGGGAATGCGTAGATGCGCCCGTCATCCGTCGACACATCCTTCCTGATATCCGGATTGTCAGCCAATAGCTTGGACAGATTTGGTGCGTACTTATCGATATAGTCATTAAGCGGGATAATAACTCCGGCATTCATGGCGCCAACGCCTCCGCCCGGATAGTCATTCCAGCCCCACTCGATGATGTCCGGATATTTGCCGGAGCTCATCAGGAGGTTAAACTGATTTTTTTCCTGTCCCACGGTTGGATGCTGGAAATCAATATGAATGCCCGTAATCTTCTCCGTTTCTTTGTAAGCAGCCATATCATTAAATGATTTCATGCCTGGTGCCGGATTGCCTGACATTTGAACAAAATCGGTCAGCGTTAACGGTTCTGAAACAATTTTACCGTCTGTCGGCTCCTGAGCCGTCCCTGTTTGCTGTGGGGAAGCAGAGGCTTCACTATTGTTTGACTGGCTGCCGGAGCATGCCGACATTACAACGGTCAAAGCCGTAAACGCCGCGAATGCAGCTGCCTTACTTTTGTTGTTGCTGTACTTCATGAAAAGTACCCCCTCGTCATATTTGGCTATGAATGCGGCTCACTGCCGCCTCGCCTTCAGATTAGCCGCTGGAGAGGCAGATCGGATATAGCCTGATTGTTAGATCCCTATTCCGTTAGATAGATGGAGAGCTATCCTGATTTACGATTGACATTCTGTTTGTACGTTTGCCCGGTATTGCCCGGGTGTAATACCTTCGTATTTCTTGAAGAACCGGATAAATCCGATATCGTTGGAATAGCCAACAGCGCAAGCGATGTGGGCAACGGTACAGTCGGTTTCCGCTAACAGGCGTTTCGCTTCCTGCAAACGGATCTTTGCGATATATTCCACAATGGTTTGGCCTGTAGCCTTCTTGAAGAAGGAAGACAGATAAGGCTGCGTAATATTCAGCTCATCCGCGATAAACCCCACGCTCAGCATGTTCTGGCTGTACCGCTCCCGGACGATCCGGTATACAGCCTCAAGCATCCGGCTTCCCTGATCGCTCCGCCCTGATTTCCAGAGCAGGCATACCTGACGAAAATCTTCTTTGAGCTGCCTGAACGTTTCATTCGGATTCTGCGGGCTATTCGGATATAAGATTAACAATCGGCTTGTAAGCTGTTGATCCGCTCTTGGCGTATTCTGAACAATCCGGAACAAAGTTGAGGATAGATGCATCAAAAAATAGGCGCCAATCGGCGAATTTGCCTCACCGCTGTCGGCATGATCGGAATAAAGCGCGTCCAGCAGTTGCATGGTTTTATCCACTTCTCCTGATTTGACGTAATTCGTCAGCTGCTGCTCAATATCCAAGGGATAATAATAGGCAGGAATTTGGTCCGGCAGCTTGATCTTGCCGTCGTTAGCCGCATCAAGCTTGCGGGTCTTATCCAGACGCTTCAACGCATCCCGGAATGCTTCGCCAATCGCCTGAATGTCATGGACAACAAAGCTGGCCCCAATCGCAATATCCATCCGGAATCGCTCGCTCAGAACTTGATCAAGCTGTCTGCCGATTCCCTCAAGCTCCTCTTCCCATCCCTCTTCCGTGCCCTTGAAATTAACCAGCAACGCAATGCTTCCTTGATCCAGCTCCGTAACGAAACCAACATGCCGTTCGTTCGCGAGCTCGGTTGCAATATTCGAAATAACAAAATTAACAAACATCCATTCTTTATCCGCCTGTTCGCCCGGCAATACACTTCCGTTCTCTGCTTCAACCAACATAACGGCAAAGTGATCTGATACGAATTGGACATTCATGAAATGCAGCGATTCAGGCTGCATTTCATGCGGGTCCGCGTAGCCTTTAATCAAACGGTTCAAAAAATGCAGCCGTATAATTGGCGTCTGCTCCGAGAGCCTTGCGCGGAGCTCGGATTCCGTCAAACGCGCCGATTGAATAGAGGTGCGGATCATTTCGTATTCGATAGGGCCATGCCTGCGGGATGCCGGAGCACTGCCGGTTAAGGCGGATACGAGGTCACGGATAGGCCGAGTATTTTTAAAGGCCAGATATACGGATACAACCGCCCCCGATAACGCGGCCAAGACAAACAACAACAGCGCCCAGTTCCGGACTTCGTTCACATCCTTCAAGAAAACGCCGCGGGGCACCTCCAATACGTACTTCCAATCGTAAACTCTGGATGAGGCGTAAGACACAACCGTCTTCCCTTCGGTTAATGCCGCTTCCAGCTTCCCGGCATCTCCATTCATATCCTCGTAATGGGCAAGCGATGATTCTTTAAGGTCTGCTGTAGAGCTGATTACCCGGTTGGAAGAGTCTACAATATAAATTTCGCCATTCCCGGCTTCCGCAAGCGTACCAAGCATTTTCCGAAGCTGCTCGCCGTTAATCATAATAAACAGGGTTGCCATCCGTTTCGAGCGGTCTACCCTCGGCAGTGTCTGCATGTAAGCGATAATATCGTTTCGTTCTCCCAAAACGCCGGTTACCTGCATCCCGGGAATAAACGACCGGTAATGGTATCCGCTTTCAAATTGTTTTATCCAATCCTGCGCACTCATGTCGTCAAAACGGCTGACCGTGTCGAATAAAAACTGCGGCGTTGTCTTAACGCCCGGCCCCAGCATCGTGCCGGATTTGGGCAAATACATATAGAAATCATAGATAAAGGGCGACAATAATTTATAGCGCTGCAAATCCTCTGCCATCTCGATCATGTCGTACTGCTCCCGCTCTGACCATTGCGCCGGGGTATTCATCATCTGATACAGCTTCGGATGATTCGCAATTTGCTGTTCCAGTTGATCAATCATCTGCAGCTGTCCGTCAGCCAGCTCCCGCAGTTGACCAAGCATAGCCGAATTGGTCTGCTCCACAGAATGCTCGACCACATCATTCGCCCGCCAATAGAGCAGGCTGCCAATAATAATGAGCAACAGAAGAATCGCCATGTAAGACCAAAACAACGCGGACCAGGCACCTTTGAACCTTATCGATTGCAAACTCCCCACAATTCTCATCTCTTTCCCTGCTTTCCTCGACAGTTGAGAAAACACGCCCCGCTGGCAGCGGGTTTTATGTAGCTCCCAGTATAACAAGATTGTACCTGCCAAGCCTTATCGATTCATTTGATCGATAATCCATTTATAAGATTTTGGCTATCCGCATGTGCAAAAAGGCATACAACGGTCTCTGTTGTATGCCTGATTCTTGGTTATAGCCTTGCCTATTTCAATAGCTGCATGCGTTAAGCTCCAAAGCTGCCGTCCATCGAGAACGTAACCGGATTGATTTCTTTCCGCTTCGAAGCTGCGATCCGCTTGTTTAATTGTTCCAGATATAATTCTTCCGGCACCGGAAGCTCAATCGTCTCCCCGAGCCAGCTTGATAAATGCATCGCGTTCGACAGCTGGAGGCTCCGTATGCCTTCTTCTCCGCTGGCAATAAGCGGCTCTCCGTGAAGCACCGCTTTTGCAAACGAAGCGATTACTCCAAGATGCTGGCTGTTATCCCCAGGAGTCGGAACAACGGATACCGCAACCTCCGGCCGGGAGAATCCATCCTTCGACTCGAAGCAGTATTCGCGCTCGTTCTGACTGAGCTTATGCAAGGTTAACGTATCATGCTCGCATACCAGCTTCCCCATCTCCAACGTAATTTCAAGCCGGTTCGTTCCCGGCAGATCAGCCGTTGTCGTAACAAATACGCCCGTCGCGCCATTCGCAAACTCCATGTAGGCCGTGACATCATCCTCCACCTCAATATGATGCCATTTCCCCTCATGACAGAAGGCGCGAATCTTCTCAGGCATTCCGCAAATCCATTGCAGCAGGTCGATATTATGAGGACATTGATTAATAAGAACGCCTCCGCCCTCCCCTGCCCAGGTTGCGCGCCAGCTTCCGGAATCGTAATAGGCCTGCGTCCTGTACCAGTCCGTAATGATCCAGTTAACCCGCTTTATGGCGCCAAGCTCTCCGCCCTGCACCAGCTCATGCATTTTGCGGTACATCGGATTTGTGCGCTGATTAAACATCATGCCGAATACAACGCCGCTTTTCTCCGCCTGTTCGTTCATTTCCCGGACTTGCTTGGTGTAGACGCCAGCCGGCTTCTCGCATAACACATGCAGGCCTTTGTCGAAGGCCATGATCGCCAGCCGCGGATGATCGTAATGCGGAGTTGCAATAATCACGGCATCAACCAACCCGCTGTCCATTAATTCTTCTGCACTTGCAAATCCGGCTACCGATTCAGGCAAAAACAATTTGCACGCCTCAAGCCGATTGCTGTCCATTTCCGATACGGCCGCAAGCTCTACATCCGCTACTGCTCCGTTGCTTAGCTTTTTGGCGTGATCAGAGCCCATGTTGCCCATCCCGATAATACCCATACGCAATTTTTTCGTTGTCATATCGTTCTTAATACCTCCTAGCGGCAGCCAAGCGCGGCCAGATTGTTATAGCTGGTCTGCAGACAGTCAAACGGACTGCCTTGACAGACATCCTGCTCTACAAGCAAATACTTGGCATTCGTCTGCTCAAGCGCTTTCAGAATAGCCGGGAAGTTCATATTCCCTTCCATAACCGGTGCCATAAGCTGTTCCGTACCACGGACGGCCATATCCTTCAGATGAACGCAATGGAGCCGGTCCTTCAGCTTCCCGATCCATTCGCATACATCCGCCCCCGCTGCTTGAACCCAATACGTATCCAGCGTAATCCCCAGCTCTTCCGGAGAGAAATCCTCGATCAACCGTTCAATCAGCCGCTTGCCGTCCACCTTCTCGAATTCAAAATGATGGTTATGATACATAAACTGCTTGCCGGCTTTTGCAATCTTGCCAGCGGCTTCCCGGAAATCCTCTGCAAAATAGCCCGTCCATCTCGGATCGCGGTATTTATCCGGCATGGCGCCGATTCCAATATAATCGCAGTCCAGAATGTTATGCTCTTCAATCACTTTTTCCGTTTCGTTCAGAATTCGGTCTGCATTGGTATGGGTCAACGCAATTTTGAGCGATAATTCATCACAGATAGACTTCAATACTTCTGGCTGAATATTTCCCACAGCGGAAACCTGAACCGATTTATAGCCCATTTCTGCAATCCTCTGCAAAGTACGCCGAATATCCTTTTCCGTCTGGAGAAAGGATCGGACCGTGTACAGTTGTGCGCCTAATATCATGTAGACAGCTCCTCCTATAGTGAATTTCCAATCTGCTGCATACCCCTAATTATAGTTTTCTTGTAGAGATGAGCCATTGTGAAAAAGGGTAATCACATTGCAAATATAGCGGTCTTCCTCTAGACTAAAATTATCTATGCGGGAGGAGAAGTTGCTATGCATCTCATCGATATCCATACCGATTCCTTAATTCTTCATCATGCGGTCAGCCGAGAGAAAACGAATCAGTATGCCCTTCACTGCCATACCTTTTATGAAGTGTTCTATTTCATTGCCGGAGATGTCAGCTACCTCGTGGAAGGCCAAAGGTATGTACTGGAGCCGCATAGTCTGCTGCTTATCGCACCGCATGTCTTTCACGGCGTAAAAATAGAAAGCGATATCCCTTATGAGAGGATATCGCTTCATTTTGTCCCCGGACTTCTGCCGCCGGAGAATCAGTCTGCCTTGCTGTCGGCTTTTCATGCTTACCAAAGCCCGGGCGGCATCTATTATACGAATGATGAGCAGCATGGTCTATTCGCCTTTCTCCATCAGTTAATGGAGGCGCGTCTAGCGGACGAGGCCATTCGGGATTTATCCCTTCGAATCCGGCTGGAGGCTCTTCTCTCCCAGATCCTGATTTTGAGCTATACGCAAAAAAGAGCATTCGGCGACTTTACGGCAGCGAAATCTGTCTCCGGTATTCTTGCGTATTTAAATGAGCATATTACCGAGTCTGTTACATTGGATGAATTATCGGCCCGTTTTTTTATAAGCAAACATCATTTGAACAAAATTTTCCGCAAAGCAACAGGTACAACGGTTGGCAATTATTTAATCCACAAGCGGGTCGTTATGGCACAAAATCTGATTCAGCAAGGTTATACCGCCAGCTCAGCTGCGGCTTCCGCCGGTTTTCATGATTATTCAGCCTTTTACCGGGCCTATAAAAATGTGCTGGGCCATTCGCCTTCCTCCAAAAGCATTTTGCTTCACTAAGAGCGGCCGTTATTTTCGAAAAAAAAAAGACTGCTTGCAAGGTTTATAAACCTTTGCAAGCAGTCTTTCTGAATATCATGCCAAACTTACAGTTGGCCGGAGATTTTTGCTTTCAGAGCATCTTTGCTTTGAACGCCGACCATTTTATCAACAGGTTGGCCGTCTTTGAACAGGATCAGCGTAGGAATGCTCATTACGCCGAATTGCGAAGCCAGTTCAGGCTCTTCGTCAACGTTGATTTTTGCGATTGTTGCTTGGCCTTCCAGTTCAGTTGCCAGCTCCTCGACGATAGGAAGCTGCATTTTGCAAGGTCCGCACCAAGGTGCCCAGAAGTCTACCAAAGAAACGCCGTTTTGTACGCTAGTTGTAAAATTGTCTTTCGTCAATGCTACTGCCATTGTTAATCATCCTCTCCATTTGGTGTATGATAAGGGAATTCCGCCACGTACCGTTTATTGATAGCCTAATCACAGCCACAAGCATGAATCTGCTTCAGTACATCGGAAATCGTGATACCGCTAAAGTAGCCTTCCAGCTGCTTCTCAGCTGTACAGAAGATCCCAAACATGACTTGGTTCATATTCGAGCCAACAACGCAATCCATACCCGGATCACCCGAGCACCAGCTTGGGATAAAAGAGCCCTGCGCCATGACGCGATATACATCGCCAAGCGTAACGACATTTGGATCAATTGTAAGCCTGTAGCCGCCTCCTGCGCCTTCTCTTGTATCGACAAAGCCGCTTTTGCGCAAACCGCTCATCACTTTGCGGACGCGCGCGGAGTGCGTGCCTACGTTGTCGGCGATCATCTCACTGCTTGCCATCCGCTCAGGCAGATAGGCTAAATAAACGAGACTGTGTACGGCAATCGTAAATTCGCTGTTCAATGTGAACGGCCTCCCTGTTTAGTACTGTAATAATATCAATTACAGTTAACATTGTCAATAGCAAGGCCGCCCGATTCCCGCCACAGTCATAGGTTGCGACGGCGGCATCCCCCTTATTCGCTTTACCTCATGCTAGAAATTGAAATTCATGGGGTCCGAGCCAAAGCGGCGGCCGGCATTCAGGCCATTGATCTTCTCCACCTCTTCAGTGGTAAGTTCAAAGTCGAAAATGTCCGCGTTCTCAATAATCCGGCTTTTCGTAACGGATTTCGGAATGGTGACAACACCATTCTGCAAATCCCAGCGCAGAATAACTTGAGCAGCCGATTTGCCATGAGCCTGTCCAATCTCTTGCAGAAGCGGTACATTAAGATTGCCTTGGAGCAGCGGACTCCATGCTTCCAGTTGAATGCCGCGATCCTTGCAATAGCTTTGCAGATCAGGCTGGGTCAGGTACGGCTGGAACTCCACCTGGTTAACGGCAGGCACCACTTCGCAGCTGCCAAGCAGATCGTCCAGATGAGGAATCAGGAAGTTGCTGACGCCGATTGCCCGTACGTAGCCTTCCTTGTAGAGCTTCTCCAATGCACGGTATGTATCTTTATATTTACCGGCCACGGGCCAGTGTACAAGATACAAATCAATAACCTCAAGCTTCAGCTTGCGCCGGCTTTCCTCGAAGGCCTTCAGCGTGCTCTCGAAGCCCTGATTGCTGTTCCATACCTTTGTGGTAATAAACAGCTCCTCACGCTTCAGTCCGCTGGCTGCCACCGCTCTGCCTACACCCTCTTCGTTGCCGTAGATGGCTGCTGTATCAATACTGCGGTAGCCCGCCTCCAGCGCATCCGCAATCGCTTGCTCCACCTGGGCGCCTTCTTGCGTCTTGAACACGCCAAAGCCCAGCCAAGGCATCTTGATCCCATTGTTTAATTCTGTGGTTTGCGTAATGGATGTAAATTTGCTCACAACTCTTCTCCTCCCTCATTCTAAAATGCTGCTTCTCAGCCACCCTATTTTACCATTGATTGTCTGCCGTGAACAATTAAGCCGCTTTAGAATAATTAGTGAAGCATTCCTCACAAACCTGTCATGTTGACGGGAGATGCCCGAATACATATGTACGGAATGGCGAATCAGCAAGCAAAGGAGGTGTGTTGGGATGGCGTGGTGGAACCGGTGGGTCGCCTTCCGGACCGAGGGCGGTTCCAGGGCGGATGAAATCGACAGGCTTCAAGCGCATTTCAAAGCAAACGGGTTGAAATCAAAGATCACCCTGGAGGGCAGCTCCTTGAAACGACTTCATGTACGAAGCAAGGATGAAGAACGCGCCAAGGAGCTTGCGGCTGCATTCGACGCCGAGCACTCCCTGTAAGCTTTGATTCAGCCGCAATCCGCAGTTTCCTTGCAGGGCAGCAACTGGACTGAAAGCAAGCGTTAGTCCAGTTGTCGCCATTTTTTATCTCTGTTTAAGGCCTTGATCTTCGAGCTTAATGCTGTATAATACAACGTAGTGGTTTTCTAGGGTTCCGCCAGGCTTCCGGGCTTGGGCTGGTCCGAGGGAAAACTCACAGCAATAGCTGTGATCACGGAAGGATAAAAACCTGGGAGTCGCCTGCGCTGGCAGTGTACTCCCGGGTTTTATTTTGCCTATTTTTAATCTGACATTCTATGTAAGGGGGAATATATTTCATGAAAAAGCAATGGCTTCAAGTTTATGTAGCTGCTGTATTTGAAGTGTTATGGGTGACCGGGCTCAAGCATGCCGACCATCTCTGGAGCTGGACGGGCACATTTATTGCTATCCTGCTCAGTTTTGCGCTGCTTATCAAAGCAAGCGGCGAGCTTCCTGTCGGCACCGTCTATGCTGTTTTTGTCGGACTAGGCACAACCGGCACCGTCATCTCGGAATCTGTCTTTTTCGGACATCCGCTTCACGCGGCTAAATTATTGTTTATCGCCCTTCTCCTGATTGGCATTATCGGCCTCAAGCTTATTACGCCGGAGCATGCAAGTGCTGGCGAGAAGAAAGGAGCATCCTCCTCATGAATTGGTTATCTCTGATCTGTGCCGGCTTATTCGAAATGCTGGGCGTTGTAATGATGAATAAAGTGAATGAGAAGCGGAGTGCGAGAAATATCTCTCTTCTGCTGATCGGATTTGGCATGAGCTTTATCTGTCTGTCTTATGCGATGCAGACCCTCGAGATGAGTATTGCGTATGCCATTTGGACAGGTATTGGCGCTACAGGAGGAGCAGTTCTTGGCATGGTTCTGTACGGTGAGCCGAGGAATATGCTCCGGATCTTCTTTATTACCCTCATTATCGGAGCTGTTGTTGGTCTGAAGCTTGTTGCCTAGGGGTAAGCAGGAAAAGCAGGTGTTTGCGCCTAGATGCAACAAGGGGCTGTCCCTTAGCAAGTTTGCTAATGGGACAGCCCCTTTGTGTATCTATCGGCTCACTAAACAAAAAGAAGTGGACTGGTTAGGCGCCGATTACACTTCCATGATGATAGGAAGGATCATCGGCTTTCTTTTCGTTTGTTCATATAAGAATCGTCCGAGCGCGTCTTTTACGTTTGATTTTAGTGTTGTCCATTGGTTCACGTTATCGCTGATGGATTTCGTAATTGTTCTTGTGACAATTCTGCCTGCTTCCTCAAGCAGTCCTTCCGACTCGCGTACATAGACGAAACCGCGGGAGATAATATCCGGCCCCGATTTGATGGTTTTGTCTTGCTTGCTGATCGTTACAACAACGACAAGAATGCCGTCTTGGGACAAATGCTTGCGGTCGCGAAGCACGATATTGCCGACATCGCCGATGCCAAGTCCGTCGATATACGTATTGCCTGCCGGCACTTTGCCGGATTTGCGTGCATCACCATTTACGATTTCTACAATTTCGCCGTTATCTACGATAAAGGTATGACCTTGCTGAACGCCAACCGCTTCTGCCAGCTTCTTGTGATGGAGCTGCATCCGGTACTCCCCGTGAATCGGGATGAAATACTTCGGTGCCATCAATTGAAGCATAAGCTTCAGTTCTTCCTGGCTGCCGTGGCCAGATACGTGCATGCCTGTCTGTGTGCCGGAGCCGTAGATTACATTCGCTCCGAGACGGAACAGCTCGTCTACCGTACGTCCGATACTGCGTTCATTGCCCGGGATTGGTGTCGCCGAAATAATAACCGTATCACCCTCGAGAATCTCCACCTGACGATGATTCGAGCGGGCCATCCGGGTTAGTGCCGACATTGGCTCGCCTTGGCTGCCTGTGCAAAGAATCACGACTTGATTATCCGCATAGCGGTTCACTTCGTTCGTCTCAATCAGCATACCGTCCGGGATATCGAGATAGCCCAGCTCTGAAGCAATCGTAATCATGTTGACCATACTGCGTCCGATAATCGCCAGCTTCCGTCCCGACGCTGCCGCTGCATCAACAACCTGCTGCAGACGGTGTACGTTCGAGGCGAAGGTAGAGACGATTACACGGCGTTCTGCTTTGCGGAAAGCATCGATAAAGTTAGCGCCGACAATCCGTTCCGATGGCGTAAAGCCTGGACGTTCGGCATTTGTGCTCTCCGACAGCAAAGCGAGGACGCCTTTTTTCCCAATCTCGGCCATCCGGTGAATGTCTGCGTGATAGTCGCCTACCGGTGTTTGGTCGAACTTGAAGTCGCCCGTATGGACAACGACGCCTTCCGGTGTATCCAGCACGACGCCGAGGGAATCCGGAATACTGTGGTTTGTCTTGAAGAACGACGCCTTCATCGAACCCAGCTTGATCTCGGAATCGGAATGAATCAGATGCCGCTCTGTCGATCCGAGTAGTCCGGCTTCCTTCAGTTTCCCTTCGATCAATCCCATCGTCAGCCGGCTTGCATAGACCGGCATGCTCAGCTGCTTCAGGATATACGGCAGGCCGCCAATATGGTCCTCATGGCCGTGCGTGATGAGTAAAGCTCTGACTTTATCCTTATTCTCGATGAGGTACGTAATATCCGGTACGATAATGTCGATACCAAGAAGCTCCTCATCCGGGAATTTGGAACCGCAATCAATTACAATAATGTCGTTCGCGTACTGTACCGCGTACATATTCTTACCAATTTCACCTACGCCGCCCAAGGCAAAAATGGTTAGTTTCTTTTCAGTTTTATGGTTATTCAAAAATAATCCTCCTATTTATAAGACTGACGACGATTGTTATACTTCAAACTTAAAAATCCGAACCAGTCACTTGCCACCATTATAGCACGAAAAAATAACAAAATGGAAATAGGCTGTACAGCCTTTTTAGTCCCTGCTGAATTTCCTCCAAGCCGCAATCGCCGCGTTCACGGTTAATCCAAGCGCCACGCCTATTACTACCGCCGCCAAATTCAATCCATGTATGAACAAGAGCAGCATTCCAGCACCATAATCATCCTCCGGAAGCGGAAAAACAGCACCCATCAGATAACCGGTAATAATTAGCATCGGCACCCAGATAACAGGGATAAACAACGCAAAATACCAATATTTTCGGCGGAACCACAACATAACGGGCAACGCATATACTGCCGATGTTATTGCAAACACGATATACGCCTCATCTATAGCGGCACTATAGCGATAGGCCAGTTGAAAAAAAGTATTCCCGATTAACGCGTAAATAACGCTTATCATCATAACGAAAAATGCAGCCCGGCCGTAGCCTGCTTTTGCCATTGGCTTCATTATCGCTTAATGATCTCCTTCAGAGCCTTGGCAAAAGCCGCCATTTCTTCATCTGTACCGATGGTCACACGCAAATATTGATCAATACGCGGCTGTTTGAAATACCGGACGAGCACCCCGCGTTCACGCAGCTGCTGGAACAATTGCTCCGCTGCATGATCCGGATGGGAGATGAAAACAAAGTTGGCTGCCGAGTCGGTTACGATAAAACCCAGCTCTTTCAATTCCTTCGTTACTGCTTCGCGGGTTGCCATAACCTTTGCCGTTGTCTCCAGGAAGTAAGCCTCATCCTCAAACGCTGCAACTGCGCCTGCAAGCGCAAGACGGTCAAGCGTATAAGAATTGAATGAGTTTTTGACACGGTTAAGCCCATCGATCAGCTCTTGACTGCCAAGCGCCCAGCCTACCCGCAGTCCTGCCAATGAACGGGACTTCGAGAGCGTCTGTACAACAAGCAGATTCGGATATTCCTTCACCAGCTTCGCTGCGGATTCACCGCCGAAATCAATATACGCCTCATCGATCAGGACAACCTGATCCGGGTTCTGCACAAGCAAAGTGCGGATATCATCAAGCGAGATCAGCATCGCAGTAGGCGCATTGGGATTCGGGATAACAATCCCCCCGGAATCACGCTGGCTGAATTCAGCCAGCGGCAGCTTGAACTGCTCGTCCAGCGGAATAATGTCCGCCTTCAGCTGATAGAACTCTGCATACACTTTATAGAAGCTGTATGTAATGTCTGCGAATACTACCGGCTTGGCCGGATTGAAGAAAGCCGCAAAAGCGAAAGCGAGCACTTCGTCGGAGCCGTTCCCTACAAACACCTGATTCGGAGCAACGTCGAAATATCCGGCGATCTTCCGAACGAGCGCATCACAGGTTGGATCGGGATAAAGTCTTAAATCATCATTGGTTACCGACCGGATAGCCTCCAGCACTTTCGGGGAAGGCGGGTACGGATTTTCATTGGTGTTCAGCTTAATATATTTTTTGTCCTTGGGCTGCTCCCCTGGTACATAAGGGACTAAAGAAGCCGTGAGCGGACTCCAAAACTTACTCAATGTTCATTCTCCCCTGTCATCTTATCATCCTATTGCTTCCAGCATAAATCATTTTGACACTGAGTACCACTGCAGGTGCTATATCTTGCGTCCGACAATAATCAAATCCCGCTCTACCCCGTCAAGCTCGGCTACCTTCGGCAGGTTCGCCCACTCTTCAAAGCCAAATTTCCGGAGCAGTGCAAGGCTGGGCTCATTATGGCCAAATACGAATCCGAGCAGCGTGCGAAGGCTAAGCCCGGGGCTTGCTTCAAGCGCCTTCTGGATCAGGAACGAACCGATGCCGCGCGCGCGGTGTTCTTGGTCGATATAAATACTGATCTCAGCAGTCGCATTATACGCCGGACGGCCATAGAACGACTGGAAGCTCAGCCAGGCGATTATGATCCCCTTATCCTCCAGCACCCACAGCGGACGAAAATCCGGTGAATGCTCGTTATACCAATGTATGCGGCTCTCCAACGATACAGGCTCCAAATCAGCCGTTACCTGGCGGGATGCAATAGTCGAATTGTATATTTCAACGATGCGGGGCAGATCATCCAGTCCGGCATCTCGGATCGTAAACATGTTGTTCATAGAATAGTTCTCTCCTTAACCCTTTGTTTCCTTTATTTAATTGTACAGCGAGCGCCAATTTTGCGCACCCGTAAATAATTGCTTGCCGGTTACTCCAAAACCAATCAAAACTCCTTCCTCCTGCGCAGATAAGATCCCTGATGGACCTTATCGGGCACTTCGAGGGCAAAAACAAAGCACTTAAAGTCCCCACAGGACCTTAAGTGCTTGCCGGTTACTCCAGAACCAACCAAAAGCTCCATCTCCCCGGCAGTTAAGATCCCTGATGGACCTTATCGGGCACTTCGAGGGCAAAACAAAGCACTTAAAGTCCCCAGAGGGCCTTAAGTGCTTGCTGGATGCCTGGCCACCGGGTCATAAAGACCTTTACTCGCTGTCGTCATGCACAACAATAGTACCCGCGATAAAGTCATGTATCGCCCGTTTATCTTCTCTCAGGCCAACCATAAAGGCGCTGACAATCAGCGCAATACCGAAAGTAAAACCATAGATCAGACCGCCTACCAATTGGCGAAGCAGCATGGTGCCGATGCTAATCGGCATGCCGTCGAGCCGTTTGATCCTGATTCCGCAAATCTTCTTTCCGATAGTATAACCATTCCATGCAATAGGAATAAGCAAGGAATACAGGAATGAGACGATATTCGTAAATGCACTATCTCCTTTGCCAAAAATAATAAAAGAAATGATGGCAAGCGGAATCCCGATAATCAGTCCGTCCAATATTGCAGCACCGAGCCGTCTCCAGAATCCTGCACGGTAATGAGTGTCCATGTTTATTCCTCCCTATTTTCTCTATTGGCTGCTTCTTCGCTCCATTTAGCCTATTACGGGCTGTTTTTGCTTATGACTCTCTTGTTTGGTTGTCCGCAGATACGTAACAAGGAAGTTCGCCATTATTCTACAAAATCCTTCTTATTTACCAAATTTTATAATAATTTGTTTTCCTTTTAGGAGGGGCAATGGTGAAAAAAATTCAAAAAAACCGGGCTATCCTCTAGGGACAGCCCGGTTTGCAGCATCTTCAGGTAATATATTAAGCTTTCGACGGATCAAACGAGCTCTTCAGCGAGACGATGCGGTTGAACACCAGCTTTTCCTCTGACGAATCCTTCGGATCCACATTGAAGTAGCCGTGGCGGAAGAACTGGAACTTGTCATGGCCCTTCGCGTCCTTCATGTTCGGCTCTACAAAGCCTTTCAGGACTTGTTCATTGTTCGGATTGATACATTCGAGGAACGGCTTGCCTTCCTCTTCCGCTTCATTCGTAATAAGCGGCTCATATAGACGGAAGTCTGCCGGCACCGCTTGCGCAGCGTCCACCCAGTGGATGGTGCCTTTCACCTTACGGGCATTAAAGCCCGAACCGCTCTTCGTTGCCGGATCATACGTGCAGCGCAACTCAATCACATTGCCGTCCGCATCTTTGATCACTTCCTGGCAAGTAATGAAGTAAGCATGCTTCAGGCGCACTTCATTGCCAGGGAACAGACGGAAATATTTCGCCGGAGGGTTCTCCATGAAATCGTCTTGTTCAATGTAGATCTCGCGGGAGAACGGAATTTGGCGTATGCCCATTTCCTCGTTCTCGGCATTGTTCTCGGCGTCGAGCATTTCTGTTTGACCTTCCGGATAGTTCGTAATGACAACCTTCAGCGGCTGCAGAACGGCCATCGTGCGAAGCGCCTTCAGCTTCAGGTCCTCGCGGATAAAATGCTCCAGCATCCGTTCATCAACGGTGCTGTTTGCTTTCGCTACGCCAATCTCGCGGCAGAACGCACGAATGGCTTCAGGCGTATAGCCTTTGCGGCGAAGGCCGCTGATCGTTGGCATGCGAGGGTCGTCCCAAGCCGTCACAACACCTTCATCGACAAGAAGCTTCAGCTTTCTTTTACTCATCACCGTATTCGTAACGTTCAGACGGGCAAACTCATATTGCTTCGGTACGTCTGCCATCTCGCATTCTGCAATTGTCCAGTCATACAGCGGACGGTGATCGGCGAATTCGAGCGTACAGATCGAATGCGTGATGCCTTCAATAGCATCGCTGATCGGATGAGCATAGTCATACATCGGATAGATGCACCATGCGTCTCCCGTGCGGTGATGATGCGCATGAGCAATCCGGTACAGTACCGGGTCGCGGAAGTTGATATTCGGCGATGCCATATCGATCTTCGCGCGCAGCACCTTCTCACCGTCCTTGAATTCGCCTGCTCGCATTCTCGCGAACAGATCAAGATTCTCTTCAACGCTGCGGTCCCGGTAAGGGCTGTCTTGTCCCGGCTGCGTCAGCGTACCGCGCATCTCGCGGATTTGCTCGGCAGTCAGGTCGCACACATAGGCTTTTCCTTTGCGGATCAGCAGTACGGCACGGTTATATAACTCTTCGAAATAATCGGATGCGAAGCGAAGATCATCCCAGTCAAAGCCGAGCCAGCGTACATCTTCTTTGATCGACTCGACATATTCGGTATCTTCCTTCACCGGATTCGTATCATCGAAACGCAGATTTGTCCGTCCTTTGAATTCATCGGCAAGCTCGAAGTTCAGACAGATCGACTTGGCATGTCCGATGTGCAAATATCCGTTAGGCTCCGGCGGAAAGCGGGTCACGATTTCCTGCACGTGGCCTTCTTTCAAATCTTCGACGACGATGTTCTTAATAAAGTTAGAGGATGATACCTTATTCTCCACTGTGTTTTCCACGGCGACCAACCTTTCCCGTAAATAATTATCTTCCTATCATACACAAATTCACGAGAAAATACACTGTGAAACTGCCTGTAGAGACTGCCCTCTAGAATAAAAAGTCCAGAGCACCGGTCGAATAGAGCAGAACCAGTACAACGAGAATTGGTGCGATATAACGGACCATAAAAATCCAGATCCGGAACCAGCTCGACGTAAGGCCTGCTTCATCCGCAGCATGCTTCCATACATACCCGACAAAGATCGTCACAATCACCCCGCCCAGCGGCAGCATAATGTTAGAGCAGATAAAATCCATCCAATCGAAAAACGTCTTTTCTCCGAACTGCAATCCGTTCACTGCCCCGCCTACCGAAATAGCAGAAGGTATGCCCAGCAGGAACAGCAGCAATGTAATAACCGCAACCGAGAGGCCGCGGCTCCAGCCGAACCGTTCACGAACGAAGGCTACCGGCACTTCAAGCAAGCCAACGGTCGAAGTTAAAGCGGCAAACGCAAGCAGGATAAAGAATAACCCGCCGAACAGACTGCCCAGCGGCATCGCCGCAAACGCAGCCGGCAAGGCGACGAATACAAGGCCCGGACCTTCACCGGGCTCAATTCCAAAAGCAAAGGAGGTCGGGAAAATAATCAGCCCAGCAAGAAAGGCATACAACAGATCGCCGAGGCCAATCGCCATCGTCCCGCTGCCAAGCGACTGTCTCTTGTCTACATAAGCGCCGTACGTAATCATGGTCCCCATACCAAGCGATAAAGAGAAGAAGGCATGCCCCAGCGCAACCAGAGCCGATTCGGCCGACAGCTTGCTAAAGTCCGGATTCAGGAAGAACGATACGCCATCTCCTGCCCCTTTCAGGGTTAAGGCACGAACAACAAGGACCAGAAGCAGAATAACAAGGCCCGGAATAAGAATTTTATTAAACTTCTCAATCCCTGCCGACACGCCTTTTATTATAACTGCCGCTGTTAATACCAGCGCCAGGAGCATCCACCATACCGGCTGCCAGCTTCCGATAAAAGCATTAAATTGGCCGGAATAATCCGGATTCGCAAATAACTGCCCGGAGAATGAGCGTACCGCGTAATACATGGTCCACCCTGCAACAACGGAATAGAATGATAAAATCAGAAAAGGAGCCAGAATCATAAGAAAGCCAAGCGCTCCCCAGCCTTTTTGCTTGCTTAACCGGCTGAAGGAGGCCGATACGCTGCCCCGGCCGCCCCGGCCAATGGCAAGCTCCGCCATCAAGACCGGCAAGCCAACTGCGAGAAGGCAAATAACAAACATGAGGAAGAACGCCGCACCGCCGTATTTGCCGGTGATATAAGGAAACTTCCACATGTTTCCGAGACCCACCGCACTGCCGATCGCCGCGAAAATAAAGCCTGATTTCGAGAACCGCTCTTCTCCATCCGCAAGCGAAGGAGCCGCTATGTTCTTATTTTGATCAACCATCTTACAAACCTACCTCTTTCCTTGTGTCTTCACCTGATGAATGTTAAAGCTTATTATTTGCTTCCAGTTCGAGAAAAAACCGGAATGGTTATCGTACTATTTTTCATACGTTCATACAAGAACGAAAAGATGAAACGGATGGTGAGCAAGCCTATGGCAGCACAACCGATTGTCATCTTCCCAAACGGCGGCTGGAAAGGTATTCCGCCCTTTCAGCAAGGCTGGCTGGAAGGGTTCGCCCAGAAACGAAAGCTGCTTGCACTAGCCGATGATGCTCCAGACCCTATCGAACAGCTCTCTCTTGAGCAGCTCGGCACAGTGGAATGGAGCAACGTCTCCGCAATCGTTATGCATCCTGCATGGGTGCATATTGTCGTACCGCTGAAGCCCCGCTGCCTCATAGCCATGCTTCCTGCGCCCGAGCAGGCTGAAGAAGAGATCTGGACAAAATGCCGATCCTGGCTATGTGCCTATTCCACCCTGGTAGTCGCCGGTTCGGAGGCCCTCTATCTGGAGCAATCCTTCCGTCGCGGCAGCGTTTTTCTAATGGACGGATTAGATGAAACATCCGATCTGTTCGCGAGACAGGCGGTAGAATGGCATATCGACGGCTTTGAATCGGATACGCTCATCCGGCTGCAGCAGCGGCATCGGGCAAATTGGCGGAATGAGCTGCTGCAAAAACAGGAGCAGGCAGCTGACGCATCTTCAAACGGATATGCTGACGGGCTCTTCTACCATTCGATCTACCGGTATTTGACCGGGGAAGCTGATTTTGCACGCAGGCAGCTGCTGGCTGCTTTCGAGCAGATGCTGCTGGAGGGCCGAGCGAATACGCTTCAGAACGTATACCGTTTCTTATCGGCTATCGAGCTCGAGCAGGGGCGGCTCCCGGAGGCCGTCCGAACCTACGGCTATACAGCTCATGGGGAGACGGAATGGCGTGATGCTGAGCAGCTAACGGATTGGCTTGCTAGCGGAAAGCGGGAGCTTGCCAAAGCTCAGCTGTACCGACTGAATGACGATTACCGAAAGGCGGCTGCTGTGTTGGAGCCGCTCGCCGATGACCCCGAAGCCAAGACCTTGCTCATCGCGACTTACATCCAGATGGGCAGGCTGCAAAGCGCGCTCGCTCTGGGGGAGCCCGGACACTGGCAGTCCGCGGGCGACCACCGGCAATGGCAGCATTTGAAAGGCATGACGTTGCTGCTGGAAGGCAAGCGTCATGATGCCATTCACTCTTTTATGACGGCCGGAGAGAACAGACAGGAGGAGTTAAACGGAATGATCGAGCTGGCAGTAATGGACGGTGTTTCGCGTGAACTGACACGGGGAAATAAGGAGGCCCACTGAAGATGGCTAACGGTCTCGGAAAGGGCGGAAGGAAAAAGACAGGCAACAAGCTGACCGCCATGATGCAGGTTCGTAATGAAGCCGGACGTTATCTGGAAGCGGCACTTGCGGATTTGTCCGGCTTTGTAGACGAGATTGTCATTGTGGACGATGCAAGCACCGACGATACGCCTGAGCTTGCCGCATCCTTCGAGAAGGTAGTGAAGCTGGTAAGGAATAAGGAATCATTGTTTCATAAAGAATGGCTGCTGCGTGAGCTCTTATGGCGGGCAGCAGAAGAGACATCGCCGGATTGGCTGCTGGCGGTGGATGCGGATGAATTTTACGAGGATTATACGAAGGGGGCCCTGCGCGAGCTTATCAATCAGGATGAGTATGACACCGTCTCTTTCCGGATGTATGATTTCTGGGATTCCGTCACTCATTACCGTGAGGATGAGTGGTGGAATCTTCATCAGCGCCCTATGATGACGCTTGTCCGGTATTTGCCCGGCTATCATTATGCTTATCCGAAGCGGGCGCATCATGCCACCCGGCTGCCTTTCACCTACAGCGCTCTTCCCGGCCTCGATACCGAGCTTCGGATCAAGCATTTCGGCTGGGCCGGAAGCGCCGAGGAGCGAAGGGCAAAATATGACCGTTATATGAAGCTGGACCCGCAGGGACAATGGGGAAGCCTCGGTCATTATGCTTCTATTCTGGAGCCGAATCCAAGGCTGATTCGCTGGCAGGAGAGGGAACGGCATGATGAATAGACGAGCGATGAGTCATGCAAAGACAAATCACACAAAGACGGTAACGATACTGACTCACAGCTATTTGAACGGCTACGGCCGGGATTACTCCCGGCTGTTCGGAGGCGGGCTGGAGCGCTACGTCGATTTGTTATGCCATGCGGTAAAGGAGCTTGGACTAACACCGGTTGTCTATCAACTTACGTATTACGAACCTTTTGACACCGTTTATGAGGATGTTCGGGTTCGCGGCTGGCCGTTTGAAGCAAATCGCATTACAGAGGCATTCGAGCAGATGGCGGAGTCTGCGGAAGGCCTTCTTATCTATGCCAGCTGCATCTGGCATCCGATCCGCTACCGCCCTGGAAGCATCGGCATCTGCCACGGCATTAATTGGGATACTCCTGCTATTGCGGCCGAGACCAAGACGGCTATCAGCCGGCATATTAATCAGGCGTTGAAGCAGCTTGACCGCATCGTGTCGGTAGACTCGCATTTCCAGACCTACTGCCGGGCGGTATGCGAATTCGAAGACCCCGCTGCTATTACCCTGCTGCCCAACCCAGTGGATACCTCCCGGTTTGTTCCGCGATCCGGCAGCTCCTCCTCTCCCGGTGAAGTACGGGTGCTTTACCCGAGAAGACTAAGCTTTGAACGGGGTCTTGTCACGATGATGCTGTCAGCGGATGAGCTGCTAAGCCGTTATCCGGCCGTAAGCGTCGAATTCGCCGGAGAACTGATTGAGGGGTCGATGATGGCAGCCGTATTTCACTTATGGCAGCAGGCGCATCCGCACCAGGACCGTATCGTTCACCGAACGTATACATTTGAGACGATCCTGGACGCCTATCATCAGGCAGATATTGTTGTGATTCCGACGTTGTTCTCGGAAGGAACCTCGCTCTCCTGCCTGGAGGCGATGAGCTGCGGCCTTCCTGTTGTCGCAACCAATGTAGGCGGCCTGAACGACCTCATCATCGACGGAATGAACGGCCGTCTCACTCCGCCTTCTGCGGAAGCCGTTACGCCAGCCGTCAGCGAGCTGATCGAGCAGCCCCGGCTGCGGCGCAGAATGGGAACAGCTGCGCGAAGGACCGCGCTCACATTCGATCAGGCGCACTGGCTCGCCGTGTGGAAATCGATTATTACCGTCCAGTTGGCGAAGCGGGATGGGGTTAGGCCGTAATTACAGGGGCTAAGGCAGCCGCTTCTCTCGCTCTTCTATTAACTGACTTCTCTCCCTCCCGGAGCTCGCTCCGATCTGCTGCCGTCAGAACAGAGACTCTACAGTTACCCGTCATCCCTTCCTGCCAATGCAGATGCCTCGAGCCAATCCACGAACTGACTTCTCCCTGCCCGTCCTGTTCTACATTGCACGATGTACAGGATATTCGGCTGAATAAGTCGTTTGAGGGTGGCACTGCTGCAGGTTTTACAGGATATTTCGCCATTATAGGCTCGTATGGATATGCGCAGTCTTGCACGGTCTAAGGAGGCTGTCCCACAAGTCGATTTCGAATGACTTTTGGGGTTGCCTCTCATCGCACGCTGGATTTCGTCCAGTAAAATCAGGATAAAAGCAAGACCTCGGAAGCTACGTTGGATTCACTCCAGTATAAAGGTCCAGAAGGAGCCGTTATCGTCCAAATGGGACTGATTATACTTCAAAGAATCCACTGTAGAGTAAGGGGACAGTCCAAAACGCTCCATTATGCTGTATGAAATCCAACGTAGCTATTTATAACCAAACTATAAAGCTATCCCAAAAGTCCGATCCATGACTTTTGGGACAGCCCCATTTCGAGTTAAGAGCTGAATGGCTCCATTATGCTGCAATTCATGCAGGATAGGAGGTCAAACAGGCGGCGGGGCTGCTTCAAGCAATAAGATACTCTCAAAATACCTGCCGCTGATCCTGGCATTGAATTTGATCTTATCTTAAAGTAAACGGTCTCCACGCCAATCTACATTGCACGAGCGATGTGCAGGATATTCGGCTGAATAGGCCGCTTGAAGGTGGCGCCATTGCAGCTTTTGCAGGATATCTCGCCAATATGGGCTCATTTGGGCGGTTACGATCCTAATATCCTGCACAGCGTGCAGGATATTTCGTGTTAAGGAGCTGAATAGCTCCATTATGCTGCAGTCCGTGCAGGATAGGAGGTCAAACAGGCGGTGGGACTGCTTGAAACCAGGAGATTCCCTTCAACCATGCCGGGCGGGAATACCAGTGTGAGCCTACAAACCATACAGCGCTGATGTTATGCGCAGCATCAGCTCCTGCTCGCAGAGCAGCGGCGCTGCGAGCGCTGCCTTCGGCGCGGCGCGGCGGGCGCGCGCCGCAAACGC
>Ga0065721_10003699_pt1 | contig 101766 bp, 95 predicted proteins | sample Mesricmetagenome_FD_59108 | JGI IMG/M metagenome (GOLD analysis project Ga0065721, IMG submission 59108) | Mesophilic microbial community from rice straw/compost enrichment Sample: eDNA_1 v2 (version 2) | ecosystem: Engineered > Solid waste > Grass > Composting > Bioreactor | place: USA... | reverse complement strand
AACCTCGCCCCATGCACCGGAGACTCGTTCATCGCGCTGGGCCGGCGGCGTATCGTCCGCTTGCCGTCCATGAGGGACTGCTTCGTCTTCGCCCTGCTGGCGACGTGGCAGCTGCCGTCCGGTGCAGCCGATCTAGTGGGGCGTGTGATGACAGGCCCTCGCGTCAGCCCGAGGGTGACGAGCCGTGGGGGAAGGTGCTTTCGTAAACTCACGGAATCGCCTGCGCCGGCTCTAGGTCGGCTCGGCGCTCAAGTGTTCGTGCACGATGACCCAGCCGGCGGGGTCTCGGCGCAATACGGTCGTGCCGCGACCGCCGCCGGCGGCTGGGACGTTGTTCATCCGTCCGGTCCAGTGGAAATGATAGGAGCAGGCGGCGCTTTCATCGCCGATCGCCAGCCAGTGCAGGTCCTCGAGCCAATAGCGCTCGTCCACGATCCGGGCCCAGGTTTTCTCGAAAGCCTGGCGGGACGCAGCCAGCCCGGAATGGGACCCCGAACTGAACCAGAAGCTCACTTCCTCGGCCAGCACCGGCAGCAGGGCATCGAAGCGGTGCTGGTTGATGACCTCGCCATAAAAGGCCATGGCCTCCTGCGGCGAGGCGAAGCCCATTTCAATATTTCCGCAGCAGGCCCACCAGGCGACCCTGCACCTTAACGCGGTCGGGCGGGAAGATGCGGGTTTCGTAGGCGGGATTGGCCGCTTCCAGCGCCACGGTATTGCCCTTGCGGCGCAGGCGCTTGAGCGTCGCTTCCTCGTCATCCACCAGGGCGACGATGATTTCGCCGGTCGAGGCGCTTTCCTGCTTCTTGATCAGCACGGTATCGCCATCGAAAATGCCGGCCTCGATCATGGAATCACCGCGCACTTCGAGCGCGTAATGCTCGCCCGCGCCCAGCATTTCGGGCGGCACGGCAATGGTATGGGAATGGGTCTGGATGGCTTCGATCGGCGTACCCGCGGCGATGCGGCCCATGACCGGGATGGACACCGGACGGGCATAATCATCCGCGCCAACGGCATCGCCGCGCGCCGGGGGCGTGGCGACCTTGCCCAGATTGCCCTCGATGACCGCGGGCTCGAAGCGCGCCTTGCGGCCGCCCAGCGAGGGATTCATCGAATCGGGAAGCTTGACCACTTCCAGCGCCCGGGCCCGATTGGGCAGGCGCCGGATGAAGCCGCGCTCTTCCAGCGCGGTGATCAGCCGGTGAATGCCCGACTTCGATGCGAGATCGAGCGCGTCCTTCATCTCGTCGAAGGAGGGCGGGATGCCGCTTTCCTTCATCCGTTCATGGATGAACATCAGCAGCTCGTGTTGTTTGCGTGTCAGCATCGGCCCCAAACCCCAGAATCGGAACATAGACGGAACGACTATACGTGTTCCAGTTATGTTCTGCAATACGGGCGACAAAGTATTCGCCATAGGTCAATTGGGCCCGAGGAGAGGTGGGCCAGCGGGCCAAGCCCGGTGGTCTCTAGAAGGCGTCGATGGGGAGCACTTCGACATTTGTGCCGGCGGATTGGCCGGGATCATTCTCGGGCTGGACGATCAGCAGGTCGGCATGGGCCAGGGACGAGGTGTGGCCGCTATCGGTCTGGGAAATGGGCAGGACCTGCGGCCCGTCCGGCGTGTGGACCAGGCGAGCGCGCATATAATGGCGGCGGGCGCTGTTCGGCGGCGTCGGGGCGGCCAGCGGCAGGCGCCAATGGTCGGGTTCGGGATGACCGAGCCAGGCGCGCAGGGCCGGCTTGATGAACATGATCGCCGTGACCATGGCGGAAACCGGATTGCCGGGAAGCCCGAAAACCAGCGTCTGGCCACGGGTGCCGAACATGAGCGGCTTGCCGGGACGCATATTGATGCGCCAGAAATCGAGCGACACGCCGAGATCCTTGAGCGCGTCCTGCACCAGGTCGTGTTCGCCCACCGAGGCGCCGCCGGTGGTGACGAGAATGTCGGGTGAGGCCGCAAAGGCCTGGTCGAGGCGGGCGCGGAGCAAAGCGTCCTCGTCGCCCACGATGCCATGGTCCTCGATGTCGTCCGCATAGGGCGCCAGCAGGGCGGCGAGGCCGAAAGAGTTGGACGCGACGATCTGGTCGGGGCCGAGCGCGCTGCCGGGCAGGACCAGTTCGTCACCAGTGGCCAGGAGGCCGATGCGCGGCCGGCGCGCCACCGCGAGATCGGCTTGATTGGCGGCCGCAGCCACGGCGATCTGCATCGGGGTCAGGCGGGCGCCGGCCTCGATGAGGACGTCACCTTTGGCAAAATCGTTCCCCTTCGGCCGCACGCTGTGGCCGAGCCGGGCAGGGGCGGTGAACCGCACCATGTCGCCCTCGCGCATAGCCTGTTCCTGCATGATCACGGTGTCGGCGCCCGGCGGCAGAGGGGCCCCGGTGAAAATACGGACGGCTTCGCCGGGTCCGAGGGCGCCGGCAAAGCCGGAACCGGCCTGGGACATGCCGATGATCTTGAGCGCCGTGCCCTCCGACACGTCGGCGGCGCGGAGCGCATAGCCGTCCATGGCGCTGGCGTGAAAGGGGGGCTGGTCATGCGTGGCGACGAGCGGGGCGGCGAGAACCCGGCCGGCGGCGGCCGAGAGCGCCACCCGCTCCGTGCCGACCGGCGGCACCCGCGCGAGAATGGCCGCCAAAGCCTGTTCGACCGGCAGGAGGCTCATGGTGACCGCACGAAGTCGCCCGATTTGCCGCCGGATTTTTCCAGGAGGCAGATATCGGAGATGACCATGGCGCGGTCGATGGCCTTGGCCATGTCGTAGAGGGTGAGGGCCGTGGTGGAGGCGGCCACCAGGGCTTCCATCTCCACCCCGGTCTGGCCATTGGTCTCGGCGGTGACGCGGACCAGGATGGCGCTTTCCCCATCGCCTTCGATATCGACGCTCACCTTGGTCAGCGGCAGCGGATGGCAAAGGGGGATCAACTCGGACGTCTTCTTGGCGGCCATGATGCCGGCGATCCGGGCGACGGCCAGGGCGTCGCCCTTCTTGAGCCCGCCGGCGAGGATGGTGGCAATGGTTTCCTTCCGCCCGCTCAGCCGCGCCTGCGCCACGGCGCGCCGATGCGTAACCGCCTTGTCACCGATATCGACGATATGGGCTTCGCCCTTGTCGTTGAGATGGGTGAGGCCGCCAGCCATCAGCGTACCTGCTCGGGCGCGCCCATCAGCAGCGCGCGGGTGGCGGCGGCGACGTCCTGCTGGCGCATCAGGCTCTCTCCGACCAGGAACGTGCCGACCCCGCAGCGTTCGTCGAGCATGGTCACGTGCTCATGGGTGAGGATACCACTTTCGCTGACCAGCAGCACGTCCGGCGGAACGCCCGCGGCGAGGCTGATCGTGGTGTCCAGCGTGGTCTCGAAGGTGCGCAGATTGCGGTTGTTGATGCCGATGAATTTCGAATTCAGCGCCAGTGCCCGGTCCAGTTCGATCTGGTCATGGACTTCCACCAGCGCGTCCATGCCCCATTCCTCGGCGGCATCGAGCAGGTAGCGCGCGACGTCGTCGCCCACGGCGGCGAGAATGACGAGGATGCAATCGGCACCCCAGGAGCGCGCCTCGGCCACCTGATAGGTTTCGAACAGGAAATCCTTGCGCAGCACCGGCAGGCCGGTGGCGGCGCGCGCCTCGATCAGATAGCTCGGCGAGCCCTGAAAGCTCGGGCGGTCTGTCAGCACGGAGAGGCACGCGGCCCCCGCGCTTTCATAGGCCCGGGCAATTTCGGCCGGGTTGAAATCGGGGCGGATCAGGCCCTTGGAGGGGCTGGCCTTCTTCACCTCGGCGATCAGGGCGTAATCGCCATTGGCGCGCTTGGCCTTGAGCGCCTTGACGAAGCCGCGCGGCGCCGGCTGGTCATGGGCCTCCGCCACCACTTCGGCCCAGGGGCGCATGCTTTTGGCCGCGGCGATTTCCTCGCGCTTATAGGCTTCGATCTGCTGGAGAATATCGGTCATGAAACGCGTCCGTTCGAAATAGCCACGAGGCGGGCGAGTGTCTGCTTGGCCCTGCCGCTGTCGACCGTTTCACGGGCCAGGGCAATGCCGTCTTCGATGCTGGCCACCTTGTCGGCCACCAGCAGCGCGGCGCCAGCATTGAGTAGCACCGTGTCTCGATAGGCGCCGGGCGCGCCCTCCAACAGGGCAAGCATGGCGGCGGCATTGTCGGCCGGCTCGCCGCCGAGCAGGTCCTTGGGGTCGGTCAGGGACAGGCCAACCTGTTCGGGATGCAGCTCGAAGCTGCGCAGGTCGCCACCGGCGATCTGGGCCACGAAATTGGGGCCCGAGGTAGAGAGTTCGTCCAGCCCCTCGCTCGAATGCACGACCCAGGCCTTGATGGCGCGATTGGCGAGCAGAGCGGCAGCCACCGGCTCGACCCATTGCTGGGAATAGACGCCGAGCAGGTAACGGCGGACGCCGGCCGGATTGGCTTGCGGTCCGAGCAGGTTGAAGAGCGTGCGCACGCCCATTTCGGCGCGGGCGGGCCCGACATGGCGCATGGCCGGATGATGGTGCGGCGCGAACATGAAGCCGATACCGGCGCGGGCAATGGTCGACCCGATCTCCTCCGGCATCAGGTCCAGCTTGACGCCGAGGGCTTCGAGCACCTGCGAGGCGCCCGAACGCGACGACAACGCCTTGTTGCCATGCTTGGCCACCGGTACGCCGGCCGCTGCCACGACCAGGGCCGTGGCGGTGGAGATATTGAGGCTGCCCAGCCCGTCGCCACCTGTGCCGACAATGTCAATAGCGCCCTCGGGCGCGGTCACCGGCACCATCTGCTCGCGCAGGATGGAGACGGCGGCGGCGATTTCACCCACAGTCTCGCCCTTGAGGCGCATGCCCATGAGGAAGGCGCCGATCTGCGCCTGGGTGGCTTCGCCGGCCATGATGATGCGCATGGCGGAGCGCATTTCCTCACCGGTCAGGTCCTTGCCGTCGGCGATCTTGTTGAGCGCTGTCTTGATATCCATCATGCAGCCCTCCGGCCGTTGAAGTCGTTGGCGATATTGAGGAAGTTCTGCAGGAGCGCATGGCCGTTCTCGGAGGCGATGCTTTCCGGATGGAACTGCACGCCGTGCAGCGGCAGCGTCTTGTGCTGCATGCCCATGATCAGCCCGTCATCGGTGGTGGCGGTGATTTCGAGCGCATCGGGCAGGGTCTCGGCGCTGACGATCAGCGAATGATAGCGGGTGGCTTCGAACCCGGCATTGAGACCGCGGAAAACGCCCCGGCCATTGTGGTTGATCCGGCTGGTCTTGCCATGGAACAGGCTCGGCGCGCGGATGACGTCACCGCCCAGGGCCTGGCCCATGGCCTGGTGGCCGAGACAAACGCCGAGCATGGGAATGCTCGATTTGAAGCGATCGATCACCGCCAGGCAGATGCCGGCCTCGTTGGGCGTGCAGGGGCCGGGGGACAGCACGATGGCGGCCGGCGCCATGGCGGCGATTTCCTCAAGCGTAATCTTGTCGTTACGCCTCACGGTGATGTCGGCGCCCAGTTCCCCGAGGAAATGGACGAGATTGTAGGTAAAGCTGTCGTAGTTATCGATGACGAGGGTCTTGGTCATTCTAGGCCTGCCTCAAGCAAACATGGTTCTGGTGGAGTTGTTCAGAACCAGCCCCGCCATCGGAACATATCGGTAGACCTCATCCTGAGCTTGTCGAACGACGAGGTCATGGCTGCATCGGCGCAGGCACCCTCATGGTTCGTCAGGCTCACCATGAGGTCTCCAAGGAAATTGCTCATTGTCCCACTCCGGCCTCGCCGGCATAGCGTAATGCTTCCTCGGCGGCGCTGAAAAGGGCACGGGCCTTGTTTTCGCATTCCAATTGTTCGAGCTCGGGCTTGCTGTCGGCCACGATGCCGGCTCCCGATTGCACGAAAAGCTTGCCGTCCTTGACGATGCCGGTGCGCAGCACGATGCAGGTATCCATGGTGCCGTCGGCGCCAAAATAGCCCACGCAGCCGCCATAGATGCCGCGCCGGGAGGCCTCGAGCTCGTCGATGATCTCCATGGCCCGCACTTTCGGCGCGCCCGAGACAGTGCCCGCCGGGAAGCCCGCCGACAAGGCATCGACGAAGTCGTATTTGGGATCCAGCACGCCGACCACGTTGGAAACGATGTGCATGACGTGGGAATAGTATTCGAGGAAGAACTTGTCGGTGACCTTCACCGTCCCGGTTTTCGCCACCCGGCCCACGTCGTTGCGGCCCAGGTCGAGCAGCATCAGGTGTTCTGCAAGCTCCTTGGGGTCCGAAAGCAGTTCGGCGGCAAGCTCCTGATCCCGCGTCGGGGTGGCGCCGCGCTTGCGCGTGCCGGCGATGGGGCGGATCGTCACCTCCCCATCCTGCACCCGCACCAGGATTTCCGGGCTGCTGCCGGCCACGGCAAAGGTCCCGAAATCGAGGAAATACATATAGGGGCTGGGATTGGTGCGCCGCAGCGCCCGGTAGAGCGCGGTCGGGGGCAGGGTGAAATCGGCCGAGAACCGCTGGCTCAGCACCACCTGGAAGATGTCGCCGGCGGTGATGTAGTCCTTGGCGCGGGCAACCATGCCGAAATAATCCTCGCGCGACGTATTGCTGGTGACGGCGATGGATTCGAGATCGGGCAGGGTAGGGGCGGCGGGCATGGTCCGGGCCAGGCGCGCTATGGCGTCGTCGATCCGGCCCTCGGCGGCCGAGAGCGCCTGCTGCGCCGTGACGCCCTCGCGCACATAGACCGGCGCGGTCAGGTACAGCTCGTCCTTGAGCGTATCGAAGATCGCCAGGAGCGAGGGACGCATCAGGATGGCTTCGGGCGTGTCCAGCTCATCGGCCTTGTCGGTGGGCAGGTGCTCCATGTACCGGACCATTTCGTAGCCGAGATAGCCGTAAATCCCCGCCGATTGCGGCGGCAGGCCGGCCGGCACCTCGATGCGGCTTTCGTCCACCAGCCCGCGCAGGGCATCGAGCGGCATGGCGGACAGCGGCGCGAAGGCATCCGGATCGAGCTGGGCCGAACGGTTGATCAGCGCCTTGCCGTCCTCGACCTTGAGGATCAGGTCTGGCAGCAGGCCGATGATCGAGTAGCGGCCCCGCGTGGTGCCGTCCTGCACGCTTTCCAGCAGGAAGCTATGCGTGCGGCCGGCCGCCAGCTTGAGATAGGTGCCGATCGGCGTTTCCAGATCCGCCACGACGCGACGCCAGACGATTCCAGACTTTCCGGCATCGTATTGCGCGGTAAAGTGCTTGGAAAAGTCGTCAGCCATTTTGGTCTGGTTCCGTTGTTGCTTCCGGCCTATTCGCCGAAATTCTGGATAAGGAGCTGGCGCAGCGCCTGCTGGTTCACCCGCAGCCCGGCATCGTCCCGCAGGGCCGAGACGAACTCGCCATAAACGGCATTGCGCGCTTCGCTGTCGAGACTTGCCTGTACCTGGGCCTCGATGGGATCGGCTGGCGCCGCGGCATCCACCACCTCGAAGACGATGAATTCGCCGCTTTCGGTGACCACTGAGCCCTTGTGATCCGGCCCGCCGGCAAAGACCGCCGAGGCGAGCGTGCCGTCGATAAAGCCGTCGGCGGAGCCGAAGCGCTCGAAGGGTGAGCTGATCTGGGGGAAGGTGTTCAATTCCATGGCGATATCGGCCAGCGCTTCGCCATTCTGCAAGCGGGTAACGATCGTCTCGCCGAGCGCCATCAGCGCCTCGTTATTGCGCTGCTCGCTAATGGCGGCACTGATCTGGTCTCGCACTTCATCGAGGGTCTGGTCGCGGGCCGGCTCGATGTTTTTCAGGTCGAACCAGAGATGCGCATTGCCGCCCAGCGGCACGCTGGGAATGAGCTGGCCGTCCTGGGCGCGGAAGATCGCCTGCGCCACGCGGGAATATTCACCGGCCGGCAGGTTGGGCAGGACCGACAATTCGGCGCCCGATGCGGTCACGTTCGCCTCGTAGACCGGCAGGCCGAAGCGCTCGCCGATCTCGTCGAGCGGCTGGAAGGCGGCGCGCAATTCCTCGATCTGGTCGAGAATATCGCTGATCTCCTCGCGGGCGGCATTGGTGCCCAGGCGGGTGATGATGTCGGCGCGGGCCTCTTCCAGCGTCGGTTCTCCCTGGGATTCGATGGCCGAGACATGCACGGCGCGCTGGCCGCCAATGCCCCCGATAATGGCGAAGCCACCCTCGGGCAGGCCGAATGCGGCTTCCGCGAGGCGGCTGTCCGTCACCTGGCTGCGCGCCAGCGTGCCCAGGCTGGATGGCGTCACGCCGGCTTCGCTGGCCAGGGTCGCGAAATCGGTGCCGGCCGCCAGGCCCTGCTCGAACAAGGCCTGCCGCTCCGGCGTATTGAGTGCGACCTGCTCGATCGTGCGCCGCTCCGGCGTGGTCAGGGTGTCCTTGACGCGCTCATATTCGGCGGCGATTTCGGCATCTTCGAAGGTCTTGGTCGCCGCGAGCGAGGCCAGCGACAGATCGAGCATTTCCACCTGCCGGGTCTCGACGGTGCGATATTCGGCCTGGTGCTCGGCCAGATAGGCGGCGAGCTCTTCCTCGGTGGGCTCGGCCGGCGTCTCCACATTGGCATCGGTCAGCGTGATATAGTCGATGGTGCGCGTGGCCGCGGCGTAATCGTTGATGAGACCGCCGGCGACCGCAGGCAGGGCAACACCGGCAAAGAGCGTGTCGATCAGTTGGCCGCGGCGGGCCTCGCTGGCCCGGGCCTCGAAATATTCCGCCTCCGTCCAGCCGGCGCGCTGCAGCGTCTGGCTGAAGATGGCGGGCTCGAACGTGCCCAGAGTGCCGTGGAAGGTGGGATCCTCGCGCAGCATCTGGCCAAGCCGGACATCCGAGACGCCGAGGCCGAACTGATCGGCCAGCCCGTCCAGCGCGGCGCCTTCCGAAAGCCGCAGCAGCACGGCGCTGGGAATGCCCATCGCCTCGGCCTGGCTGGTGGTGGGCACGGTGCCGAGCTGGCTGGACATGGCGTTGATCTGGCTCTGATAGGCCCGCAGGAATTCCCGCGCATTGATTTCTTCATTGCCGACGCGGGCGACAGTATTGCTGCCCAGATCGACGATCACATTGTTGATGCCGAACCCGGCGACCCCCACAAGCAGAAATGCGCCAAGGATCTTTCCCGGCCAGGATTTTGCAAAGTCACGCAAACCATCGAGCATTTCGAACGTTCCAGTTTGGGGTCCAAGCCTTTACCCGAGGGCGCGCGCCGGACTAGTAAGACAATTCGACTGCCGGGGTTAGGGCAAAGCCCTCTCCGGCGCAAGAGGCAGGAGTAGCTAGATTGACGACCATCTCACCGCTGATCGCCGGAAACTGGAAGATGAACGGCCTCACCCATTCGCTGGATGAGCTGGCCGAGCTGGCGCGGCTGCTGACCACCGGCGCCGCGCCGCGGGCCGTCGTCGTCGTCTGCCCGCCCGCAACGCTATTGGCCGCCGTCGCCGCCCAGGGCGCTTCGAGCGGCATTCTCGCCGGTGGCCAGGATTGCCATTCCGAGGCGGCCGGGGCCCATACCGGGGACATTTCCGCCAGCATGCTGGCCGATGCCGGCGCGCAGTTCGTCATTGTCGGCCATTCCGAGCGCCGCGCCGATCACGGCGAAACCGACGATGTGGTGCGCACCAAGGCCGAGGCGGCCATCGGCGCTGGCCTCAAGCCCATCATCTGCGTGGGCGAGACCGAGGCCCAGCGCGATGCCGGCGAGGCCGAGGCCGTGGTGAGCGCCCAGCTCGCCGCCTCCATTCCCGAGGCGGCCGGACAGCACGAGGTGGTCGTGGCCTACGAACCGGTCTGGGCCATCGGCACCGGCCGCACGCCCACCCTGGAGGACATCGAGGCCATGCATGCCTCCATTCGCGCGGGATTGATCGAGCGCTTCGGCGCCGAGCGCGGCGAATCCATCCGGATTCTCTATGGCGGGTCGATGAAACCGCAGAATGCGCGCGAGATTCTGTCTGTCGAAAACGTCAATGGCGGCCTGGTTGGCGGCGCCAGCCTCTTGGCAAAGGACTTCTATACGATTATCTCCGCCGTATAGCTGAGCGGGAATGCCGTCCGGTTGGAGCGAAAATCGCTGCGACCGGCTGGTATTTGCCGTTCGAGGGGTGTATGACCCCGCATCCTTTACAACCCGGGGGCGATGGCGCTTGCCTCGGCCCCGGACTGACGCGAAGACAAGACATTCATGGCCAACGTACTGCTCGTCGCCTATCTGCTGATCGTCATTGCGCTGATTGTCGTCATCCTCCTCCAGCGCTCCGAAGGCGGCGCACTGGGCATCGGTGGTGGCAATAACGGCATGATGACCGCCCGCGGATCGGCAAATCTGCTGACACGCACGACGGCAATCCTGGCGGTCCTGTTCTTCGCCTCGGCCATTGGCCTGACCATCCTGAGCGAACTGGACCGCACCACTTCGAGCATTCTCGACAGCGCCGTCTCGACCCCGGAAGGCCAGCAGCCAAGCACGGTTCTCGATGCGCTCAACGCCCTGCAGGGCGATCTGCCGCTGCCGGCGGAAGCGCAGACTCCCGCCAATACGACCGGCACTGACCTTCCTGTGCCTTCAGCTCCCGCCGAAACGGCCCCGGCTCCGGCCGCGGATTCGATGCTGGCCCCGGTCACCGAGGCGCCCGCTGCCGGCGGCACGACGCCGGCCGAAACGCAGCCTGCGCCGGCGGGCAACTGATCCGCCGTAAGGCGTTACCGAAAAAGGGGATGGCGACATCCCCTTCTTCTTTTTGTGTAGAGCGGGCTTCCCACTCTGCGAATCGTTCATGATGTGCTTATGGTGATCGCCCATGGCTCGGTACGTTTTTATCACCGGAGGCGTGGTTTCCTCCCTTGGCAAAGGTCTAGCATCGGCGGCTCTGGGCGCCGTGCTGCAGGCGCGCGGCTACAAGGTCCGCCTGCGCAAGCTCGACCCCTATCTCAACGTGGATCCCGGCACGATGTCGCCGACCCAGCACGGCGAGGTCTTCGTCACCGATGACGGTGCCGAAACCGACCTGGACCTGGGCCATTACGAACGCTTCACCGGCCGCTCGGCCAACAAGCGCGACAACATCACCACGGGCCGCATCTATTCGGACCTCCTCGCCAAGGAGCGCAAGGGCGAATTCCTGGGCGCCACGGTGCAGGTCATTCCGCACGTCACCGACGCCATCAAGAATTTCGTGGTGGAGGGGAACGAGGATTTCGACTTCGTTCTGGTCGAGATCGGCGGCACGGTGGGCGACATCGAGGGCCTGCCATTCTTCGAGGCCATCCGCCAGCTCGGCAACGACCTGCCGCGCGGTCATGCCGCCTATCTGCACCTGACGCTGATGCCCTATATCCCCTCGGCCGGGGAATTGAAGACCAAGCCCACCCAGCACTCGGTCAAGGAGCTGCGCTCCATCGGTATCGCGCCGGACGTGCTGCTGGTGCGCTGCGACCGCCCGATTCCGGAAGGGGAGAAGAAGAAGCTCTCCCTGTTCTGCAACGTGCGCGAGAGCGCCGTGATCCAGGGCCTGGACGTTTCCTCCATCTATGACGTGCCCATGGCCTATCATAGGGAAGGCCTCGACCGCGAAATCCTGGCCGCCTTCGGCATCACCGACGCTCCCGAGCCGGACATGACGGCCTGGGACGAGGTTTCCCGGCGCCATCACAATCCCGAAGGCGAAGTGAACATCGCCATCGTGGGCAAATATACCGGCCTCAAGGACGCCTATAAGTCGCTGTCCGAAGCGCTGACCCATGGCGGCATCGCCAACAAGGTCAAGGTCAATTTGCAATGGATCGATAGCGAGGTCTTCGAGCGCGACGATCCAGCGCCCTATCTCGAACATGTCCACGGCATCCTGGTGCCCGGCGGCTTCGGCGAGCGCGGCTCGGCCGGCAAGATCGAGGCGGCGCGCTTTGCCCGCACCAAGGACGTGCCCTATTTCGGCATCTGCTTCGGCATGCAGATGGCCTGTATCGAAGCGGCCCGCAACACGGCCGGCATCAAGAATGCCTCTTCCACCGAATTCGGCCCCACCAAGGAGCCGATCGTGGGCATGATGACCGAATGGGTGAAGGGCAACGAGAAGGAAAGCCGCGCCTCCGACGGCGATTTGGGCGGCACGCTGCGCCTGGGCGCCTATCCGGCGCAGTTGACGCGCGGTTCGCGCGTGGCCGACATCTACGGCACGACGCGCATTTCCGAGCGCCATCGTCACCGCTACGAGGTGAACATGGATTACCGCAAGGTGCTGGAAAAGAACGGCCTCTTGTTCTCCGGCGTCTCGCCGGACGGCACGCTGCCCGAAATCGTCGAGCGCACCGACCATCCATGGTTCATCGGCGTGCAATTCCACCCCGAACTCAAGTCCAAGCCCTTTGAGCCGCACCCGCTGTTCACCAGCTTCATCGCCGCGGCCATGGACCAGAGCCGGCTGGTTTAGCCTAGCGCGCGGGCGTGAGGGGCATGTCGGTATCGCCCATGATCCTCACGACGTCGCTGGCCGATGTAACATTGCGTGAGCTGACGCCGCTCGATGCGCCCAGGCTGTTTCAACTGGTTCAAGCCAACAAGGCTCACCTGACCTCGCACGGCGATTACGCCGTCCAAGTGGCCGCGCGCGTCGAAGACATTGCGAGGGAATTGGCGCTGGAGCCTCAGCGTCACCGGCGCTTCGGTGTTCTCTCTGGCGATGAATTTGTGGGCCGGGTGGATTTGCTCGGCGTAGAACCGCCGCGCTATGGGCTGGGCTATTGGCTGGCTGCGTCCCATACGGGTAGGGGTATTGCCACGGCGGCGGTGCAGCGCGTGGTAGACTTTGCTTTCGCGCAATGTCGGGCAACCGATATTTTCGCGGGGGTGACGCATGGCAATGAACGCAGCGTCAGGCTTCTGCATCGCCTGGATTTTCTGCCCATCGAAAGGTTCGAAACCTACACGCGCTTCCATCGCGGACGCCCCGTTTCATGACCGGCCTGTCGTCAATCCCCAAGGGACGGGCGATACACCCGCTCCTTGCGGGTTTCTGCCACCCCGCCCCGACGCGGTTCTTGCAACACCCCGGCAAGCCCGCTAAGCACTCGAACTGAATTTGCGACTATCCAGGACTGCCAAGTGACCCTCGTCGATACCCGCACCCCCGACAAGAAACGCCTGATTTCCGGCTCGACCGGCGACTGGGAAGTGATCATCGGCATGGAAGTGCACGCCCAGGTGACCAGCGAAAGCAAGCTGTTCTCCGGCTCCTCGACCGAGTTCGGCAATCCGCCCAATGCCAATGTCAGCTTCGTGGACGCGGCCATGCCCGGCATGCTGCCGACTATCAACGAGGAATGCGTGCGCCAGGCCGTACGCACCGGGCTGGGGCTCAAGGCGCAGATCAACAAGCGCTCGGTGTTCGATCGGAAGAATTATTTCTATCCGGACCTGCCGCAGGGCTACCAGATTTCCCAGTTCAAGGACCCCATTGTCGGCGAGGGCAAGGTTCTGCTCGACGTTGATGGCGAACAGATCGAGATCGGCATCGAGCGCCTGCATCTCGAGCAGGACGCCGGCAAGTCGATCCATGACCAGCATCCGAACATGAGCTTCGTGGATTTGAACCGTTCCGGCGTGGCGCTGATGGAAATCGTCTCCAAGCCGGACCTGCGTTCGTCCGAGGAGGCCAAGGCATACCTCGCCAAGCTGCGTACCATCCTGCGTTATCTGGGCACCTGCGACGGCAATATGGAGCAGGGCTCCATGCGCGCCGACGTCAACGTGTCGGTGCGCCGCCCGGGTGGCGAATTCGGTACGCGCTGCGAGATCAAGAACGTCAATTCCATCCGCTTTGCCGGCCAGGCCATCGAATATGAAGCCCGCCGCCAGATCGACATCCTGGAAGACGGCGGCACGATCGACCAGGAAACGCGCCTGTTCGATCCCAAGAACGGCGAAACGCGGTCCATGCGCTCCAAGGAAGAAGCGCATGACTATCGCTATTTCCCCGATCCCGACCTGCTGCCGCTGGAATTCGACGACGCTTTCATCGCCAGCCTGGCCGAGCACCTGCCGGAATTGCCGGACGAGAAACAGGCCCGCTTCATCGCCGAATTCGGCGTGACGCCCTATGACGCCATGGTGCTGACCCTGGACCGGGAAACGGCGGATTATTACGAGGCCTGTGTCGGCCATGGCGGCGCCAGGCGCGACGGCAAGGCTGTGGCCAATATCCTCAATGGCGACGTGGCTGCCTTCGCCAATAGCCAGGGCCTGGCCGTGTGGGAAACCCATCTCAAGCCGGCCCAGATCGCCGGGCTGGTGGACCTGATTGCCGGCGGCACCATCTCGTCCAAGGGTGGCAAGGACGTGCTGCAAATCCTTATCGCCGAGGAGCCCGAGGGCGACCCGGCCGATATCGTAGAGCGGCGCGGCCTCAAGCAGGTAACCGATCTCGGCGCCATCGAAAAGATCGTCGACGAGATCATCGCCGCCAATCCCGAACAGGTGGCGAAGGTCAAGGCCAAGCCCACCATGATCGGCTGGTTCGTCGGCCAGGCCATGAAAGCCTCGGGCGGCAAGGCCAATCCGCAGGCGCTCAACGAACTGATGAAGCAGAAGCTCGGTATCGAATAACGAGTCTTCGGGCGGAAACGCTTCCGTTACGGATTGATATCGTGGCCCGGCTCCGGCGGCAGCGCCGGGTCGGGCTTTTCCGTATCCTGGTCATGCCGTAAGGGCGACGTGTAGGGATTTTCGGCGTCCTCGGTCGGCAGATGCACGGGCATGGGCGGCACGGGTTGCGGCTTTTTATGCGGCACGTCCGGTTCGTGCTTGTGCGGGTCGGTCATCCTAAACCTCCCTTGGGCGCGGATCGTGGCCGGGATCGGGTGGAATTTCCGGCGCCGGCGCGGGCATGGGGTCCTCGACCGGCTGGTCGGGATGGGGCACTTCCCGTGGCCGGGGCGGGAAGGGATCGAGCGGCTGCGGCTGGGGTGGCTCGGGCTGCGGCACGATCTCGGGAATGGGACGCGGATCGATATCGGGTCTGGGTTCGGGCATGGAAAACCTCCACCCGGCCAACGGGTGCGCGGAGGAAATGTTCCGTTCGTCTCAGGCCTCTGCCCGCCGCCAGATTTGCCGGATCCGGCCATCGATGAACAAGAGGCCGAAGAAAATCACCAGCATGCCCAGGATCTGGATCGGCAGGATGGTTTCGCCCAGCACCGAAACGCCGATGATCAGCGCCGAGATCGGGGCGATGAAGGTGGTGGTGGCGAAATTGGTCGCCCCGACCCGCGGCAGGATCCGGTACATGATCTGGAAGGTGAAGGCGGTCGAGAGCAGGCCGATGGCCAGGGCCGCGCCCCAGGTCTCCGGCCGCGTCATCACCGGCAGGCCCTCGGCGAGGAAGGCCATTGGCGTGGCGACCACGGCGGCGCCGGTCAGCGCGATGGCGGCAAAGGCCGTCGGCTCGACATGCTTGAAGCTGCGTGTGATGTTGAGCGAGAGCGCATAGCACAGCGTCGCACCCAGGCAGGCGGCAATGGCCCAGAGCTGTGAGCTGCCGCCGGCGCTGAGGGCCGGAGATACCAGAATGGCGGCGCCGGCAAAGCCGATGGCGACACCGGTGAACTTGGTGGGGCTGGCCTTCTCCCCGCCGATCCAGAAATGCGAGATGACGGCGGTGACCATCGGGGTCAGCGCATTGATGATGGCGGCGATGCCGCTGGCCAGATGCGCCTGGGCCAGCGGAAAGAGCGCGAAGGGAATGGCATAGGCGACGATGCCCAGCGCGCCGAGTTGCAGCCACAATCGCGGATCGCGCGGCACCGGCTTGCGCAAGGCCCACAGGAAGGCCCAGCAGCCCAGCGCGCCGATGGCCACGCGCAGCGATGTCACCCAGAGGGGACCGATCTCGCGGATCAGCACGGCGTTGAAAACGAAAGAGCAGCCCCAGATGGCGCCCAGCAGAACGATCAAAGCCCAGTCGCGCAGACTCATCCGATATCCCTGAAAAGACGGCAGACGCTACGCCCGGCAAGAACAAAGGTCGAACCGTTTTTGACGATGGCGGTCATCAAAAGTTGTGATGGGCTGATGCTGCTGACAGCGGGCTGCAAGTCGCAACACGGTTAGCCCATTATTCTTCTGCCTTGTGTCTCACGGATCATGTCGTCCGGCGTCATTGCCCGGCTTGTCCGGGCAATCCACTGGGCGCCGTGATAGCGCATGGACCACCCGAACAAGTCGGGTGGTGACGGAGGAGAGGAAGCCTGTTCAATTAAGGCTAAAGCCTCGCTTCGCCGTTCGCCAGCATCCGCAGGGCTTCGGGATAGATGCGGTGTTCCTCGACGAGAACGCGGGCGGCGAGCGTGTCGGGCGTGTCGTCGGGCAGGACGGGCACGCGGGCCTGGAGGATGGCGGGGCCTTCGTCGAGGCCGGGCGTGACGAAATGCACGGTGCAGCCATGTTGGGTGGCGCGGTCGGCCAGGGCGCGCTCGTGGGTGTCGAGGCCTCTATAGGCCGGCAGCAGGGAGGGATGGATGTTGATCATCCGACCCTTCCAGCGATGGACGAAGTCCTCGCCCAGGATGCGCATGAAGCCGGCGAGGCAGATCAGGTCGGTCTCCCAGCTTTCGAGCACCTGGGTCATGGTGTCTTCGAACATGTCCCGGCTGGGGAACTTGCTCTGCGCCAGCGAGGCCGTGGCGATGCCATGGGCGGCGGCGACCGCCAGGCCCGGCGCGGCGGCCCTGTTGGACAGCACGCCCACGATTTCGGCGGGATAATCCGGCGCCTTGGCGGCATCGATCAGCGTGGCCATGTTGGAGCCGCGCCCGGAAATCAGGATGGCGACCTTCTTGCGGGTCACAGCGCCAGCTTGCCCCGGAAGGTGACGGGCTCGCCGGACCGCTCGGTGAGCCGGCCGACAATGGCAGCGGTTTCGCCTGAAGCGGCGAGGCTGTCCACCAGCTTGTCCGCATCCGCCGGCGCCACGGCCACCAGCATGCCGACGCCGCAATTGAAGGTGCGCAGCATTTCGCGCTCGTTCATGCCGCCGGTCTTGGCCAGCCAGCCGAACACACCCGGCACAGTGATGGCCCCGAGATCGATATCGGCGGCGAGGTGATCGGGCAGGACGCGGGGAATATTGTCGATGAAGCCGCCGCCGGTAATGTGTGCGAGAGCCTTGATGTCGAGGCCGGCGCGCAGGGCGGTCAGCAGCGATTTGACATAGATGCGGGTCGGCTCGAGCAGGGCGTCGGCCAATGTCCGGTCGGTGGCGAAGGGGGCGGGGGCGTTCCAGGCGAGGCCGGAGAGATCGACGATCTTGCGCACCAGCGAATAGCCGTTGGAATGCACGCCCGAGGAGGCGATGGCCACCAGCACGTCGCCGGCGCCGATATCGGGGCGGGGCAGGAGGGCGCCACGCTCGGCCGCACCGACGGCGAAGCCGGCCAGGTCGTAATCATTGCCCTGATACATGCCCGGCATTTCGGCGGTTTCCCCGCCGATCAGCGCGCAGCCCGCCAGCCGGCAGCCATGGGCGATGCCCTCGACAATGGCCGTGCCCTGGGTAACGTCCAGCTTACCGGTGGCGAAATAATCGAGGAAGAACAGCGGTTCGGCGCCCTGGACCACGAGGTCGTTGACGCACATGGCCACCAGATCCTGGCCGATCGTGTCATGCTTGCCGGTATCGATGGCGATCTTGAGCTTGGTGCCGACCCCGTCATTGGCCGCGACGAGCACCGGATCCTTGAAGCCGGCGGCCTTGAGATCGAAGAGGCCACCGAAGCCCCCGATCTCCCCGTCGGCGCCGGGGCGCCGTGTCGAGCGGACGGCGGGCTTGATCGCCTCCACCAGGGCATTGCCCGCGTCGATGTCGACGCCTGCCTGCTTGTACGAAAGTCCGTTTGATGGCAGGTTTCGCGCTTCGGACATGAGCCTCAATGCCAATGCTGGGGATTGCGGGCGCAACAGGATGCGCGCGATCCGGGTTGGTTGAATTTTTCGGTGCTGGCCGTTAGACGGCCTGATAGCTTTTCGGTTACTCAGACGCAAGGGCCGCCCGGCACCATGATGCTCAGAAATCAAGTGCTCATCTGGATCGGCCTGTTATTGGCGCTGATCCTGGTCCTGTGGGTGTTCCGCGGCATCCTGCTGCCCTTCGTGGTCGGCGCGGCCCTGGCCTACCTGCTCAACCCCCTGGTCAACCAATTGCAGAAATGGCGCTTCAACCGCGTCTGGGCCACCGTGGTGGTGCTGCTCTGCATGATGGCCATCGTGGTCACCCTGTTCTCCATCTTCGTGCCGCTGATCGGCCAGCAGATCATCGGGCTGATCCAGCGCCTGCCGGCCTATTTCAGCGATCTGCAGCAATTGGCCACCCGCTATTCGCCCGAGCTCAACGAATGGCTCGGCCCCGAGCGCGCCGCGCAGGTACAGGTCAGCATCAACGACCTGACCCGCAATGCCCTGGGCTTCATCGCCACGCTGCCGGCCGAACTGGTCAATATCGGCCTTACCGGCGCGGCCGTGGTGGGCTTCACCATCCTTTCGCCGGTGGTCGCCTTCTATCTGCTGCTTGATTGGGAAGGCATGGTGCGCGGCATCGACGGCCTGCTGCCCCAGACGCACAAGGCCGAGATCAAGGGCATATTGCGCGATATCGATCGCTCCATGGCCGGCGTGATCCGGGGGCAGGGCGGCGTGCTGCTGATCGATGCCGCCTATTATGCGACGGCGCTGAGCCTGATCGGGCTCAATTATGGCCTCGCCGTCGGACTGATCGCGGGCCTGATGAGCTTCATTCCGTTCGCCGGCTTCACCCTCGGGCTAGGATTGTCAGTGGGCATCGCCATCGTGCAATTCGCGCCCAATTGGTGGATGGTGGCGGGCGTGGCCAGCATTTTCCTGTTCTGGCAATTCATCGAGGGCAATGTGCTCTATCCCAAGCTGGTGGGCTCCTCGATCAACATCAATCCGGTCTGGATGATGTTCGCCTTGCTGGCCCTGGGCGCCGTTTTCGGTTTTGTCGGCCTCTTGCTGGCCGTGCCCATGGCGGCCATCGCCTCGGTGCTGGTGCGCTATGGCGTGCGCAAATACAAGGAAAGCTCGCTCTATCTCGGTTCCGATGACGGCAAGTCCAGCGATGACGCCGCTGCCTGAAAACGGAATACGGCAATTGCCGCTCGACCTGGGGCACGAGCCCTCGCTCGCCGAGGACGATTTCCTGGTCGGGGAGGGCAATGCCCTGGCCCATGCCCGCATCACGGCCTGGCCGCATTGGCCCGATGGCATGACGCTGCTGATCGGGCCGGCCGCTTCGGGCAAGTCGCATCTGGCCCGGATATTCGTCGATCGCAGCCAGGCGCGTCTCGCCACCCCCGGCACGATCGCGCAGATCGCCGCGGCGGGCGGCACCGAGCCGCTGGTGATCGAGGACGTGGACCGCAATGGCTATGACGAGCACGCCCTGTTCCACCTGCTGAACCAGGCCATGCGCGGCGAGCGCTGCCTGTTGATGACCGCACGCGAAGAGGTGCCGTCCTGGCCGCTCAGAACCGACGATGCGCGCTCGCGAGCGCGTCGGGCCCCGGTTTTTCGCCTGGAGGTCAGTGACGACATCGAACTGTCACAGATGTTCGTGAAATTGTTCGGGGATCGGCAAATCAGGGTCGACCCCAGGGTGATTGGCTATATCGTGCCGCGCATGGAGCGCAGCCCGGAGGAGGCCGCCGCCCTTGTCGATCTGATGGACCGGCTGGCCCTGGCAAAGGGGTCGGCCATCACCCGCAATTTGGCCGCGGAGGCATTGGCGCATCGGCAGGATATGCGCGACGCCACGCGGGAACAGCACTGGGACGCCGATAGTGATGAATGAGATGAGCGAAATCGCCGAAGCCGGTTCGGCCGGTCCCGATGCGGAAGCCCTGCGCAAAAGCCCGGCACGCTTCGTCAACCGCGAGGTGAGCTGGCTGCAATTCAACATGCGCGTGCTCGAGGAAGCCGGCAATGTTTCGCACCCGCTGCTGGAGCGGCTGCGCTTCGTGTCGATTTCGGCCAATAATCTCGATGAATTCTACATGGTCCGCGTCGCCGGCCTGAAGGGTCAGATCCGCGCCGGCATGTCCAAGCAGAGCGCCGACGGGCTGACCCCGAGCGAGCAATTGGAAGAGATCGCCACGCTCGCCCAGCACCTGCAATTGGAGCAGCAGGATCACTGGAAGGAATTGCGCGAGGAATTGTTCGCGCAGAACGTGGTGATCCACGAGGCCGATGACCTGACCACCGAGCAGGTCAATTATCTGCAAAAGCTGTTCCGCGAGGAAATCTTCCCGGTCCTGACCCCCATCGCGGTCGATCCGGCGCATCCTTTCCCGTTCATTCCCAATCTGGGCCTGGCACTGGCCTTCGAATTGAAGCGCCCCAATAGCGACCAGAACCTGACCGCCCTGGTGCGCATTCCCGGCAATCTGGATCGCTTCATCAACCTGCCTTCCGGGCTGGCCGCCGATGGGCGCAGCGAGGTTGTGACCATCGATACCTTGGTCAAACTCTTCTTCCACAAGATGTTTCCTGGCCACGAAGTGGTCGGCTCGGGCGCCTTCCGCATCATCCGCGACAGCGAAATCGAAATCGACGACGAGGCGGCGGACCTGGTGGTGGAATTCGAATCCGCCCTGCGCCAGCGCCGGCGCGGCCAGGTGATCCGGCTGGAAATCGAGCGCTCCATGCCGCGCGCCCTCAAGCGCCAGATCGGCGAACAATTGGGCGTCAAGGAAGCCGATGTCTTCGAGGTCCAGGGCTTCCTTGGCCTCGCCGATGCCCGCAAGATTTGCGACATCGACCGCCCCGATCTCAAGTTCACGCCCTATCTCGCGCGCTTCCCCGAGCGCATTCGCGATTATAACGGCGACAGCTTCGCCGCCATCCGCGCCAAGGATATTCTCGTCCACCACCCCTTCGAGAGTTTCGACGTGGTGGCGCAATTCCTGATGCAGGCGGCNCGCGATCCGGACGTGGTCGCCATCAAGCAGACGCTCTATCGGACCTCCTCGGACAGCCCCATCGTCAAGGCGCTGGTCATGGCGGCCGAGGCAGGCAAGTCGGTCACCTGCCTGGTCGAGCTCAAGGCGCGGTTCGACGAAGAGGCCAATATCCGCTGGGCCCGCGACCTCGAACGGGCCGGTGCACAAGTCGTGTTCGGCTTCATCGAGCTCAAGACCCACGCCAAGCTGAGCCAGGTGGTGCGGCGCGAAAAGGGCAAGCTGGTGAGCTATTGCCATATCGGCACCGGCAATTATCACCCCATCACCGCCAAGATTTATACCGACCTGAGCTATTTCACTATCGACCCCGCCATTACCCGGGACGTAGCCCGTGTCTTCAATTTCATCACCGGCTATGCGCGGCCGACCGAGCTGGAAACGCTGGCGGTGTCTCCGGTCAACCTGCGCCAGACCTTGCTCGACAACATCGCGCGGGAGATCGAGCTGGCCCAGAATGGCCAGCCGGCCCATGTCCTGCTCAAGATGAATGCGCTGGTTGATCCCCAGGTGATCGACGCGCTCTATGATGCGAGCCAGGCCGGGGTGAAGGTGGAACTGATCGTGCGCGGCATCTGCTGCCTCCGGCCCGGCATTCCCGGTTTCTCGGACAATATCCGCGTGAAATCGGTCGTGGGGCGCTTCCTCGAACACAGCCGCATCTACTGTTTCGGCAATGGCGAATCCATGCCCTCGGCCCGCGCCAAGGTCTACATTTCCTCCGCCGACCTCATGGGCCGCAATCTCGACGGGCGCGTCGAAGTCATGGTGCCGATCCTCAACAAGACCGTGCACAAGCAGATTCTCGACCAGATCATGGTTGCCTATCTCAAGGACAACCAGCAAAGTTGGGAAGTGCTGCCCGACGGAAGCTCGCACAGGATCCGCATGGCGGAGGGCGAGGAGCCCTTCAACGCCCATAATTATTTCATGACCAATCCCTCGCTGTCGGGTCGCGGCAGTGCCGGCATGGTGGAGACCGACGAAGGTTGAACGTGACTCAATTCTGGGGCGTCGATGCCGATCCGACCGCGCAGGGGCGCATCAAGGGCGCCCGCCCGGTGGCGGTTCTGGATATCGGCTCCAACTCGGTGCGCCTGGTCGTCTACGAACGTCATGCGCGCGCGCTGACGCCGCTCTATAACGAGAAGTCCGCCTGCGCCCTGGGGCGGGGCATCGCCAGGAGCGGGCGCCTGTCCGACGCCAGCATGGCCACGGCCATCGACGCCATCCGGCGCTTCGCGCTGGTGGCGCGGATGATGCGGGTCGGCAAGGTGCATGGTCCTGGGCGACCTCGGCCGTGCGCGAAGCGGCCAACCGCGCCGAATTCGTCGCGGCGGTCGAGGCGGTGATGGACAATCCGGTGCGCGTGCTGAGCGGCGAGGAAGAAGCGCACTACGCCGCCCTGGGCGTCGTGGCCGGCATACCCGGCTTTGCCGGCATTGTCGGCGATCTCGGGGGAGGCAGTTTGGAGCTTTCCGCTATCGCCAATGGCGCCGACACCAACGGGCAGAGCTTCGAACTCGGCGTCATCCGCCTGCAGGACGATGCCGATGGCTCCCCGGTCAAGGCAGCCGAAATCGTCCGTGCCCGCCTGGCCGAAAGCCTGCTCGGCAGCGCCTGTGCCGGCGGGCGTTTCGCCGCCATCGGCGGCACCTGGCGCTCGCTGGCCAAGCTGCATCAATCCCGCACCGATTACGCGCTGCACATGGTGCAGGACTATGTGGTGCCTGCCACCGACATGATCGCCTTCTGCGACGAGATCGTCGCCGCCGATTCGATCAAGAATTACCCCGGCTCGGGCAGTGTCAGCTCCTCGCGCCGCGATCTGGTGCCCATCGGCGCCGCCGTCCTGGCCGAAGTCTTGCGCGCCGGGCAGTTCGACAGCGTGGTGTTTTCGGCGCTGGGCGTGCGCGAAGGCTATCTCTACGGCAAGCTAGACCAGCGCGAACGCGCCATCGATCCGCTGATCCAGGGCGCGGAGGAATTGTCGGTCCTGCGCTCGCGCTCGCCGGCCCATGCCAACGACCTGATCGAATTCACCGGGCAATATCTGGGCATTGCCGGGATATTGGAGACGCCCCCGGAACTGCGCCTGCGGCATGTCGTCTGCCTGCTCGCCGATATCGGCTGGCGCTCGCATCCTGATTATCGCGGCCCGCAAAGCGTCGATGCGGTTGCCTATGGTTCGCTGACCGGCGTCGATCACCCCGGCCGCTCCTTCCTGGCCCAGACCGTGGCGATCCGCTATGACGGACTCAAGAGCAAGGCGGCGCAGAGCCTCCTGCCGCTGGGTACGTCGGACATGACGGCCCGGGCGCGGCTGATCGGGGCACTGTTCCGCGTCGCCTATCCGATGACCGCGGCCATGCCCGGCATCCTGCCGCGCACGCGCTTTTCCATCGACGGCGAGACGCTGATCCTGCACCTGCCGGCCGATTTCGCCTTTCTCAACGGCGATCACCTGCGCAACCGCCTGCGCCAATTCGCCGACATCGCCGGCCATGCGGAGTCACGGATCGTGGTGGGATAAGGACTACCGGTTTCGGTGCGGATAAGGTTCCCGGAAGACCTCATGGTGAGCCTGTCGAACCACGAGGTCGGGCAGGCTAGGGCTGGTGTGCCACGACCACGCCCTCCGAGACGGCGCTACGCGCTTCCTCAGGATGAGGTCCACTGGTGCCGCCTCGACGTAAAGCGCGCCCAGAAAGCCTATTCGGCTGCCTCGGCCCGATTGACCGGGAATTCGATCACGCCTTTGCGTGTCGCCGCCAGGCCGATCCGGCCGTGCTTGATGGCCAGCGCCTTTTCGCCGAACAGCTTGCGCCGCCAGCCCTTGAGCGCGGGCACGTCAGCCTCGTCGTCCAGCACCAATGCGTCGATATCGTCCGAGGTGGCGATGATGCGGGCGGCGACGCCGTGCTGCTCGGCCACGGCCTTGAGCAGCACGCGGACGAGATCGCCCACCGCGCCCTTGGGCGACGGGCCGCGATAGCGCTCCGGCAGGGCGGGCAGGGCGGCCTTGGGCAGCGCCTCGACCTCCTTGAGCAGGGCGATGATCTCGGCGGCGGCGCTGCTGCGGCCGAAGCCGCGCGGCACGGCGCGCAACTTTTCGAAGGCTTCGGCGGTCAGCGGACGCTGGGTGGCGAGCTCGGCGATCACGTCGTCCTTGAGCACGCGGCTGCGGGGCTGGTCGGTTTCCTGCGCCCGGCGCTCGCGCCATTGCGCCAGAACCTTCAGGGCCGCCAGGTCGCGCGGGCGGTTGAATTTCATCTTCAACCGTTCCCAGGCCTGCTCCGGCTTGACGACATAGGTGTCGATGCTGCGCAGGGTGGCCAATTCGTCCTCGACCCAGTCCCAGCGCCGCGTGGCCTCCACCTGCTGGCGCAATTCGCGGTAGATGTCGCGCAGCCAGGTCACATCGGCCAGCGCATAGGAAAGCTGCTTTTCCGACAGCGGCCGGGCCGACCAATCGGTGAAGCGGGACGATTTATCCAGCTCCACCTTGCAGATGGCGCGCACCAGGCTGTCATAAGAGGCGCTGTCGCCGAAGCCGCAGACGCTGGCAGCGACCTGCGTGTCGAAAATATTGTGCGGCACCGCGCCGGTCAGCTTCACGAAGATTTCGATATCCTGCCGGGCGGCATGGAAGACCTTGGTGACACTGGGATTGGCGAGCAGGGCGAAGAACGGCGTGAGCCTGATATCGGGCGCCAGCGGATCGATCAGCACCGCTTCGTCGTCCGTCGCCACCTGGATGAGGCAGAGCCGGGGCCAATAGGTGGTTTCGCGCAGAAATTCGGTATCGACCGTAACGAATTCGAATTGTGCAGCGCGCTCGCAGAATGAGGCAAGCGCATCTGTGGAAACGATCAAGTCCATCCCGGGAACCGTCCTAAAAAAAGTCATTATTCTTCCTAGCAGGTGTCGCCCGTTAGCTCCACCGTCGATTTCCCTTGCGGTAAAGGCGGAAATCCCGCTATGCCCCGCAGCTTGACAAGGGTGGGCTGCCATGCGCTTTTCCCGCCCGAGATTCCGGCCTTTTCCTTAGCAAATCCGAGCTTCGACATGACCATACATCGCTACCGCACCCACACCTGTGGCGCTCTGACGGCCGGTGATGCTGGCAATAATGTCCGCCTGAGCGGTTGGGTGCATCGCGTCCGCGATCACGGCGGTTTGTTGTTCATCGACCTGCGCGACCATTACGGAATCACCCAATGCGTCATCGATCCCGATTCCGCCGCCTTCGCGCAGGCGGAAAAGGTGCGCTCCGAATGGGTGCTGCGCATCGACGGCGAAGTGAAGCGGCGCGACGATGCCGCCGTGAACCCCAATATCCCGACCGGCGCCATCGAAATCTTCATCCGCGAAATCGAGGTGCTGTCCGCGGCCAAGGAATTGCCCTTACCGGTATTCGGCGATGCCGAATATCCCGAGGACATCCGCCTGCGCTATCGCTTCCTCGACCTGCGCCGAGAAAAGCTGCACGCCAATATCGTCAAGCGCACCCAGATCATTGCGTCGATGCGCGCTGGCATGGGCGGGGCAGGGTTCACCGAATTCTCGACCCCGATCCTCACCGCTTCCTCGCCGGAAGGCGCGCGCGACTTCCTGGTGCCCAGCCGTATTCATCCGGGCAAGTTCTTCGCGCTGCCGCAGGCGCCCCAGCAATATAAGCAGCTCCTGATGGTGGCCGGCTTCGATCGCTATTTCCAGGTCGCGCCCTGCTTCCGCGACGAAGACCCGCGCGCCGACCGCCTGCCGGGTGAATTCTACCAGCTCGACCTGGAGATGAGCTTCGTCACCCAGGAAGACGTCTGGAACACGGTCGAGCCGGTGATGACGGACGTGTTCGAAAAGTTCGCCGACGGCAAGCGGGTCACCAAGAATTGGCCGCGCATTCCCTATGACACGGCGATCCGCAAATATGGCTCGGACAAGCCCGACCTGCGCAACCCCATCGAAATCGAGGCCGTCACCGAGCATTTCGCCGGCTCCGGCTTCAAGGTCTTCGCCAACCAGATCGAGGCCGATCCCAAGGTCGAAGTCTGGGCCATTCCGGCCAAGAACAAGGCCGGCGCTGAGCCGATCGGCCGCGCCTTCTGCGACCGTATGAATGCCTGGGCCCAGGGCGAGGGTCAGCCGGGCCTCGGCTATATCTTCTTCAAGGAAGGCCAGGGCTCGGGTCCGATCGCCAAGAATATCGGCGAGGAACGCACCGCCGCGATCAAGGCGCAGTTCGGCCTCGAGGACGGCGATGCCGTGTTCTTCGTCGCCGGCCGCCCGGAGAAATTCTACAAGTTCGCCGGCGAAGCCCGCACCAAGGTTGGCACCGATCTGGGCGTGGTCGATACCGAACAATTCGCGCTGTGCTGGATCGTCGATTTCCCGTTCTACGAATGGAGCGAGGAAGAAAAGCGCATCGACTTCGCGCACAACCCCTTCTCCATGCCGCAGGGCGGCATCGAGGGGCTGAACGGACCCGATCCGCTCTCGCTCAAGGCCTACCAATACGACGCCGTCTGCAACGGCTACGAAATCGCCTCTGGTTCGATCCGTAACCAGGAGCCGGAAACCATGGTCAAGGCCTTCGAATTGACCGGCAAGTCGCGTGAAGAGGTCGAGGCGCAGTTCGGCGGCCTCTACCGGGCCTTCCAATACGGCGCGCCGCCGCATGGCGGCGCCGCCTTCGGCATCGACCGCATCGTCATGCTGCTCTGCGGTGTGCAGAACCTGCGCGAGATCACGGCCTTCCCGATGAACCAGCAGGCAGAAGACCTGCTGATGGGCGCGCCGAGCCCTGCCGACAACAAGCAATTGCGCGAGCTGAGCATTCGCCTCAACGTGCAGAGCTGATCGCTTCGCAAAGCGGAATAGGGGCGGCCGCCAAGGCCGCCCTTTTTTTGGTTAGCGCTGGTTAATCAGCGTTAATGATACGTTAAAGCCTTCATTGCTACCGCTGGGCCACATTCTCCCCGGAGCGGATTCGCGGCGTGAAGTCGAATTTTTCCCATGTCCTGATGCTGACCGGCGCCATTCTGGCGTTCGTGCCGATCATGGCCGTGGATTACCTGCTCGACACCTATGTTCGGCACAAGGAGAAAAGCCTTGCGCAGGAATATGTTGAAGCGACGAGTTCGCACATCAATGCAGGAGTGATGGATGGCGTCGCGGCCCTGCGCAAGGTGATCGCGGAAAGCCCGTCCCTGTGCACGCCCACCTTTGTCTCCAATGTACAGGCCGCCATCGAAGCCAGCCTGAACATCAAGCAATTCCTCGTCGAAAACCGCGATGGCGTTCAATATTGCGACGCCTATGGGCGCGAGGTGGCCTATTCGCCGCTGTCCCAGGCCCTGCCGGTGCCGGGGCTGACGGAAACCGTCACCGTGGTGAAATTCGCCGACATGGCCATGCCGGCGCTCAAGATCAGCCAGAATTTCGGGGAGACAAGGCAGGTCTCCGTCTTCGTGCCGCTGCTGGGCCAGTCCGAGGCGGCCCTGTCCGCGACGCTGTGGGACGCGGCCATGCTGCGCGTGACGCTGACCAATGGCCTGCCCATCGTCACCATCGGCGACCCGTCGGGCTTCGACCGGCGCCGCGCGAATACCGAATATATCAGCGCCCATTTCTTTGCCGGCCAATTTCCCATCAAGGTGGAGCTGGCCGTGCCCTTCGCCATGGTGCGCGCCAATTACGGCGATCTCGACGCGGTCTTCACGGTGCTGGCCTGCATTGCCAGCGCCGTCTTCCTGCTGTTCAGCCTCAGCTATGTCCGTCGCTCCAGGGTTCCCGCCTTCGATCTGGAGCGCGCCATCGAGCGCAATGAAATCAAGCCCTATTACCAGCCGGTCATCAACCTGCGGACGGGCGAGCTTGTGGGCTGCGAGGTCCTGTGCCGCTGGGAAAAGCGCAATGGCCAGGTGATCATGCCCGGCGCTTTCATCGATTATGCCGAAGTGACGGGCCTGGCCATTCCCATGACCCTGTCGCTGATGCAGCAGGTGCGCAACGATCTGGGCGATCTGTGCCGGTCGCTGCCGGAGATGAAGATTTCGATCAATCTCTTCGAGGGCCATTTCCGCGATGTCGGCATCGTGGAGGACGTCCAGGCCATTTTCGGGCAATCGCCCATCAGTTTCCGTCAATTGGTGTTCGAGATCACCGAGCGGCGGCCGCTGAACAATTCCATCGCCACCACCAGCGTTATCGCTGGCCTGCATGCCCTGGGCTGCCGTCTGGCCATGGACGACGCGGGCACCGGCCATTCCAACCTGGCCTATCTGGCCACGCTGGGCGTGGACGTCATCAAGATCGACCGGATTTTCGTGGACATGATCAAGCCGGGAATCAGCCAGGTTCCGGTGCTTGACGGTTTGATCGCCATGGCCAAGGATCTCGATTGCGAAATCGTCGCCGAGGGCGTGGAAACCGAGGAGCAGGCGCTGTATCTGCGGGCTCGGGGGGTATTGCATGCCCAGGGCTATATCTTCGCGCCGGCGCTGAAGATCGGCGCGTTTCGCGAACTGGCAACGGCATTAGGCAGGCCGGCGCCGATGCCGGCCGACAATGCCGGCGCCATTGCCTCGGCGGCCTGACGCCGCAATTTTGCCCGCAAGCGCAAGCATGGGCGTTTCGCCTCTTTTCAATCCGGGCGATTGATGGCACCAACGCGGCGCAAGCCGGTGGGGAGATTTTTACGTGTCGACCGACATCAACGAACAGCGCAAGGCACTTCGGGACGCGGCGCTGCATTTTCATGAATTTCCCAAGCCGGGAAAGCTCGAAATCCAGCCGCTCAAGCCGCTCGGAAACCAGCGCGACCTGGCGCTGGCTTATTCGCCCGGCGTGGCCGCCCCCTGCGAGGAGATCGCCCAGGAGCCCGAAGCGGTCGCCCGCTATACCTCGCGGCAAAATCTGGTCGCAGTCATCTCCAANGGCACCGCCGTGCTCGGCCTNGGCAATATCGGCGCCGCTGGCCTCCAAGCCGGTGATGGAAGGCAAGGCCGTCCTGTTCAAGAAATTCGCCGGCATCGACGTCTTCGACCTCGAGATCGACGAGATCGACCCCAAAAAATTCATCGACGCCGTCGCCCCGCTCTGGCCCACCTTCGGCGGCATCAATCTCGAGGATATCCGCGCCCCCGATTGCTTCGAGATCGAGGAGACGCTGCGCGAGCGCATGCCCATCCCAGTCTTTCACGACGACCAGCACGGCACCGCGATCATCGTCGGCGCCGCCGTGCTCAACGGGCTGGAACTGGCCGGCAAGAAGATCGAGGACGTCAAGATCTGCACGTCCGGGGCAGGGGCGGCGGCCATTGCCTGCCTCAACGTGCTGGTGGCGCTCGGCGCCAAACACGAAAATATCTGGGTCGCCGACAAGGATGGCCTGGTCACCCACAAGCGCAATGACGTCAACGACAAGTGGCGCGGCCAATTCCGCCGCACCAGCGACGCCACCAGCCTGTCCGAGGTGATCGAGGGCGCCGACGTGTTCCTGGGCCTTTCGGCCGCCGGAGCATTGAAGCCGGAAATGCTGACGAAGATGGCGCCCAAGCCGCTGATCCTGGCCTTGGCCAATCCCAATCCGGAAATCATGCCGGAACTGGCCAAGGAGACCCGGCCCGACGCCATGGTCTGCACCGGGCGCTCGGACTATCCCAACCAGGTCAATAACGTCCTCTGCTTCCCCTTCATCTTCCGCGGCGCGCTCGACGTGCACGCGACCACGATCAACGAGGAAATGAAGCTGGCGGCGGTTCGCGCCATCGCCCGGCTGGCTCATGAACCGGGGCTGGAAGTGTCGCCCTCGGGCGCGCCGGCCGTCTATGGCCCCGAGCACATCATTCCCAATCCCTTCGACCAGCGGCTGATGCTGCGCATCGCGCCGGCCGTGGCGCGGGCCGCCATGGAATCGGGCGTGGCCAAGAAGCCCATCGAGAATTGGGACGCCTATCTCGACAGCCTCAATCGCTTCGTCTTCCGCTCGGGCCTCGTCATGAAGCCGATCATCGATCGGGCGCAGGGGCAGGGCAAGCGCATCGCCTTTGCCGATGGCGAGGACGAGCGCGTGCTGCGCGCCGCTCAGGTTTTGTTGGAGGAGCGCATCGCCCGCCCGATCCTGATCGGCCGCCCTGCCGTGCTGGAAGCGCGCATCGAGCGCTTCGGCCTCAGCATCAAGCCGGGCGTGGATTTCGAAGTCATCAATCCCGAGGACGATCCGCGCTATCGCGACTACGTGACCCTGTTCCATTCCCTGACCGGCCGCAGCGGCGTGACCCCGGATACCGCGCGCACCATCGTGCGCACCAATACCACGGTCATCGCCGCCCTGGCGGTAAAGCGTGGCGAGGCCGATGCGCTGCTCTGCGGTCTCCAGGGCCGCTATATCAAGCACGTGCGCGACATCCGCTCGATCATCGGCCTGCAGGACGGGGTGAGCGACGTTTCCGCGCTCTCCATGCTGATCATGCCGCGCGGCGCCTTCTTCCTCACCGATACCTATGTGAACCAGAACCCCAGCGCCGACGAGATCGTCGCCATCGCGCTGCAGGCGCGCGCCCATCTCAAGCGCTTCAACATCGAGGCGCGGGCGGCCCTGCTCAGCTATTCCAATTTTGGTTCGCGCGATGGTGACAGCGCCTACAAGATGCGCGAGGCCTATGCCAAGCTGCAGGCCATCGCCCCCGATTTCATCGTCGAGGGCGAAATGCAGGGCGATCTGGCGCTCAACGAAGCGCTGCGCGACCGCTACATTCCCGGGGCTGCCCTGCGCGGTGAAGCCAACCTGCTGATCTTCCCCGATCTCGATGCGGCCAACCTGTCCATGACCCTGCTCAAGGAAATGAACAATGCCCTGGCGGTCGGACCGATCCTGATGGGCACGAAATCGCCCGCGCACATTCTGGCCCCCTCGGTCACCAGTCGCGGCATCGTCAACATGGCCGCCATCGCCGCAAACGAGGCCGTGGGGATGGAGGCATGATCCGGCACACCGTCGTCTTCTCGCTCAAGCATGCAGTGGGCTCCATCGAGGAAAAGGCGTTCCTCGATGCGGCGCTGGTCCTCGAGAAAATCCCGGGCGTCAGCCGCTTCGAGCGGCTGCGCCAAGTGAGCCCCAAGGCCGATTACGCCTTCGGCTTCTCCATGGAATTCGCCGACCAGGCGGCCTATGACCTCTACAACGAGCACCCCGATCACATCGCCTTCGTCCGCGACCGCTGGGTGCCCGAAGTCGCGCGCTTCCAGGAAATCGACTACGTAGCGCTGTGAACCGGGTAGGGTTGGAACGTTAGAAGACCTCACTGTGAGGCCCTTGCGCGTATTTAAGGACAAACTATGAGTGCCCCGAAGACCTCATGGTGAGCCCGTCGAACCACGAGGTCGGGCACACCGGAGCTTGGATGCCACGACCTGGCCCTTCGACAGGCTCAAGGTGAGGTCTACTGAAGTAAAGCACCCACCGGGTCATTCCCGCGAAAGCGGGAACCTCCGTTCCTTTCCCGCAAAGCTGCTTTCAGCAACGGAAATCGTCCACACACGCGATTTGTCACCCCGGCGAAGGCCGGGGTCCATTGTGGGCTTCAGAGATGGATCCCGGCCTGCGCCGGGATGACCCTGAGGATGGGGAGGCGTCGCAGTTTCACTGGCGGACCAATCAACTCTAAACCCCGCATTAATCCCTCGTTGGGCATAATCGGGCGTCTAGATCGGTCCGCTCATGCCCACCCGCCTCAAACGTCCTCCATTCTGGCGCCCGCTCGGCTTCACGGCGAGTCTGCTCGCCTTTCAGTTCTATCTGGGCTATTCGGCGATTTCCGGCCAGTTCGGGATCGAGAGCCGCGAGCAGATCAAGGCCGAGATCGAGATTCTCGAAGATCGCAGCGCCGCCCTGCAGGCCGAGCTGGATGCGTACAAGCATCGGATTTCCTTGATGAATCCGCGCCATCTTGACCCGGACCTGATCACCGAACGGGCCCGCGCGCTGCTGAACATGGCCAATGCGGACGATATTCTCATCATGATCAATCCGGAAAACGGTAAACCGATTTCCGGTCAATTCGTAGAATTAATCGATGATGAGTTAATCTCAATTATCCAAGCGGATTCAACGCTCTAACTATCGAAATGTAATGCTGGTCGGGCAATGTTATTGCTTGAGGCCTTGCGATATAGTGCGCGCCGTGGCCACATCGGCCCAGCGGCAAACCCCCGACCCAAGCGGAGTGTAGCATGGCGCGCAAGGCGACGGCCACCAAGGCCAAGACTCAAGCCAACGTCCCCCAGTTCACCAATGAGCAGGAGCTCGAAGCCTTCCGCGAAATGCTGCTGATCCGGCGCTTCGAGGAAAAGGCCGGCCAGATGTACGGCATGGGTCTGATCGGTGGTTTCTGTCACCTCTATATCGGCCAGGAAGCCGTGGTCACCGGCATCACCATGGCGTCGGAAAAGGGCAAGGACGCCCAGATCACCGGCTATCGCGATCACGGCCACATGCTGGTCATGGGCCTCGACCCCAAGGGTGTGATGGCTGAGCTCACCGGGCGCCAGGGCGGCCTGTCGAAAGGCAAGGGCGGCTCGATGCACATGTTCTCCAACGAACATCGCTTCTATGGTGGCAACGGCATTGTCGGCGCCCAGGCTTCGCTCGGCACGGGCCTGGCCTTTGCCAGCAAATATACCGGCGACGGCTCCGTCTCGATCACCTATTTCGGTGACGGCGCGGCCAATCAGGGCCAGGTCTACGAGAGCTTCAACATGGCCAAGCTCTGGAACCTGCCCGTCGTCTACATCATCGAGAACAACAAATATGCCATGGGCACCTCGATCGAGCGTGCCGCGGCCACCACCGATTTCTCCATGCGCGGCGCCTCGTTCAACATCCCGGGCGAGCAGGTCGACGGTATGGATGTCCGCATGGTCTTCGACGCCGCCAAGCGCGCCATCGAACATGCCCGCTCCGGCAAGGGGCCCTACATTCTCGAAATGCTCACCTATCGCTATCGCGGTCATTCCATGTCGGACCCGGCCAAGTATCGCACCAAGGACGAGGTGACCAAGTATCGCCAGGAACGCGACCCGATCGAGCAGGTCCGCGCCCGCCTCCTGGAAGCCGGCACAGTGACGGAAGAAGATCTCAAGAAGATCGAGACCGATATCCGCGCCATCGTCACCGAGGCCGCCGATTTCGCCACCAACGATCCCGAGCCCGATCCGTCCGAACTCTGGACCGACATCACCATCGAGGCCTGAGGCGTGCCGGCCAAAGGCCGCTGCCCGACCCGTTCTGTTGAGTTTCGCCGTGCGGCCGCTGAGCCCGGCGCCGAATTGCTGGAGAGCTGATATGCCCCAAATCCTGATGCCTGCTCTGTCGCCCACCATGGAAGAGGGCAAGCTCGCCAAGTGGCTGGTCAAGGTCGGCGACGTTGTAAAGTCCGGCGACGTTCTGGCCGAGATCGAAACCGACAAGGCGACCATGGAAGTCGAATCGGTGGATGAAGGCACGGTCAGCGAAATTCTCGTGGCCGAGGGTACCGAGGGCGTGAAGGTCAATACACCGATTGCCCTGGTTCTGGCCGAAGGCGAACAGGCCGGCGAAGCGCCCCCTGCGGCGCCTGCCGCTGCCGAGGAGCCCGCGCCGAGCATGGTCCAGGCCGAAGCGCCGGCGCCCGCGCCGGCCGCCGCTGCCCCTGTTGCTGCCGCGCCGAAATTCGAACCCCAGGCCGATCCGGACCTGCCGGCCGATGTCGAAATGGTGGAGATGACCGTACGGCAGGCGCTCAACGAGGCCATGGCCGAAGAACTGCGCCGCGACAAGGACGTCTTCATCATGGGTGAGGAAGTCGCCGAATATCAGGGCGCCTATAAGGTGACCCAGGGCCTGCTCCAGGAATTCGGCCCCGAGCGCGTTATCGATACGCCCATCACCGAGCATGGCTTCGCCGGCCTCGCCGTGGGCGCGGCCTTTGCGGGGCTGAAGCCGGTCGTGGAATTCATGACCTGGAACTTTGCCATGCAGGCCATCGACCAGATCATCAATTCGGCCGCCAAGCAGCTCTACATGTCCGGCGGCCAGGTCAAGGCGCCCATGGTGTTCCGTGGTCCCAACGGCGTCGCCGCCCGCGTCGCCGCGCAGCACAGCCAGGATTATTCGGCCTGGTACAGCCATGTTCCCGGCCTCACCGTCATCGCGCCCTATAGCGCTGCCGACGCCAAGGGCCTGCTCAAGGCTGCTATCCGTTCGCCCAATCCGGTCGTGTTCCTCGAAAACGAAATCCTCTACGGCTCCACAGGCCTCGTCCCCAAGGTCGATGATTTCGTGCTGCCGATCGGCAAGGCCCGCATCGCCCGCAAGGGCGCGGACGTCACCATCGTTTCCTTCTCCATGGGCATGCGCTACGCCACTCAGGCCACCGAAAAGCTGGTTGCCGCCGGCGTCGATGTCGAACTGATCGATCTGCGCACCTTGCGCCCGCTCGACAGCGACACCGTCATCGAATCGGTCAAGAAGACCGGCCGCCTCGTCACCGTCGAGGAAGGCTGGCCGCAGGGCGGCATTGGCGCCGAACTCTCGGCCCGCGTCATGGAACAGGCCTTCGACTATCTCGATGCGCCGGTCCTGCGCGTCACCGGCAAGGACGTGCCTATGCCCTATGCCGCCAATCTCGAAAAGCTGGCTTTGCCCAACGTTGATGAAGTGATCGCGGCGGTCAACGCCGTGACCTATCGCTCGTAAGGAGAACCGGGATGCCAATCGATATCACCATGCCGGCGCTTTCTCCGACGATGGAAGAGGGTAAGCTCGCCAAGTGGCACGTCAAGGAAGGCGACAGCGTCTCCTCCGGTGACGTGATCGCCGAGATCGAGACCGACAAGGCCACGATGGAGGTCGAGGCCGTGGACGAGGGCAAGATCGGCAAGATCATGGTCGCCGAGGGCACCGACAACGTAAAGGTCAATGCCGTCATCGCCGTGCTCTTGCAGGAAGGCGAGGATGCCAGCGCCATCGGGGCAGGGGGCGACAAGCCCGCCGAGGCACCGAAGGCCGAGGCGCCCAAGGCGGCGTCCGCGACCGAGGCCCCGCCGGCAAAGGCCGAGGCGCCGGCCGCCGCGCCCGCACCTGTCGCCAATAGCAACAAGGGCACCAGCGCCCCGGCCAAGGCCGAAGGCGGGCGCGTCTTCGCTTCGCCGCTGGCCAAGCGCCTCGCCAAGGAGGCCGGCATCGAGATCGCCGCCATTTCCGGCACCGGCCCCAAGGGCCGCGTGATCAAGGCGGACGTGGAAGCGGCCAAGTCGGGCAAGGCCCCGCTCAAGGCTGCCGCCTCGGCTCCTGCCGCCGCTGCCGCTCCCGCGACCGGTATGAGCAAGAACCAGGTTATGGCGCTCTATGAGGAAGGCACCTACGAAGTCGTGCCCAATGACGGCATGCGCAAGACCATCGCCGCGCGCCTCACCGAATCCAAGCAGACCGTGCCGCATTTCTACCTGACGGTGGATTGCCGCATCGACGCGTTGCTGGCCGCACGCGAGCAGATCAATGCTANCGCCCCCAAGTCCAAGGACGGCAAGCCCGAAGTTCAAGCTCTCGGTCAACGACTTCGTCATGAAGGCCTGGGCCATCGCGCTGCAGCGCGTCCCGGCGGCCAACGCCACCTGGGCCGGGGATTCGATCCTCTACCACAAGCGCAGCGATGTGGCCGTGGCCGTGGCCATCCCGGGCGGTCTCTTCACGCCGGTGGTCAAGAGCTGCGACACCAAGAGCCTGCGCCAGATTTCCGAGGACGTGAAGGATCTCGCCACCCGCGCCCGCAACAAGAAGCTGGCGCCGCATGAATATCAGGGCGGCTCNTCCTCGGTNTCCAANCTNGGCATGTTCGGCATCAAGGATTTTGCTGCCGTCATCAACCCGCCGCACGGCACGATCCTGGCGGTCGGCGTCGGCGAGGANCGNGTCTATNCCGACAAGGGCGAGATCAAGATCGGCCAGTTCATGACCTGCACCCTGTCCTGCGACCATCGTTCGGTCGATGGCGCGCTCGGGGCCGAGGTGCTGGGCGTCTTCAAGGGCCTGATCGAAAACCCGGTGATGATGCTGGCTTAAGGGGCAGGGCGATGAAAACCATCCTCGCCTATGGCGACAGCCTCACCTATGGCGCCGATCCCGGCGGCGGCCCGCGCCATGCCTATGAGCATCGCTGGCCCAGCGTGCTGGAAAAGGGTCTGGGCGGGCAGGCCCGCGTGATCGCCGAAGGTCTCGGCGGCCGCGCCACGGCTTATGACGACTGGACCGCTGCCGCCGACCGCAATGGCGCCCGCATCCTGCCGACGCTGCTCGCCAGCCATGCGCCGCTGGACCTGGTCATCATCTTTCTCGGCACCAATGACCTCAAGCCCTTCGTCGCAGGATCGGCCGCCTACGCCGCCCGCGGCGCCCGGCGGCTCATCGAGATCACCCGCGGCCATTTCGCCGCTGTCGGCGAGCCGGTGCCGCAGATCCTTCTCGTCTCCCCGCCCCATGTGGTGGAAACCGCCAACGAGAACTTGCTGAGCAATTTTGGCGGCCTCGAGCACCTGCTGCGCGAATCGCGGGATTTCGCCCGCCATTATCGCCGCCATGCCGAGGAGGCCGGGGTTCACTTCTTCGATGCGGCGACAATCGCCAAGGCCGATCCGCGCGATGGCGTCCATCTCGACCCGGCCAATACAAGCGCTATCGGCGAGGGCCTCGTGCCGCTCGTCAGCAAAATTCTGGGTCTCTGACCCGAACATCTCTGGAGGCCCTCATGGCTGACCAATACGATCTTCTCGTCATCGGCGCCGGCCCCGGCGGCTACGTCGCCGCCATTCGCGGCGCGCAACTGGGCATGAAAGTGGCCATTGTCGAGCGCGAGCACATGGCCGGCATCTGCTCCAATTGGGGCTGTATCCCGACCAAGGCTTTGCTGCGCTCGGCCGAGATTTACGGCCATATGGGCCATGCCAAGGATTACGGCCTCACGGCGGAAAAATTCGGCTTCGATCTCGACGGCATCGTCAAGCGTTCGCGCGCCATTGCGGCGCAGATGAACAATGGCGTGCAGTTCCTGATGAAGAAGAACAAGATCGACATCATCTGGGGCGAAGCCACGATCACCAAGCCGGGTGAGATCAAGGTCGCCGCGTCCAAGAAGCCCATCGTCCAGCCCCAGGGCCCGGTGCCCAAGAACGCCCTGGGCGAGGGCACCTACAAGGCCAGGAACATCATCATCGCCACCGGAGCCCGTCCGCGCGTCCTGCCGGGTATCGAGCCCGATGGCGACAAGATCTGGACCTATTTTGAGGCACTCAAGCCCGCCGAAATGCCCAAGAGCCTCGTGGTCATGGGCTCGGGCGCCATCGGCATCGAATTCGCGTCGTTCTACCGCTCGCTGGGCGCCGAAGTGACGGTCATCGAGCTCTTGCCGCAAATCCTGCCGGTGGAGGATGCCGAGATTTCGGCGCTCGCCCGCAAGCGCTTCGAAAAGCGCGGCATCAAGATCATCACCGAAGCCAAGGTCACCAAGGTCGAGAAGACCGGTAACGGCGTGGTTGCCCATGTCGAGACCAAGGATGGCAAGACCCAGCAGGTCGCCGGCGACAAGCTGATCTCGGCGGTCGGTGTGCAATGCAATATCGAGGGCCTCGGCCTCGAAGCGGTCGGCGTCAAGACCGAGCGCGGCGCCATCGTCATCGACGCCTATGGCAAGACCAATGTAGACGGCATCTGGGCCATCGGCGACGTTGCCGGCCCGCCCATGCTGGCCCACAAGGCCGAGCATGAAGCCGTCATCACCGTGGAAAAGATCGCCGGCCTCAAGGTCCATGGCCTCGACAAGGCCAAGGTGCCGGGCTGCACCTATTGCGAGCCGCAGGTGGCCTCCGTGGGCCTCACCGAGGCCAAGGCCAAGGAGCAGGGGCGTGAGATCAAGGTCGGCCGTTTCCCCTTTGTCGGCAATGGCAAGGCCATCGCGCTGGGCGAGCCGGACGGGCTGGTGAAGACCATTTTCGACGCCAGGACCGGGGAACTTCTCGGGGCGCACATGATTGGTGCCGAGGTGACAGAGCTCATCCAGGGCTTCGTCGTCGCCATGAATCTCGAAACCACCGAAGAAGAGCTGATCCACTCCATCTTCCCGCACCCCACCCTCAGCGAGACGATGAAGGAAAGTGTGCTCGACGCCTATGGGCGGGCGCTGAATATCTAGTTTAGGGGTTCGATTTCGCTGAAATCTAACCCAGGTCGTCACCACCGGGCTTGTCCCGGTGGTCCATGCCTCCGCCGAATGGATCGCCGGGCCCGGCAATGACGGCAACACAATAAAAGGTGCCGCCCGGCGCTCAGGAACGTACAACCAAGAGGACTTATCCACATGGTCAAGGCAATCCAGATCGGTCTGGGGCATTGGGGTTTCAGCTGGTCTCGCGACGTTATCCCCAAAGTTCCCACTATCGACATGGTGGGCTATGTGGATACCGCCCCGGAGGCGACGCAGCGCGTGCAGCAGGAGCTGGGCATCGATCCCAAGCTCTGCTTCTCCAGCCTGGAAGACGCCGCCCATCGCACCGATGCCGTCCTGGCCATCTGCACCCTGCGCACCGAGGCCCATTATCCTGTGGTCAAGCGCTGCCTGGAGCTCGGCTACCACGTGATCGTGGAAAAGCCCTTCACCACCACCATTGCCCAGGGCAAGGAATTGGTGGCCCTGGCCAAGGCGCAGGGCAAGCTGCTGATGGTCAGCCAGAACTATCGGCACCAGCCGGCCCCCATCACGGTTGCCGACCTGATCGCCGAGGGCAAGTTCGGTGCCCTCAACATGGTCTCCATCGATTTCCGCCGCCATGGCCCCAGCCAGGATTACCGCTATTGGGACATGCCCGATCCGCTCCTGGCCGATATGTCGATCCATCATTTCGATCTGATGCGCTTCGTGCTCGGCGATGAGCCGGTCCGACTCTCCTGCCGCACCTGGAATCCGCCCGGCAGTCCATTCCGCTACGATCCCAGCGGCGTCGCCATCATCGAATTTTCCAAGGGCACCATCGTGTCCTATCGCGCCAGCTGGATGAATTCGGGGCCCGTCACTCCCTGGGCGGGCGAATGGGTCATGGACGGCGCCGAAGGGCAGATTGCCTGGTCCTCCCGCGATCATTTCCGTGGCAAGGCCGGCCCCGACGTGCTGACCCTGCGCCAGCTCGACGGCAAGCCCGAGCCGGTCAAGCTCGGCGCCATCGCCTTTCCGGACCGCACCGGCACCCTGGCGGCCATTGCCGGCACTATTGAAAGCGGGGCAACGCCGCGCGGTTTCAGCTCCGGCGAGGACAATCTGGGATCGCTCGCGCTGGTGCAGGCGGCTATCCTGTCGGCCTCGCGCGGCGGCGATTGGGTCAAGATCGCCGAGGTCATGGGCTAAGGCGGCAATGCATGGCTGCCACCCATTCACAAGGCCGGGTTGAACCGGCCGCCCAAGGGAGCGATATAACGGGCATCTCGCCCAGTCAGGACTGACATGGTCACGCTCATCGATAATGCGGCCCGCCCGCGTCACCCCGAAAAGGCCAATCGGCCCGACAGCATCGTGCTGCGCAAGCCGGACTGGATCCGCGTCAAGGCGCCCGGCTCCCCGGTCTACAAGGAAACCCAGCAGATCGTGCGCGAGAACAATCTCGTCACCGTCTGCGAGGAGGCCGGCTGCCCCAATATCGGGGAGTGCTGGAGCAAGAAGCATGCGACCATGATGATCATGGGCGAGATTTGCACCCGCGCCTGCGCATTCTGCAACGTGCGCACCGGCCTGCCGGGTCCGCTCGATCCCAACGAGCCGGAAAACGTCGCCATCGCGGTCGAAAAGCTCGGCCTCGAACACGTCGTCATCACCTCGGTGGACCGCGACGACCTGGCCGATGGCGGCGCGCAGCATTTCGCCGACGTCATCCTGGCCATCCGCGCCCGCAATCCGAAGACCACGATCGAAATCCTCACCCCCGATTTCCTGCGCAAGGAAGGGGCCCTGGAAGTCGTCGTCGCCGCCCGGCCCGACGTCTTCAACCACAATCTGGAAACCGTGCCGTCGAAATATCTCAAAGTCCGGCCCGGCGCGCGCTATTTCCATTCCATCCGGCTCTTGCAGCGGGTCAAGGAACTGGATCCCACCATCTTCACCAAGTCCGGCATCATGGTCGGGCTGGGCGAGGAGCGGAACGAAGTGCTCCAGCTCATGGACGATCTGCGTTCGGCCGAGGTGGATTTCCTCACCATCGGGCAATACCTCCAGCCCACCAAGAAGCATTATCCCCTGCAGCGCTTCGTCACGCACGAAGAGTTCAAGTCCTATGCCACTGTGGCCACGTCCAAGGGGTTCCTCCTGGTCTCGTCCAGCCCGCTGACCCGCTCTTCGCACCATGCCGGCGAGGACTTCGCCCGTCTCAAGGCCAATCGCATGGCAAGGCTCGGCCACTGAATGAAGCGCTTCTATGAACGGCACGTACCGCACCTGCCGGAGCGGATGTTCGACATCGTGGCCGATCTCGAGGACTATCCGCGCTTCATTCCCAATTGCAGCGCCATGCAGGTCCGTCCCGATCCCGGGGCGAAGGACGGCAATGTCCGGCTGGCGAAAATGACCATCGCCTTCGGTCCGATCACCCAATCCTATACCAGCCGGGTGACCCTCGATCGGGTGGCGAAGACCATCCGCGCCAAGGCCGTGGATGGTCCCTTCGCCTTTCTCGACAGCGTCTGGACGTTCGAGCCCGAAGGGCAGGGCACCCGCGTGCGCTTCGAGATCGACTTCAAGATTTCCAACCCGCTGATCGCCGCCGTGGCCGAACCGGCCTTCGCCGCCAAGCAGGAAGAAATCATGCGCGCCTTCTGCGACGAGGCCGACCGCCGGTTCGGGGGATAGGCATGTCCGGTAACGTCAGGCTGACCGGTCGACTGATCTGCGCCACCGACGCGGAATGCGCCATCGTTCGCCAATATCTGCCCGAGCATATCCGGCTGACCCGCGCCGAACCCGGCTGCATCTCGTTCGAGGTCATAGAGACCGAGAATCCGCTCATCTGGAGCGTCGAAGAGCGCTTCGTCGACCAGGCAGCGTTCGACGCGCATCAAGCGCGCACCAAGGACTCCGCATGGGCAAGAGAGACGGCAATGATCCGGCGCGATTACCGGATCATTGCGGCGGATCGCTCGTAAGCACCTGCAGCACCAGATCGAGCGCGGCATCCACCGTCGCCTTGCGGATCGCGTCGCGGCCGAGATCGCCGAAGCGATGCTCGATGACCACCGTGGCAAGATCGGACGAGACCGCCACATAGACCAGCCCCACCGGCTTCTTCTCGCTGCCGCCATCGGGGCCGGCAATGCCGGTAACCGCCACGGCATAATCGACATGGGCCGTGTTGCGCGCCCCATCCGCCATGGCCCGGGCCACCTGGTTGCTGACCGCGCCATAATCGCGGATCAGCCGCGCCTGCACGTGGATCATCTTCGACTTGGCTTCATTGGCATAGGTGACATAGCCACCGTAAAGCGCCGCCGAGGCCCCCGGAATGTCGGTGAGCGCCGCCGCGATCAGCCCGCCCGTGCAGCTCTCCGCCGTCACGATGGTCTGTTTGCGTTCCGCGAGAATGTCGATGATCTGCTTGCCGATATCGGGCTTTGCCTTGGCCGCCATTCAGTCCCCCCTCGGCACTTCCACGCTTGCGCTTGCCATGGCCACGATCCCTTCCTCCCGCCCGATGAATCCGAGCTTCTCATTGGTTGTCGCCTTGACCGCCACCCGGCTCGCCGAAATCCCCAATGTTTCGGCGATCACCGCGCACATGGCGGGGGCGTGCGTTGCGATCCTCGGCGCTTCGGCGACGATTGTCACGTCGCAATTGACGATGCGGCCACCCCGCTTTGCCACGAGGTCCCCCGCATGGCGCAGGAAGATGGTGGAGGCCGCGCCTTTCCACTGCATGTCGCTGGGCGGAAAATGCACCCCGATATCGCCCTCGCCGATGGCCCCCAGAATGGCGTCGGTCAAGGCATGCAGCGCCACGTCGGCGTCGGAATGCCCGTTGAGCCTGGCATGGTGCGGGATTTTGACCCCGCCCAGCCAGACCGCGTCGCCCGGCTCGAAGGAATGCACGTCATAGCCGGTGCCGATACGGGTTTCCATGCGCTCGTCTCCCAGAAGAATGTGTTCGGCGCGGGTGAAGTCGTCCGGATGAGTGATCTTGATATTGGCCGCATCGCCCATGACCATGGCCACGCGCAAGCCGGCCCATTCGGCGATTTCCGCATCGTCGGTAAAGTCCCGCCGGACATTGCCCGCGCGCATATGCGCCGAGAAGATTTGCCCGAACCGGAAGCCCTGCGGCGTCTGCGCGGCCGAAAGCTGCCGCCGGTCCTCGGTGCCCGACACTTCCCGCCCGTCCATCGAGCGCTTGATCGTGTCGGTCAGCGGCAAGGCAGGCAGGGCGCCGTCATGGTGCTGCAACGCCGTGATGACGTCGCCGATCAGTTCGGGCGTGGCGAAGGGCCGCGCCGCATCCTGGATCAGCACCAGGTCGGGCCGCAACGGCGCCAGCGCCTTGAGCCCTTCCAGCACCGATGCCTGCCGGCTGGCTCCCCCCGCGACCGGCGCAAGCAGGCGCGGATCGGCGAGGCCAAGCGCCGCATAGCGCTCGCCATGCTCGGCATTGATCACCGGCAGCACATGGCTGATCCGTGGATGGTCGAGAAAGGCCGCGATGGTCCGCGACAGCACCGGAGTGCCCGCCAGCAGCCGGTATTGCTTGGGCGCCGCATCGCCGTCCAGCCCGGCCCGCTCGCCCTTTCCCGCGGCAACGATGATGACGGCTATGGATTTTGCAGGCATGGACATATAGGCACTTCGACACCGGAACCGTCACTGGCCTACCGGTCTAGCCTCCGCCCCGCCATGCGGCAAGAGCAGGGCTGCTTTCCATGCCTGCAAGCGGCAGAGGCGGTTGCGCCCCGCCTCAAAATGATTATTGTGCGGGCACCTATTTTATATTGACCATTTCTGGGGCAGTTCGTGGCAAGCAATGCCTGCGCTTTGAGCATCGGGGGGCATGTGTTTCGCAATCGGGCCCTGCTGGCGCCGATGGCCGGCATTACCGACCGGCCCTTCCGCGACATCGCCGCCCGCCACGGTGCGGGCATGGTCGTATCCGAAATGGTGGCCAGCGCTGCGCTGACCACCGGCCACAGCGACATGGTTCGCAAGCTCACCCCCGCCGGCACCCTGCCGCATATGGTGCAATTGGCCGGCTGCGAGCCCGGATGGATGGCCGAGGGCGCCCGCATCGCTGAAAATGCCGGCGCCGATATCATCGATATCAATTTCGGCTGCCCCGCCAAGCGCGTCACCAATGGCTATGCCGGCTCTGCCCTGATGCGCGTGCCTGACCAGGCGCTGGCCATTGTCGATGCCGTGGCCCGGGCCACCAGCCGCCCGGTCACCGTGAAGATGCGGCTGGGCTGGGACGATGACAGCCTCAACGCCGCCGAGATTGCCCGGCTCGCCGTCGGGGCCGGGGCCCGCATGATCACCGTCCATGGGCGCACGCGCCAGCAGTTCTACAAGGGTCAGGCCCGCTGGGCCCTGGTGCGCGCCGTGGTCGAGGCGGTGCCGGTGCCCGTCATCGTCAATGGCGATATCGTCGATGCCGACAGCGCCCGCCAGGCCCTGGACCAGTCGGGCGCCGCCGCCGTCATGCTGGGCCGTGGCGCCCAGGGCCAACCCTGGCGCGTCGGGCAGATCGGTGCGGCCCTGGCCGGCGAAACGCCCGCCGCCGCGCCGCAGGGCGAAACGCTGGTGGCCCTGATCCGCCGGCACTACGAGGAAATGCTGATCGATTACGGCACCGAGATCGGCCTGCGCGCCGCGCGCAAGCATCTGGGTTGGTATGCCGAAGCGGCGGGCCTGTCCCTCGACAAGCCGACACGCCATGCCCTGCTGGACAATGATGATCCCAAATCCGTTCTGGCGCTGATCGGCACCCTGTTTTCTGGCGAATGGAGGGCGGCGGCATGAGTGCCGTGATGATGGACGTCGATTCCGTTCCGGCCCGGGCCGTGCTGCAGGCCCTGCCGCAACCGATCCTGGTGCTGGGCGAAAACCGCCATATCCTCTTCGCCAATTACGCGGCCGAGGCCTTTTTCGGCGCCTCGCTCAACGTGCTGACCCGTCAATCCCTGGACGATCTCATCGCCTTCGGTTCGCCCATCATCTCGCTGGTGGAAACGGTGGGCCAGCGCCGGGCGCCGATGACCGAATATCGCGTGCGCGTCGGCTCCTCGCGCTTCGGCGACGAGCGGGTGGCCGACGTCTTCGCTACGCCCATTTCCGACAATGACGGGCGGGTCGCCGTGCTGATCCAGGAACGGACCATGGCCGACAAGATCGATCGGCAGATGGTGTCGCGCGGCGCCGCCCGGTCGGTCACCGGCCTGGCCTCCATGCTGGCGCACGAGATCAAGAACCCGCTTTCCGGCATTCGTGGCGCCGCCCAATTGCTGGAGCAATCGGTGCCTGCCGACGAGGTGCCCTTGGCCCGACTGATCCGTGAGGAAACCGACCGGATCGTCCATCTGATCGATCGGGTGGAAGTGTTCGGCGACGAGCGCCCCCTCGAGCGCGAGCCGATCAATATCCACGTGGTCCTGGACCGGGTGAAGCTCCTGGCCCGCAATGGCGTGGCGCGCGGCATCACCTTTGCCGAGGAATACGATCCCTCGCTGCCGCCGGTGTTCGGCAATCGGGATCAACTCATCCAGATATTCCTAAATCTGATCAAGAACGCCTCGGAAGCGCTTGAAAAAACACAGAAACCCGAAATAAAACTTTCCACCGCCTTCCGCCCCGGCATTCGCATCAGCGTCGCCGGAGTGGCCGAGCGCATCTCGCTGCCGCTCGAAATCGTCATCGAGGATAACGGCCCCGGCGTGCCGCCCGACATCCTGCCCTTCCTGTTCGACCCCTTCGTCACCACCAAGACCAATGGTTCGGGCCTGGGCCTCGCTCTCGTGGCCAAGATCGTGGGCGATCATGGCGGGGTGATCGATTGCGACAGCCGCCCGGGCCGCACGCGCTTCCGCATCCTGCTGCCCGTCGCCAGCGCCGCCTTCCAGACTCCCGCCGAAGCCGAAGAGGGTTCGAATCCATGAGCCATGTTGTCCTGCTTGCCGATGACGATGCCGCCATCCGCATGGTGCTCAATCAGGCGTTGACCCGCGCCGGCTACGAAGTGCGGCCCACCGGCAATATCTCGACCATGTGGAACTGGGTCAGCCGCGGCGAGGGCGATATCCTCATCACCGACGTGGCCATGCCCGATGGCAATGCCTTCGAGGTCATGCCCAAGATCAAGAAGCTGCGCCCCGACCTGCCCATGATCGTCATGAGCGCGCAGAACACCTTCATGACCGCGATCCGGGCCTCGGAAGTGGGGGCCTACGAATATCTGCCCAAGCCCTTCGACATCACCGAAGTGCTCTCTGTGGTGTCGCGGGCCCTGGCCGATGCCAAGAAGCCCGGCAAGGACGAGCGCAAGACCGAGGAACCGGGCGAATCCATGCCGCTGGTGGGCCGTTCCACCGCCATGCAGGACATCTATCGCGCTCTGGCGCGGCTGATGCAGACCGATCTTACCGTCATGATCACCGGCGAGAGCGGCACCGGCAAGGAATTGGTGGCGCGGGCCCTGCATGATTTCGGCAAGCGCCGCAACGGCCCCTTCGTCGCCATCAACATGGCCGCCATTCCGCGCGACCTGATCGAGGCCGAACTGTTCGGCCACGAGAAGGGGGCCTTCACCGGCGCCAATACCCGCTCGTCCGGCCGTTTCGAGCAGGCCGAGGGCGGCACGCTCTTCCTCGACGAAATCGGCGACATGCCGATGGATGCGCAGACCCGGCTGCTGCGCGTCTTGCAGGAAGGCGAATACACCATGGTCGGCGGCCGCAGCGCCATCAAGACCAATGTGCGCATCGTCGCCGCCACCCACCGCGATCTCAGTCAGATGATCCGGCAGGGCCTGTTCCGCGAGGACTTGTATTACCGCCTCAACGTGGTCCCCATCCGCCTGCCGCCGCTGCGCGAGCGCGTGGACGACATCCCCGATCTGGCCCAGCATTTCCTGCGCCTGGCCCAGCGCGAGGGCGAAGCCTCCAAGACCATTTCCGCCGACGCCATCAGGCTGATGCAGAACTATTCCTGGCCGGGCAATATCCGCGAGCTGGAAAACCTCGTCCGCCGCTTGTCAGCTCTTTATGCCGACGAGCAGATTTCGGCCGAAATCGTCCAGAACGAGCTCAACATCAGCGACAGGCCCTCGGTCTCCGGCGCGGCGGGCCCGGTGGATATTTCCATGGCCGTGGAAACCCATGTCGGCCAATTGTTGCGCGAATACGAGCCCAATCTGCCCCCGCCTGGCATGTATCAGCGGGTGATCGACAAGGTGGAAGCGCCCCTGATCGCCATGGCCCTCAATGCCTGCGGTGGCAACCAGATCAAGGCCGCCGACCTGCTCGGGCTCAACCGCAATACCCTGCGCAAGAAAATCCGCACCCACAGCATCGAAATCGTCAAACACAGCCGCCGGGGCGGGTAACGCACAGATCGTGCCCCCAACACAGATCGTCACCCTAGGGCTTGACCCGAGGGTTCTTGCAACGCCCGCCATGCACGAAGAACCCTCGGGTCAAGCCCGAGGGTGACGACTGGTGCTAAATAGAAGTCACCGTCGAAATTACCCCGTAAAACTGCGCACCAGCGAGCCGGCGACCAGATACCAGCCGTCCACCAGCACGAAGAAGATCAGCTTGAACGGCAGCGAGATGACCACTGGCGGCAGCATCATCATGCCCATGCTCATCAGCACCGAGGCCACCACCATGTCGATGACCACGAAGGGCAGGAACAGGAGAAAACCGATCTCGAAGGCCCGGCGCAGTTCGGAGATCATAAAGGCGGGGATCAGCAATTGCAGCGGGATCGCCTCGGGCGCTTCCGGCGGCTCGGCATCGGTGAGATCGTAGAAGAGGCTGAGATCCTTGTCGCGCACATTGCTGCGCATGAACTCATGCACCGGGGCGGCGCCAGCGTCGAAAGCCTCGGCAAATTCGATCTCGCCGGCCATCAGCGGCGCGATGCCCTGGTCGTAGCTCTGCTGCAGCACCGGCTGCATGATGAACAGCGTCAGGAACAAGGCCAGCGACACCATCACCGAATTGGGCGGCGCGGTCTGCAGGCCGATGGCGGTGCGCAGCAGCGACAGCACCACGACGATGCGCGTGAAGCTGGTCACCATGACGAGGATGGACGGCGCCAGCGACAGCAGGGTGATCAGCCCGATTAGCTGGATCGCCCGCTCGGTCAGCGTCGTATCGTCGCCGAAATCGATGGACAGGTCCTGGGCCGATACCTGCGTCGTGAGCGCCAGCAGCAGGCCGGCGCCGGCCAGAAAAGGCAGCCAGCGCATCCAGGTCCGGCGTGCCGGCTCAGCCCCGATTGGCCTCGTCTTTGCCGTCATTACCAAGCGCTGCGCCTTCGCTCATTCCGCCACTTTGAGACTCATTAGCTGAGTCGGCGGGCGCGACGGCCGAAATGTCGGGGTTTTGCCCGGATTCCATAGGCTCCCGGGCCTCCGACTGGCGCAGCAGGCCGGTGCGGCGCAGCGAAACGCGGGTCTTCTTGTCGCCGGCATGGCCTGATTTCTGCAAATGTTCGAGCAGCGTATCCGGCTCGCCCTTGGGCACCGGCGCCACTGGCGCGACGGGAGCAACGGGCGCGGCTGGGCGCACGCTCTCCACCACCGGCGCCGGACCGGCCGGGGCAGGGCGCTGGACGGGAGCGGTCGGGGCTGCCGGCCGCCGGGCAGGGGCGGCTACGGGCGTTTCCGCAATGGCAATGCCGGTCTCGATCACCAGGTCCTGCGTGCCGCCCGTCAGGATGACATGTTCGACATTGTCGCGCCGGATGATCATCAGCTGCCGCTTCTGGTCGAGCACCAGCGTATCCACCACCGCCAGCCGCCGGTTGCGGCCGCGAACGCCATTGCCGGAAACCTTGAACACCACCTTCATCAGCCAGACCGCCAATATGATCAGGACGATGACCGCGCCGAGCGCGAACAGCATGGTCAGGGCCGTATTGCCGCTTCCGCCAAACAGGCCGGTAATGAATTGCACGAATCTAAGCTCCCAATGCCGTCGCGCCTGAGCGCGACATCGTCTATCTCGTGGTGGCCTTGCCACCGGGCCGCAAACCGAATCTCAATCGGCACTTCCTGCCTAGTTAGCCGATGAAATGTGCAAATAGCGAGATCACGGCGGTCAGTGTTAGCAGTCTGTTAACCAATACTTAACCATGGCTAGGCAGGATTTGCCTATCAGGACTCGCGTGGAGGCCGGCCCATGGGCCTTATGGATATGCCGGTTTTCTCGGCGCTGACCGACAAGATGCGCTGGCATCAGACCCGGCAGGGCCTTCTGGCCGAGAACGTCGCCAATGCCGAAACGCCCGGATATCGTGGGCGCGATCTCAAGCAGTTCGACGCCAATAGCTCTTTTACCTCAATGAGTTCGGCGACGATCTCAACCTCAGTTACCCAGCCGGCGCATTTCTCCGTCTCCTCCGGCATGGCCGGTTTCGACGCCCAGCGCATGGCCAATTTCGAGATCACGCCGGAGGGGAACGGCATCACCCTCGAGGAGGAGATGATGAAGGTGACCACCAATATGATGGACTACCAGGCCGCCACCTCCATCTACCAGAAATCCATCCGCATCCTGCGCGTCGCGCTGGGAAAGAACGCATAAGGCATTGATTTATGGACTTTAATTCGTCCCTTCGTATCGCTGCCACCGGCCTGCAAGCGCAGACGGCCCGCATGCGCGTCATCGCCGAGAACATCGCCAACGCCGATTCCGCCGGCAAGGCCCCGGGCGACGAACCCTATCGCCGCCGCATCCCCACCTTCCAGACCGTGTTCGACAACGAAGTCGGCGGGCGCGTGGTGGAAGTGGGCCGGCTGGCCTATGACATGAGCGATTTCAGCTCGCGCTATGAACCAGGCCACCCGGCCGCCGATGCCAGCGGCTATGTGCAATATCCCAACGTCAACACGCTGATCGAAACCGTCGATATGCGCGAAGCCCAGCGCAGCTATGAAGCCAATCTCAACGTGGTCACCGTGACCCGGCAGATGCTCGGGCGCACGCTCGATATTCTGCGCGGCTGAACCTTTTAGGACGCAAAGCCATGGCCATCACCACCCCGTTCAACGCCGCCGCCACCGCCTATGGCAATGCCGGCCGGCTGATCAACCAGGCCGCAAAGCCCAGCACGGACCTGACCGCCAAGGCGGCTGGCGGCGGGGCCAATTTCGCCGAGCTGCTGGCCCAGAACGTGCAGGGCGTCATCGACCAGGGCAAGGTTTCCGACCAGATGGCCATGGACATGGTCAGTGGCAAGGCCAATGTCGTCGATATGGTGACCGCTCTCTCCGAAACCGAAATGGCCATCGAAAGCATGGTCACCATCCGGGATCGCGTCATCTCGGCCTATGAAGAGATCATGCGGATGCCGATCTGATCGCAGGCGCCTGCGTTTCGCGGCGCTGATGCGGCGGGTTTGGGTTAGGATCGGCATGTGATTCCATTGGAAGCCCCGCCATGACCGGCGCCGAAGTGCTCGACATCGCCACACAGGGTATCTGGACCCTGCTGATTGTCTCCCTGCCGATGATGCTGGTGGGGCTGCTTGTCGGCGTGGTCATCGCGCTGTTTCAGGCGCTCACGCAAATCCAGGAAATGACGCTGGTTTTCGTGCCCAAGATCATCGCCATTTTTGTCACCATGTTGATTGCGCTGCCCTTTCTGGGCGCGACCATGGCGGCCTATATGGACCGGGTGGTGGACATGATCATCATGGGGTCCTGAGGTGACCATCGCCCTGGACTGGCTCCCGGCCACCGCCTTCACCTACATCATTCTGTTCGCCCGGATCGGGGCGATGATGATGCTGATGCCGGCCCTGGGCGAACAGATGATCCCTATGCGCCTGCGCCTCGCCTTCGCGCTGGCCTTCACCCTCGTGCTTTTCCCGCTGCTTAGTGATGTCATTCCGGCCATGCCCGCCGATCTCGGCGGCATGGTCGGGCTGCTGGGGCATGAGCTCGCCGTCGGCCTGATGATCGGCGCCATCGTTCGCATCACTGTGATGGCTACGCAGGTCGCCGGGGCCATTGTCGCGTTCCAGACCGGGTTGTCGGGCGCGCTTGCGGCCGATCCGACCATGAGCGGCATGCAAAGCGCGGTCTTTGCCAGTTTTCTGTCTTTTCTCGGCGTCACCCTGATCTTCGCTACCGACCTGCATCATGTCGCGCTGGCGGCGATCTATGACAGCTATATGGTTTTCGGTCCTGCCGACCCGCTGATGTTCGAGGATGCCATGCAATTGGCGATCCGCACGGTGGCCGGTGCGTTCATGGTGGGTGTGCAGATGGCGGCACCTTTCATCGTGTTCGGTCTGGTCTTCAATCTCGGTGCCGGCATCCTGGCGCGGCTGATGCCGCAATTGCAGGTCTATTTCGTGCTGATGCCCGCCAATATCATTGTCGGGCTGCTGCTTTTCGCCATTCTGCTCACCATGATGATGGGCTGGTATCTCACCGCTTTCGAGAACCACCTGGCCATGTGGAGGGGCTGAACGATGTCCAGCGACGCCCCCGAGCAGGACTCCAAAACAGAAGATCCTTCCCAAAAGAAGCTCGAAGACGCCCATAAGAAGGGCGATGTCGCCAAGAGCCAGGAGGTGACGACCTGGTTCATGCTGCTGGGATCGGCCGTCATTTTTTCGATGATGGCGCCGTGGGTCAGCGCCAATCTCAGCACTTCCTTGGGCCTCGTCATCATGAACGCCGATCAGTTCGATGTCACCGGGGCCGGCTTCTCGCAATTCTTCAACGGGCTGGCGCTGAGCTTGCTGCTCGTCGTCTTCGCGCCGCTCTCGGTGCTCTATGTCTGCGGCGTCGTCGCCAATCTGATCCAGCATCGTCCCGTCTGGTCGATTGAACCGATCACCCCGAAACTATCCAAGATTTCTCCGATTTCAGGCGCCAAGCGGCTCTTTTCCTCCGAAGCGCTGGTCAATTTCGGCAAGGGCCTGTTCAAGATCGCCGTGGTCGGAACGGTCGTCGTCGTTGTCTGCTGGCCGGAGCGGGACCGGCTCGACACGATGATGACCGCCGAGCCCTTGTTGATCCTGCTCGATTTCCAGGAAATCGGCATTAAAATCTTCGCCGCAACGCTGGCGATCGTCACTGCTATCGCCGTCGCCGACTATTTCTACGTGCGGCAGAAATGGTGGAAACGCCAGATGATGACGGTGCAGGAGACGCGCGAAGAATACAAGCAGATGGAGGGCGACCCGCATGTGAAGGGCCGTATCCGCCAATTGCGCCAGGAGCGGGCTCGCAAACGCATGATGGCCGCCGTGCCGGATGCGACCGTCGTCATCACCAACCCGACCCACTTCGCCGTTGCGCTGAAATACGACAAGTCCATGGGTGCGCCGAAATGCGTCGCGAAGGGTGCCGATGCCGTGGCGTTGCGTATCCGTGCCCTGGCCGACGAGCATGATGTGCCCATCGTCGAAAATCCGCCGCTTGCCCGCGCGCTGTTCGCATCCGTCGATATTGACGAGGATATCCCCACCGAGCACTTCAAGGCCGTCGCCGAGGTGATCGGCTTCGTGATGCGGCTCAAGCAGGACAGGCGCGGCTGGCGAGCAGGGAGCTGATTGCCCTCGCCTCCGCAATAGTGTCACATTTTAGCAACAATTATCTTGAAGGGTTGGCCGAATTGGGTCAGGCTTCGCCTTCCATCCATCGCGTCCCTATGTAGAGCGATTGGATGAGGTGCCGGGTCGGCATTGGCGAAGCGGAGGTTTTGCGGTTTATGGCCGATCTGGTCGCAGCCACTGAAGAACAGGCGAGCGAACGTCCGGCCAAGGCGCGGCCGCGGCGTTTGCCGCTGCTTGGCATGGAGCAGAACCGCGCCCTGCGCGTGCTCGGCTTCGGCGTGGTCTTCGCGTCGGTGCTGATGTCGACCATGTCTTTCCTGATTCTGTCGGGGACCACTGGGATCGAGCCATCGCCCGTGGTCTGGACCATTATCTGGATCGTCACGGGCATCCTGGTGCTGCTGGTGATCGCCCTGGTGGTCACCGAGGCGGTCCTGTTGCTGCAGGCCCGTATGCAGCGCGCCCCTGGGGCAGGACTGCAGCTGCGTATGGTCGCCATGTTCGCCTTCGTGGCTGCCGTGCCGGCGGCCCTGGTTGCCGTGGTCGCAACCATCGCTCTCAATCAGGGGCTGGATCAGTGGTTCTCCGACCGCACCCGCGCCATGGTGGAGAGCTCGCGCCTGGTGGCACGCTCCTACATGCTCGAGCATGCCCAGGTGCTGCGCGACGACATCATCTGGGTCGCCACCGAGTTGGAGCAGGCCCACAGTACCTTCGAGAGCGACCCGCAGCGCTTCGAACGCATCCTCACCGCCCTGGCGGTAACGCGCTCGCTCCCATTCACCTCACTGCTGGATGGGAATGGCAATGAAATCATGCGCGCGCAGATCAGCGCAGGCGGCGCCTACCCCCGGCCGCCGCCAGGCGTGACCGATGGCGTGATCGAGGGTATTCCAACCCAGATTGCGCCGGGATCAACTCAATTCATAGGCTCGATCGTCAAGCTCCGCGGCTATGACGAAACCTTTTTGTTCGTCGTTCGGCCCGTAGATGCGGAAGTGCTGCAATATATGCGGCTAACCGACGAAAATATAACGGAATACCGGCAATATGCATCGAACCGCCTCGTATTCCAGATCACCTTTGCCATCATGTATGTCGGCCTCGCCGTCGTGCTGCTGCTTGCTGCGCTCTGGATCGGCATCGCCCTGGCCAACCGCTTCGTCGACCCGATCAGGAACCTGATGATCGCTTCCCGCCGCGTCAGCAGCGGAGACCTCGATGTGCAGGTTCCGGTGCAGGAGGGGCGGGGCGACCTACGCGACCTGTCCAACGGTTTCAACCGCATGACCCAGCAGCTCAAGACGCAGCGCGAGGAATTGCTTAAGGCCAATGAGGTCAATGAAAAGCGGCGCCAGTTCACCGAGGCGGTGGTGGAAGGCGTGTCCGCCGGCATTATCGGCCTTGATCCATTCGGGGCGGTAACACTGGTCAATGCCCGCGCCTGTGAAATGCTGGACAAGTCCGAAATCGAACTCATGGGCGAGCGGATGGAGGCCATCCTGCCGGAAATCGCACCCACCATGGACAAGGCGCGTTCGGCCCGCCGCGGGCAGGTGCGTGACCAGATCCAGCTGGGCAATGAAACCGACCGGCGCATCTATCAGGTGCAGCTCACCCGGGAGGGATCGATCACCGAGTCGAAGGGCTACGTTTTGACTTTCGATGATATCACCGACCTCGAATCCGCCCAGCGCACCAGCGCCTGGGCCGACGTGGCCCGGCGCATTGCCCACGAAATCAAGAATCCGCTGACACCGATCCAGCTTTCCGCCGAACGACTGCGCCGCCGCTATGGCAACAAGCTGGAGGATGATCGCGAGGTGTTCGACAAATGCATCAACACCATAGTGCGCCAGGTGGGCGATATCGGCCGCATGGTCGACGAATTCTCCGCCTTCGCCCGCATGCCGGAATCCGCGCCTGAAATGGCCGATCTCAGCGACACCGTGCGTCAGGCGGTGTTCCTGGAAAGCGTCCGTCTGCCGGAGGTGAATATCGTCACCCTGCTGCCCGACGACGCCATTCATGCCTGGTTCGACAACCGGCTGGTTTCCCAGGTCCTGACCAACCTGATCAAGAATGCCGTCGAGGCTTTCGAGGGCATCCCTTTATCCGAGGGCTGGCAGCCAACCATTAGCGTGGAGGCCCATATCGAGGGCAGGAATGCCCGCGTTTCCGTCTCGGACAACGGCAAGGGCTGGCCCGGCGAAAACCGGCAACGATTGCTCGAACCTTATATGACCACGCGCGAAAAGGGCACCGGCCTCGGCTTGGCCATCGTGGCCAGGATCATCGAGCAGCATGGCGGCATCGTCGAACTTATCGACGCGGAACCCGACCCGCAGGGCAGGGTGGGGGCATGTGTCACCTTCACCCTTCCTTTGCATTCACCTGCAATGACCACCAGCGAGGACGGCGCCGCATTGGCGGACACCACGTCGACCCACAAGGAGGAGCCGCAGCTTTCTGCGGTTGTTCATAAATAAATGGCTTTGGATATTCTGATTATTGACGACGAGGACGACATCCGCGACCTGATCGCGGGCATCCTCGAGGACGAAGGTTTTGAGACCCGGCAGGCACACGATGCCGATAGCGGGCTCAATGAGATTGCACGCCGCCGTCCGAGCCTGGTCTTTCTCGACATCTGGATGCAGGGGTCGCGCCTGGACGGACTACAACTGCTGGACGTGTTCCAGAGCCAGCACCCCGATATGCCCGTGGTCATGATCTCGGGGCACGGCAATGTCGAAACCGCCGTCTCCGCGATCCGCCGCGGCGCCTATGATTATATCGAAAAGCCCTTCAAGATCGACCGGCTGCTGCACATCACCCAGCGGGCCATGGAGGCCACGCGGCTGCGCAGCGAAGTGGCGGAGCTCAAGGAACGCTCGGCGAGCAAGAGCGCCGACATGGTGGGAACCTCGCCGGCCCTTCAGCAGGTGAAGGCCATCATCGAGAAATCCGCGCCCACCAATTCGCGCATCTTCGTTTCGGGTCCCTCCGGAGCGGGCAAAGGGCTGGTCGCGCGCCTGATTCATCAGCGCAGTCCGCGCACCAATGCGCCTTTCGTGGAAATCAACGCCTCGCTCTACGCGCCGGACGAGGTGCCCGTCGTGCTGTTCGGCCGTGAAGCGCGCGAGAAGAACGGTCTGCTGAAAGTGGAGGTCGGCGCACTCGAGCGCGCGCATGGCGGCACGCTCTATCTGTCCGAAGTGACAACGCTCCCACAGCAGGTGCAGACCACGCTTCTCCGGACGCTGGTGGAAAACCGTTTCAACCGCGTCGGCGGCTCGCAGGCGGTGCCAATCGACGTGCGCATCATTTCCTCAAGTTCCCAGAATGTCGCCGCCCAGATCGAGGCCGGCGAGTTCAGGTCTGATCTTTTCCATCGCCTGTCGATCGTGCCGCTGCCGCTGACGCCGCTGCGCGATCGCCGCGAGGACGTGCCGCCACTGGTCCAGGTCTTCATCGACCAGGTGTGCCGCATGCACAACCTGCAGCGGCTCACCATCGGTTCGGACGCCATGGCCGTGCTCCAGGCGCAGGAATGGCCGGGAAATGCGCGGCAATTGCGCAATTCCATCGAGCGCCTGCTGATCCTGATGAAGGATCAGCAGCCGGAGGACGGCGTGATCACCGCCACCATGCTGCCTTCCGATATCGGCGAGGTGCTGCCCACGGTAGGCGACACAGATGCCTCCGCGCATCTGATGAGCCTGCCGCTGCGGGAGGCGCGAGAAGTGTTTGAGCGGCAATATCTGCTGGCGCAGATCGAGCGGTTCGGCGGCAATATTTCCAAGACGGCGGAATTCGTCGGCATGGAACGCAGTGCCCTGCATCGCAAGATCAAGTCGCTGGGCCTATGAAGGCCTGGCGAGATAGCGGGGCGTCATGCGCTTGCAGCGGGTAGGCAGGTCAGTGCATCTGTGCCATAGTGCTTAAGCATGATAAATCCGGACGTTAAGGACTGGGCGGCAGTCCCTCGTGTCCGGGGCGCAAGCGATTGCGACAACAACAGCGACAATCAATGCCGCGGTAAAAGAGGCCACAAATGGCTAGCGAAAAGCAGCAAAACCTGCAGGATTCCTTCCTTAATCACGTCAGAAAGCAGAAGGTCCCGGTCACCATTTTCCTGGTGAACGGCGTCAAGCTTCAGGGCGTCATCACCTGGTTCGACAATTTCTGCCTGCTGCTGCGCCGTGACGCGCAGTCGCAATTGGTCTATAAGCACGCGATCTCGACGATCATGCCGGGCGCGCCGATCCAGCTGTTTGACCCCGAGCAAAGCAACGACCACGACTGACGGATTTACATGGGTGAATTTTACGAGGATGGGGACGCCCCCGGCGGCCCCAAGCCCTATATCGATCGGCAGGAAGTGCCGACGCGCGTTGGGCTCGTTTGCCCCGATATACGGGGAAAATCCACCCATCATGACATAGATGCACGGCTGGCCGAGTTCGAAGGGCTGGCCGGCGCCATTCGCCTGGACGTCATCTTCTCCGAAATCGTCAAGGTCAGGGAAATCCGGCCCGCCACCTATCTTGGGGCGGGGCACGTGGAAACCCTGGCTGCCCGCGTCAAGGCCGATGAGATCGACCTGCTAATCATCGATGCGGCGCTGTCCCCCATTCAGCAACGCAACCTGGAGCGCGAAACCGGCACCAAGGTGCTGGACCGTACGGCTTTGATCCTTGAAATCTTCGGCGAGCGCGCCGCGACACGCGAGGGTGTGTTGCAGGTCGAGCTGGCCCATCTGAATTATCAGAAGGGGCGTCTGGTGCGTTCCTGGACCCACTTGGAACGCCAGCGCGGCAGCGGCGGCATGGGATTTATGGGTGGTCCCGGCGAAACCCAGATCGAAAGCGACCGTCGCCAGATCGGTGACCGTATCGCCTTGCTGGAAGACCGGCTGGAAAAGGTGAAGAAGACCCGCGCGCAGCAGCGCCGGCAGCGCACCCGCGCCCAGATCCCGGTGGTCGCACTGGTCGGCTATACCAATGCTGGAAAGTCCAGCCTGTTCAATCGGCTGACCGGGGCCGGCGTGTTCGCCGAAAACCTGCTGTTCGCGACCCTGGACACCACGGTTCGCAAGATCGAATTGCCTCATGGCCGCGAGGTGATGCTGAGCGACACGGTGGGTTTCGTCGCCGATTTGCCGCATGACCTGGTCGCCGCATTCCGCGCCACGCTCGAGGAAGTCATCGACGCCGATATCATTCTGCATGTACGCGACATCGCCAATCCCGATCACGCCGCACAGGCGCAGGACGTATTGAACGTGCTGGATGAATTGGGCGTGTCGGCCGAGACGACGTCGATCATCGAGGTCTGGAACAAGATCGACCTGTTGGACGAAACGGAACTGGCTCTTGCCGCGGTGCCGGCGGGCAAGGTCATCGCCAGCGTGCCGGTATCAGCGCATACGGGGCAGGGGCTGGATGCCCTGTTGCTGGAAATTGAGAAAGCGCTCGGCGAGCAGAGCCGCACGTATAATGTGCATGTACCGCACGCCGCCGGCAGCGATATCGGCTGGCTGCATAGCCATGCCGAGGTGATCGCCCGGGAAGAACCGACCGAGCAGGGCTCGGACTTCGTCGTTCGGATCGATCCCCGCCATCGCACGGAATTCCTCGAACGCTTCAACGGCAGGATTTCGGCGGCCGATCTCTAGGCGCGGCGGTCCCGGGCGCGAATCTCGTTCCAGTAGCGGTCCAGGCGTTCCAGCCCGGCCGATGCAGGCTCGATACCTTCTTCGCGGCAGCGCGCCTCGACATGGTGGAACCGCCGGGTAAACTTGCTGTTGGCGTCGCGCAGGGCGGCTTCCGGATCAACACCGGCCTTGCGCGCCAGATTGGCGACCGCGAAAAGCAGGTCGCCAATCTCTTCGCGCAGCGCGCCCTCATCGCCGCTGGCTTCAACCTCGGCGACCTCGGCCAGCTCTTCCTCGACCTTGGAGCGAACGGCCGGCAGGTCCGGCCAGTCGAAACCGACTTTGGCGGCGCGCTTGGTCAGCTTCTCGGCCCGCGCCAAGGCCGGCAAAACCTGCGGAACATCATCCAGCAGGGATGGCTCGGCATCGCCTTTGCGCTCGGCCTTGGCGGCGCGTTCCTTCGCCTTTATCGCCTCCCAGCGCTCCTGAGCATCTCCGGCGCCGTCGGCAGTCACATCGCCGAAGACATGGGGGTGCCGGCGGATCAGTTTCTCGGTGATCGCATAGACCACGTCGCCAATGTCGAAATGGCCTCCTTCCTTGGCCATCTGGGCGTGATAGATCGGCTGCAGGAGCAGATCACCCAATTCCTCCCGCAGATCGGCAAAATCTTCCCGCTCGATCGCATCGGCCACCTCATAGGCCTCCTCGATCGTGTAATGGCGAATGGACCGGAAATCCTGCTCCAGATCCCAGGGGCAACCGCCATCGGGGTTGCGGAGCGCCGCCATGATTTCGATGAGACGGGAAATGTCGCGGGAGGGCTGCATAGGAAACTCATGGCATTGAATCGCTGAGCCTACCTTAGCGCCTGAGGCCACTTCGGGCAGGGGGCATTTGGCCTCAAGGCCGGAATTTCCGTTCGCAGGTGGGTTACTCAGCCGCTGTATCCGGAAATTGTCATCGTCACGTCATCGAGCCCCCGCCAGGACGCGCTATAGGTGCCGTCCGCGAGCGGCAAAGGACCGATCCGCGCGCCGGTGATCACCACCATGCCCGGCAGCAGGGGCCGTCCGAGCTCGGCTGCATGACTTTCGAGCCAGTTCGCGGCCGCCAGCAATGAAGTCGGATCGAATGTAGTCGTCACACTCTCCGCTGGATTGTCGGCATGGATCAGACGCAATTGTCCGTCCCCGGCGGCCAACGCCCCGATCGGACGTGCTGCGCCCTGCACCACACCGCCCGCCGAAAGCAGGTCGGCACGACGGGCCAACGAAGACCAATCCTGCCCAGCAAGACGGGACCGCAGAAATTCGAAGGCAAGGCAAACCTGCCAGTCGCCCTCGCCGCGCAACAACGCGAACTCAACCTCCAGTCGAGAGCCCGGCTCCGGCCTAATGACAGCGCCGGATTGGCCCATCCAGACCTGTGGGATTGGGGCGGCGAGCATCGCCTCGGCAGAGGACCATGGCGTCATTTTCCATCCGCCATGTCCGCCCAGGGCGTCGCTAAACTCGAACTGGATCGCATCCGCCTCCCCGATCGTCTGTGGAACATGCTCGCTGTCCGTACGCGGCGTCGCCTGGCGATGAGCTTCGAGGAGCGCTTGGGTGAAGGGATGCATGAATTCTGTCCTGGAGCGAATGCTGGACGGATAGGGTACGAGGCCGTCCCCACTTGCGCCAGCGATGATGACGCATCGGCTTTCCACATCGCGGAAAACCGGCATCGCATGGCGGCGGGGCGTGGAGCGGCCTTCTAGGATGGGCGGGACTTCGACAAAAGCATAGCTTTTCAGCGAGCCGGTGCTTTGGTCTGTGAGGAATGACAGTGCCAAAACGGCGATAGCCGGGCGCGGCCGCATCAGGCGGGCGCTCGGAGGCCGGCTTGGCTGGGCCTGAGGAGAAAGACATGAGCACTAATACCACCAGCCTGCGCGACGCCGCCTTGCACTTCCACGAATTTCCCAAGCCCGGGAAACTGGAAATCGTCGCCACCAAGCCATTGGCGAATACTCGCGACCTGTCGCTGGCCTACTCGCCCGGCGTCGCCATTCCCTGCGAGGAAATCGCCGCCGATGACCAGGCTGCCTATAAGTACACTTCCAAAGGGAACCTCGTAGCCGTCATCTCCAATGGCACCGCCGTATTGGGACTGGGCAATATCGGCGCCTTGGCTTCCAAGCCGGTCATGGAGGGCAAGGCGGTCCTCTTCAAGAAATTCGCCGGCATCGACAGCATCGACATCGAAGTCAACGAGCAGGATCCCAAGCGTTTCATCGAGATCGTCGCGCCGCTGGAGCCAACATTCGGCGGCATCAATCTCGAGGACATCAAGGCGCCGGAATGTTTCGAGATCGAAGAATCGTTGCGCGAGCGCATGAACATCCCGGTCTTTCACGATGACCAGCATGGCACCGCGATCATCGTCGCGGCGGCCGTAATCAACGCCATGAAGCTGGTGGGCAAGGATATCGCGCAGGTCAGGATTGTCACCTCGGGCGCTGGCGCTGCGGCCATCGCCTGCATGAACATGCTGATTGCCATAGGGGCGAAACGCGAAAATATCTGGATTGCCGACAGCAAAGGCCTGGTGACCAGGAAGCGCGACAATTCGGTCGATCGCTGGCGCGGCGCCTTCGCCCAGGACACGGACAAGACCGAGCTCAGCGAGGTGATGGCCGGTGCCGATATCTATGTGGGCCTGTCCAAGGCCGGAGCCCTGAAGCCGGAAATGATGAAGGATATGGCGCCCAATCCGCTGATCCTTGCGCTGTCCAATCCGATCCCGGAAATCATGCCGGAACTGGCCAGGGAAACGAGGCCAGACGCTCTGGTCTGCACCGGTCGGTCGGACTATCCCAACCAGGTCAACAACGTTCTTTGTTTTCCGTTTCTGTTCCGTGGCGCGCTCGATTGCGGCGCGACCATCATCAACGAGGAAATGAAGGCCGCCGCCGCGCATGCCATTGCGCGCCTGGCCCATGAGCCCGGCCTCGAGGCAACGGCGCATGGCGTACCCGCCATCTTCGGGCCCGATTATCTGATCCCCAATCCATTTGATCAGCGGCTGATCCTGCGGATCGCGCCGGCTGTCGCCAAGGCGGCCATGGATAGCGGCGTGGCCAGGCGGCCCATCGCCGATTTCGACGCTTATCGCGACCAGTTGCGGCGTTTCGTGTTCCGCTCCGGCATGGTCATGAAGCCGATGATCGAACGGGCGCAGGGCGCCGGCAAGCGCATCGCCTTTGCGGATGGCGAGGACGAACGGGTGTTGCGCGCGGCGCAAGTCATCCTGGAGGACAGTATCGGCAAGCCGATCCTGATCGGACGGCCCTCGGTGATCGAGAACCGGCTGGAGCGCTTCGGGCTGACCATTCGCCCGGGCACCGATTTCGAGATCATCAATCCCGAGGACGATCCGCGCTATCGCGATTATGTCGGCGATTTTCACGCCCTGGTGGGCCGCAAGGGCGTTACGCCGGACACCGCTCGAACGATCGTGCGCACCAACACCACCGTGATTGGCGCCCTGGCCGTGCGGCGCGGCGAGGCCGACGCCCTGATCTGCGGTTTGCAGGGCCGGTTCATCAAACATGCGCGCGACATCCACTCGATCATCGGATTGAATTCAGGGGCCAGCCAGCTTTCGGCGCTGTCCATGCTCATCCTCAACCGCGGCGTGTTCTTCCTCGCCGACACCTATGTGAATATCGATCCGAGCGCAGACGAACTGGTGGCCATTGCCCTACAGGCCCGCGACCATCTCAAGCGGTTCAATATCGAAGCGCGCGCCGCGCTGCTGAGCTATTCCAATTTCGGATCCCGCGATGGCGACACCGCGCTCAAGATGCGGGAGGTGTTCGACAAATTGCGGGCAGCGGCGCCCGATCTCGTGGTCGAGGGCGAAATGCAGGGCGACCTGGCGGTCAATAGCGAGTTGCGTGACCGCTATGTCCCGGACTCGGTGCTGCGCGGCGAGGCAAACCTGCTGATCTTCCCCAATCTGGAAGCTGCAAACCTGTCGATGACCCTGCTCAAGGAGCTCAATAACGGCCTGCATATCGGGCCGATCCTGATGGGCACCAATCAGCCGGCGCATATTCTGGCACCGACGGTGACCAGCCGCGGTATCGTCAACATGGCAGCTATTGCGGCCACCGAAGCGGCCGGCTGACGCCAGGATGCCGGGCCGTCGCAGGGCGGCCCGGCACGATCGTTTTTCACGATGCGGAAAACTCGGGGGCCATCGTTTCGAAGGCACCTCCGTGTCCCTATGACGGAGCAACGGAGGTGCATCATGACTGCATATGCGACGCGCGGCCGACTGCAAGTGGCCGAAGAACTCAGCCGGTTCATCGAAACCGAAGCTCTGCCCGGTACGGATGTAGGACCGGAGCAATTCTGGAGTGGACTTCAGGAGATCGTCGAGGTCCTCGGGCCGATAAACCGGCAATTGCTGGAAAAGCGCGACAGGCTGCAGGCGCAGATCGATGATTGGCATCAGGCCCGTCGTGGTAGGCCACATGATGCAGAGGCCTATAGAGCCTTCCTGGAAGAGATCGGCTACCTGATCACGGACGATGCGCCGCTGACCATCGGCACCGTCAATGTCGATCCGGAGATCGCCAATCTCGCCGGGCCGCAACTGGTCGTTCCGGTGATGAATGCGCGCTTCGCACTCAATGCGGCAAACGCGCGCTGGGGCAGTCTTTACGACGCGCTCTACGGCACCGATGCGATTCCGCCGGACGGCAATCTCGGGGCCGGCAAGGCTTACAATCCCGAGCGCGGCGCGGAAGTCATTCGTCGCGGTGTCGAGTTCCTCGATATGGCCCTGCCGCTACAAGGGGCCTCCCATGCCTCGGTCACCGAATACGGTGTTTCCGGTAACCGCCTGGTTATCCGTGACAATGACAGGGCGCTCGGCCTGGCCGATGAAGCCGCTTTCAAGGGGCATGCGCAACGCGGCGATGCGCTCGTGCTGCTGTTCGCCCATAACGGCATCCACGTGGAACTGGTTATCGATCGCAGCACGGCTGCCGGTGCACAAAGCCGGGCCGGCGTCTCCGATATCGTGCTCGAGGCGGCACTGACCACCATTCAGGATTGCGAAGATTCCGTGGCCGCCGTGGACGCGGAAGACAAGGTCGTCGTCTACCGCAATTGGCTGGGCCTGATGCGAGGTGACCTCGTCGAAACATTCGAAAAGGGTGGCCGTATCGTCGAGCGCAGGCTGGCAGCCGACCGCCATTATCGCGGGCCCGATGGCCAGGAACTCGTGCTGCCGGGACGCAGCCTGATGCTGGTGCGCAATGTCGGACACCTGATGACCACCGATGCGGTTCTGGATGCCGAGGGCCAAGATATCCCCGAAGGCTTTCTCGATGCCATGGTGACGGTTCTTTGCGCCATGCACGATCTCCGTAAATCCACGGGGCTGCGCAATTCCCGGTCTGGCAGCGTCTATGTGGTGAAACCCAAGATGCACGGCCCTGAAGAGGTCGCCTTTGCCGATCGGCTGTTCCAGGCGGTCGAAAATGCCCTGGGTCTTGTCGCCAATAGCGTCAAGATCGGCGTGATGGACGAAGAACGCCGGACGACGCTCAACCTGCGTGCGGCGATGCGGGCGGTCAAGGATCGGCTGGCTTTCATCAATACCGGTTTCCTGGACCGGACCGGAGATGAAATCCACACTTCCATGCAGGCCGGGCTCGTCGTGCCCAAGGGCGGCATGCGTAGCGCGGCCTGGCTTCAGGCCTATGAAGACAACAATGTCGATATCGGCCTGGCCGCCGGTTTGCCCGGCCACGGCCAGATCGGCAAGGGTATGTGGGCGAAACCCGACGCCATGGCCGAAATGCTGGCGACCAAGGCCGGGCATCCGAAGGCCGGTGCCAGCACCGCCTGGGTGCCGTCACCGACCGCCGCCGTCCTGCATGCCCTGCATTATCATGAGGTCGACGTCACTGCGGTTCAGGATCAATTGCGGGGCAGGGCGACGGCATCGCAGGACGCCATACTCACCCTGCCTCTGCTCGGGAAGCGCAACCTTTCCGCCGACGAGGTCCAGCGTGAATTGGACAACAATGCGCAGGGCATCCTGGGCTATGTGGTGCGCTGGATCGACCAGGGAATCGGTTGCTCGAAAGTGCCGGATATCAATGGCGTCGGCCTGATGGAAGATCGTGCGACGCTGCGCATTTCCGCCCAGCATATTGCCAACTGGCTGCAACATGGCCTGGTGAATGAAGAGCAGGTCATCGAAACGATGACGCGCATGGCGGCCGTGGTCGACGAGCAGAACGCCCATGACCCCGCATATCGCTCCATGGCCGTTGCGCCCAGCGAGAGTGTCGCGTTCCAGACCGCGCTGGAACTGGTGCTCAAGGGCGCGAGCCAGCCCAATGGCTATACCGAACCTGTATTGCACCGCCGCCGCCGCGAGGCCAAGGCGCGTAACCAGAATGTGGAGGCATGACCATGATCAACGTAATGCGGCTGGACCTTGACGACGCGCGCATCTTGCTCGAAGGCGGCCGGGCGGAAGCCGAGAAAATCGGCGTCCCGATGTGCATCGCCATTGTCGACGAAAGCGGCAATCTGATTGCGTTCGAACGCATGGAAGGCGGCAAGGTGACCAGCACCACGATCGCGATCGACAAGGCCTATACGGCGGCGGCGGCGAAACGAGCTACCCACGAATATGGTCAGGTGAGCCAGCCCGGTGGGCCGGCCTATGGCATCAACAGCGCCATAGGCGGCCGTTTGATGGTCGTTGGCGGCGGCCTGCCGGTCATCATCGATGGCGCCGTGGTCGGTGGAATAGGCGTCAGTTCCGGAACGCCCGCCCAGGACCAGCAGGTCGCCCAGGCGGGTTTGGATCATTTCCTGGCGCGGGCCGGCAAGTAATATCGGCGGGTGGGGCGGCGATGCTCACTGCCGCCCCCTGGCTCATGAAAAGAACGTGCTGAACCGATCGTAGGACCGTTCGACATGCACACGCATGGCTTGCTCGGCGCGGTCGGCATCGCGCGCTTCCAGCGCATCGATCAGCTCGGCATGCTCGGTATTGGCGGTGGATGCCGCCTGCTGGTGATGAAACAAGCGGAACAGGTGCATATGCGTATGCAGGTTGGCCAGCGTTTCGTGAATCAGGTCGTTGCCGCTGGCCAGAGCGATCAGATCGTGGAATTGGCCGTCCAATCGCGCGAAATCGCTATAGCTCACCCGGCCTTGTCCACTGACCTCCATTTCCGCTGCCAGGCGCTGGAGCGTGTCGAATTGCTCCGTCGTGATCAAAGTGGCAGCCTTTCGCGCCGCGAACGGCTCAAGCAGCAGGCGCAATTCATAGAGCTGATCGAAACGCGCGCGATCCATCTGGCTGGCGGCGCTGAAGCCGATCAAGTGTGTCTTGACCACCAATCCCTGCGCTTCGAGCCGCGACAATGCCTCGCGAATGGGCGTTTGTGACACGCCCATTTCGCGCGCCAAATTGTCGATGGAAATCCGGCTGCCAGGCAGAATCTTCTGGCTCATCAGCTGCGCGTAAATGGTGTTGTACACCTCATCTCCGAGCCGGGGAGGCCGCTTAATAGGGTTGCTCGGAGGCGGGTTTGTTGAAATCGCCAAAGGGTTTGTCCTCCTATCGCTGTCGGAAGCGGGGCCGATGGTCCTGTATCCTATAGTATTCCCATTGAAAACGTTAGCGTCGCTCATTTGGCGTTTGACACACTGCAAAAACCGATCCTATATCCTACTCAAGAATAATCATATAGGATACACGGGAGGATATATGATATGGCCGAGGCCGCCACACGCGACATGCCGGAATCGACCGCAACCCTCATAAAGCGGATCGACCTGAGGATGTTCAGCTATCCCATGGTGGGCGTTGGGCCGGGGGGTATCGACATGCCCGAAGGCAAGGGCAGCCGCGCCCGCATCGCTGTCCGTATCGAAACCAATGACGGCGCCGTCGGCGCCTATGTTGGCGGGCAGGCCAATTCTCTCGCGCAGGCGGCAACCTGTGCCAAGGCCGTCCTCGGGAAGGATTGTTTCGCTCGTGAACAGGCCTATGAGGACATCCGCCGTCACCTTCGCAAGGAAGACAGGATGGGGGCGGGGGTCATCGACTGCGCGCTCTGGGACCTTGCTGGGCAGCGCCTCGGCGTCTCCGTCGCTCAATTGCTGGGTGGCGCACGCCGTTCGGTCAAGGCCTACGCCTCGACATGGTTCGGCGGCGATGGCGGTGGTCTCTCGACTCCCGAAGCCTATGCCGATTTCGCCGAAGAATGCTACGGAATGGGCTATCGCGCCTTCAAGATGCACGGCTGGTCTGATGGCGGCATCGAGAAGGATATCGGCGCCGTCCTTGAACTGGGAAAACGCGTCGGTGGCCGTATGGCGCTGATGCATGACAGCGCCTGTAGCTTCAAGACTTTTGCCGACGCCCTGGCCGTTGGGCGCGCCTGCGATGAAGCGGGCTTCTTCTGGTACGAGGACCCCTATAGCGACGGCGGCCTGTCGGCGCATGCGCATCGCCGCCTGCGCGAACTGATCAAGACGCCGCTCCTGCTCGGTGAACATGTTCGTGGGCTGGAATCGCTGGCAACATTGGTCCTGGCCGATGGCACGGATTTCGTGCGGGCCGACCCCGATTTCGACATGGGTATTACGGGGACGATGAAGATCGCCCATTTTGCCGAAGCCCTGGGCCTTGATGTCGAGCTGCACGCGCCGGGTCCCGCGCATCGCCATTGCATGGCCGCGATCCGCAATACCAATTTCTATGAATTGTCGATGGTCGGCCCGTCTCGCGGCAATTTTAACGCGCCTGTCTATACCTGCGGCTATTCGGACGCGCTCGACGATGTCAGCGCCGACGGCACCTTCCCGGTGCCCGAAGGGGCAGGGCTGGGCGTCAGCTACGACTGGGAGGCCATCGAAAAGATGACCACCCAGCACGTGACCATTCAGTAAGGCGTCCGGCGATGACACAATCTGCAAGCGAATCCGGTCGCGGATCGGCGATCAAGAAGGTCGAGCTTTTCCTGTTCAAGCAGGATGTCGAGAACGTCGCCTTCGACGTCAATCCCGGCGGCATCGACATGCCGGGCGTGCGCACCACGCGTACGCGTCTGGGCGTCGCCATCGAAACCGCCGACGGCTCGCGCGGCGAATATATCGGCGGGCGCTCGGACACCTATCTGCACGCAAAATTCCTCGCCAAATGGATTTTGGGGATGGACGCTTTCGGGCGCGAGCAGATTTACGAAATCGCCCGCCGCTATCTGCGCAAGGAAGATCGTATCGGCGCCTGCCAGATCGACAATGCGCTTTGGGATCTGGCCGGCAAGCGCATCGGCGCATCGGTGACTCAGATGCTCGGCGGCAAGCCGCGGCGTTTGCCCGCCTATGCCTCGACCTGGTTCGCCGGGCCGGGCGGTGGCCTCGCCAGCCCCGAAGCCTTCGCCGATTTCGCCGAAGAATGCTACGGCCTCGGCTACCGCGCCTTCAAGATGCACGGCTGGACCGATGGCGGCACCGAAAACGACATCGGCGCCATTCTGGCCCTGGGCAAGCGCGTCGGCGGCCGTATGGCGCTCATGCATGACAGCGCCTGCCATCTGAAGACCTTCGGCGACGCGGTCCTGGTCGGTAAGGCCTGCGATGAGGCCGGATTTTTCTGGTACGAAGATCCCTATAGCGATGGTGGCCTCGCAGCCCATGCGCATCGTCGCCTGCGGGAGATGATCAAGACGCCCATCCTGCTCGGGGAGCATGTGCGCGGCGTCGAAGCCATGGCCAACGTCCTGTTGCTGGATGGCACGGATTTCGTGCGGGCCGATCCCGATCTCGACATCGGCATTACCGGCACCATGAAGATCGCGCATCTGGCCGAAGCCATGGGGCTCGATGTGGAGCTGCATGGCAACGGCCCCGCACACCGCCACTGCATGGCTGCGATCCGCAACACCAATTTCTACGAACTGGCCATGGTCGGTCCCTCGCGCGGCCAAGCCGTCAATTCCATCTACGCCTCGGATTATTCCGACACGCTCGACGCCGTGGGCGCAGATGGCTGTTTCGCCGTGCCAGAGGGACCCGGGCTCGGCGTCCAATACGACTGGGACTTCGTGAAGAAGAACCTGATCGACCACATCGTCATCCAATGATCCCGTAGAGGAGGAGACTACGATCATGCGAATTTGGGGAAGCAAACTGCTGCTCGCGGCAGCCACCGCAATAGTGCTGACCGGCACCGCCATGACCACAGGCGTGGCCTTGGCACAGGAAACGCTCAATATCCGCCTTGGTGCGCGCGATATCGGATCGCTCGATCCGGCGCTGACCAAGACCGGCGACGACGAAACGGTCGCCCTGCAGGTGTTCAACTCCCTGGTGGCGCCGCCGCGCGGTACCCTGGACCTTGCCCTCGAGAACCTGCAACCACAGCTCGCCGAGCGCTGGGAAATTTCCGAGGACCGGACCGAATGGACCTTCTACCTGCGCCCCGGCGTCAAATGGCACAAGGGTTATGGCGAAGTGTCGGCCGAGGATGTTAAGTTCTCCTATGAGCGGCAGATGGACCCTGCCCTGGGCGGCGTTCACGGCGCCAGCTTCAAGGATATCGCGTCCATCGAGGTGATCGATCCGCTGACCGTCAAGTTCAAGCTTCACAGCCCTAATGCCTTTTTCCACGGCCAGGCGCTGACACCGGGGTTCGGGCGTTTTATCGTGCCCAAGAAGGCGGTCGAGGAATTGGGCGATCAGTTCGGCTTCGCTCCGGTGGGCAGCGGTCCTTTTGAATTTGCGGAATATCGTCCGCAGGACCGCGTGGTGCTCAAGGCCTTCGACGACTACTTCCTGGGCCGCCCGCCGATGGACGAGCTGCACCTGCGCTACATCCCCGACAACAATGCCGGGACCATCGCCTTCATCGCCGGGGAGCTCGATACCACCGGTGGCGATCGCACGCCCGAATGGGTTGCCTCGATCGAGGCCGCCGTTCCGGACGCCCAGATTATCACCCTGCAGCCCGGCTCGCTGCAATTCCTGCATTTCAACATGAATGTCGAGCCGCTCGATGACGTGCGGGTGCGTCAGGCCATCGCTTATGCGATCGACCAGAGCGTGTGGAGCGAAGTCTTCGGTGTGCTCAGCGGTCCCTTGCCCTCGATCGTGCCGGCCACCTTCTTCGGCGCCTTGCAGCCGGAGGATACGCCCGAGGACCTGCGCTACGAATACAATCCGGAGCGCGCCAAGGAACTCCTGGCAGAATCCGGCTATCCCGACGGCTTCTCGATGGACGTCATCATCTCGGAGCGCGACGATTACCTGACCAACATGCTGATGGTGCAGGACATGCTCCGCCAGGTGGGCATCAATCTGAACCTGCAAGTGCAGGACCATGCCTCCTATCACGCCAATATTCGCGAGAATAAGGGCACGATCGTGGAACTCTCGACCGCCATTGCGCCCGGCGCACCGGCGGTGATCAACGAATTCCTGAGCGAGGCGGCCGCCGTGGGCAAGCCATCGGCCCTGCGCAATTTCTCCCACTATGGGGAAGTCGGCGGCAATGTTGACGATCTGGTTACTCAGGCTGTTGCCGAAACCGACACGGAAAAGCAGATGGAACTGCTGCGCGAGGCGCAATTGCAAATCCTGCGCGACATGCCGGTCTATCCGCTTCAGACGGCTCCGCTGCTCTCGGTCATGCAAGGCGATATCGACCTTGGCTACGAGCCGGTCGGTGGCTTCGGTCAGCACGAATTCGCTACCGCTCGCCGCGTCAGCGAATAGGGCCCCAGGGCCCGGATCGGACCTCCCATCGATCCGGGCCCACCCTTCCCAGGAGATCACCATGCTTCGCTTCGTGCTGAAACGATCGGCCGACGCGATCCTGACGGCCTTTCTGGTCTTCAGTTTCGTCTTCTTCGCCATGCGCCTTTTGCCCGGCGACCCTGTCATTGCCATGCTCGGGGACCAAGCCAGCGCCGAGACCATCGAGAATGTCCGCCGCTCGCTGGGCCTGGATAAGCCCATCTTCGTTCAATATGGCGAATTCCTGTGGGGGCTGTTGAACTTCGATCTCGGCACCAGCCTGATCAATCGCGCCGCGGTCACCGAGACCATGATGCGTAACCTGCCTTACACCATTGCGCTCACGATCGCCTCGACCATTATCGGTGTGCTGGTCGGCATTCCGCTCGGTGTCCTCTCCGCCATGAAGGCGGGCAAGGCCGCAGATCACGTGACCCGCCTCACATCCTTCTTCGGCTCGGCACTGCCAGATTTCTATCTCGGCGTGCTGTTCCTGCTGCTCTTCGGCCTGACGCTTCGCTGGTTTCCCCTGCTTGGCGGCGGCGAAAATGCCTTCGATCTGCGTTACCTCGCCATGCCGGCGCTCACCCTCGGCCTGCTCAAGGGCTTCGGAATGATGCGCCTGACACGCACCGCAGTGCTGGATGTCTCGGGACGCGACTATGTCCGCACCGCAGAGGCCCTCGGCATGACCCGGCAGAACGTCATCTGGCGCCACATCTTCCGCAACGCGCTCCTGCCGGTCACCACGCATCTGTCGCTGTCAACGATCGCAACGTTGGGCGGGACCATCGCCATCGAGCTGGTGTTCAATCGACCCGGAGTGGGCCAGCTTCTGGTCGGCGCCGTCACCTCGCGTGACTACACGCTGATCCAGGGTGGGATCGTGATCCTCTCGGTGCTGGTAGTGGCCATCAATTTCCTGACCGACCTGCTTTACGCGGTGATCGACCCACGAGTGAGGACGGCCTGATGCTCGACCGGATTTTCATAACCTTTGCGATCATATTCCTGAGCATGCTCGCCATCCTGGTCGTGTTCGGCGACTTCATTCAGCCGCACGATCCGTTGCTGCAGAATTTCCGCGCCCGCGACCAGGGGCCGAGCGCGACCTATTGGCTGGGCACGGATGATTTCGGCCGCGACGTCTTTTCGCGCATCCTCGAAGGCTCCCGCCTGTCCATGACGATCGGGCTGGTCGCTCCGCTCATCGCGGCAATCGTCGGCATCACCATGGGCACCACTGCCGCCTATTTCGGGGGTTGGACCGAACGTATTGTCAGCCGTGTTACCGACATGATGATGTCGTTCGACCCGCTGCTGCTCGGGGTACTCGTCGTGGCTCTGCTCGGTCCCGGCATCGTCAATCTTTCGATAGCGATCTCGTTCGCACTCGTTCCCAGTTTCATCAGGTTGTCGCGGGCCTCGGCGCTCTCGGTGCGCCAGGAAGGATATGTCGATGCGGCCATCGCCATGGGGCGACCGTCCTATTCGACCATCCTGCGCCACGTCCTGCCCAATATTGCCGGGCCCCTCGTGGTGATGACGACGATCTGGATCGGCTCCGCCATCCGCATGGAGGCAACTCTCAGCTTCATCGGCCTGGGGGCCCAGCCGCCAGCGCCGTCCTGGGGCAACATCGTGCGCTATGGCGTGCAGAACATCTTCGGTTCGCCCCTTCCTGCCCTCTTCGCCGGACTCGCCATCACGCTGACGGTGCTGTCGTTCAACATTCTCGGCGACGCCCTTCGGGATCGTCTTGACCCGGATCGGACTGTGCGATGAACAACCCTATCCTCACCATCCGCGATCTGAAGGTCGCATTCGGCCCGCAAACCGCACCTGTCGACGCGCTTCGTGGCGTCAATCTCAGCGTCAATCGCGGCGAATGCCTCGGTCTTGTCGGGGAATCCGGCTCGGGCAAAAGCCTTAGTGCCCTGGCGGCGATGCGGCTTCTGCCTTCGGCTGCGCGCATCACCGGCGGCTCGATCACATTCGAGGGTCGGGAAATGGCGACGATGCCACGCAAGGAGCTCGAGGGCTTGCGAGGCAACGAGATATCGATGATTTTCCAGGAGCCCATGACGGCGCTCAACCCGGTCATGCGCGTGGGCGACCAGATCGCGGCGCCCCTGCGCAAGCATCTCGGTCTGTCCAAGCAGGCGGCGCGCGCCCGAGCGATAGAGCAACTGGATTCGGTCGGCATTCCCGATCCGCATCGGCGCATCGACAATTTTCCGCATGAAATGAGCGGGGGCATGCGTCAGCGCGTCATGATTGCCATGGCGCTGGCCTGCGAGCCGAAACTACTGATCGCCGACGAGCCGACCACCGCCCTTGACGTGACCATTCAGGCGCAAATCCTGGATCTTCTGCGCGCCAAGCAGAAGGAACTCGACTTGGCCATCATCATCATCACCCACGATTTCGGCGTCGTTGCAGAAATCGCCGACCGGGTGAACGTGATGTATGGGGGCAGGGTGGTCGAGGAGGCCGGTGTCGGGGCGCTATTCGACAATACCCAGCACCCCTATTCGATCGGCCTGCTCAACGCCACACCGACGATCGAGATGGAGCAGCAGCACCGTCTGCCGGCCATTGGCGGCGCCGTGCCTCATATCTCGGACATGCCGGCCGGTTGTTCGTTCCATCCGCGTTGCCCGGAGCGGCGTCCCGAATGTGATCGTCTTGTCCCTCAACTCGAAACCGTGGCGCCCCATCAACGGGTGGCCTGCTGGGCAAGGAGCACGGCCGATGAACAAGCTGCTTGAAGTCACCGACGTCAGGAAAATCTTCGGCGGCTCGGTGCGCGCGGTAGATGGCGTCAGTTTCTCGCTGGCCGAGCGGGAGACGCTGGCCCTGGTCGGCGAATCCGGATGCGGCAAATCCACCGTCTCGCGGCTAATCCTGCGCCTGACCGATCCCACCGAAGGCACGATCCGTTTCGAAGGACAGGACATCACGCATATGTCCCAAGGCGCGCTGAAGGACATCCGACGAGAAATCCAGTTCGTGTTCCAGGATCCGTTCTCCTCGCTCGATCCGCGCATGACTGCGGGGGAGATCGTCACCGAACCATTGGCCATTCACGGCAAGGTGCGCAACAAGGCCGAGCGGCGGAGCACCGCCGAGCAGCTTCTGCAGGCCGTCGGCCTCAGCGCCAAGCACGTCGATAGCTGGCCGCGCCAATTTTCCGGCGGCCAGCGTCAACGCCTCGGTATCATCCGGGCCTTTGCCCTCGGTCCCCGCCTGATCGTGGCCGACGAGCCAGTCTCGGCGCTTGACGTCTCCGTGCGGTCGCAGGTGATCAATATCCTGCAGGACATGCAGGAGGAGAAGGGCACTGCCTATCTCTTCATTTCGCACGACATGGCGACGGTTAAGCACATGGCGGACCGGGTGGCGGTCATGTATCTGGGCAAGATCGTCGAACTGGCGCCCAAGGCGTCATTCTTCGCCGGGCCGCAACATCCTTACGCGGAATCGCTGCTCTCGGCCGTGCCGGCTTCGCATCCCAACAAGCGCCGGAAGCGCATTCTGTTGGCCGGAGACCCGCCCAGCCCGATCCGAATTCCCGGCGGGTGCCGTTTTCACACCCGTTGTCCCATCGCCCAGGACATCTGTAAAAGTCAGGAACCCCCGCTCCAGTTAGTGGGCGACAACCACCTGGCCGCGTGCCATTTCGCCAAAGCATGGCCGATCGCGTCGCGGATCGGTGAATTACAGCCGGCGACCACAACGCTGGCGATCAGCTGAAAGTGTTCCAAGCATGCCCATAGTGCCGCTCCAAGAAGTCAAGGACGTTGCGGATCTTGTTCTCGCCGCCGCCGGTGTGCCGCCGGACAATGCGACGCTGCAGCGCGACCTGCTGCTCGATGCGGAAATGCGCAGCATCGCCTCGCATGGCCTGTTGCGCCTGCCGCGATTGGTGGAGCGGATCGGCAACGGCGTTGCCAATCCGGTTACAAAAGGCCGGCAGGAATGGACGGCGCCGGGCTTTCTCAAGGTCGATGGCGAACAGGGGCTCGGCCCGGTCGTGGCCCAGGCTGCCATCGATGCGCTGATGGACCGTTCCGCAAGCCAGGGTGTGGCTGTGGCCGCTGTCGCCAATGCCAATCATATCGGCATGCTCGGCTTCTATGCCGATCGCGTTGCCGAAGCCGGAAAGTGCCTGATTGCCTTTTCCACCAGCGAAGCCCTGGTCCATCCCTGGGGCGGTCGTCGGGCCATGATCGGCACCAATCCGATCGCGATTGGTCTTCCCACCGGCGATGGCGTCTTCATGATGGATACGGCCACCAGCATCGTCTCGATGGGCGAGATTCACGATCACGCCAATCGCGGCGCACCCATCCCGCAGGGCTGGGCATTGGACGCGGCCGGCAACGCCACGACCGATGCCGCCGCGGCGCGCGATGGTGCCATCGCGCCGTTCGGTGGCCCGAAAGGATATGCGCTCGGCCTGGCCTTCGAATTATTGCTGACGGCTCTTGCCGGCTCGGCCATCGGCCGAGATGTCAAGGGAACGCTCGATTCCACCGAACCCTGCACCAAGGCCGATCTCTTCATGGTCATCGACCAACCCTTGGCTGCCGTATCGGATTTTCTCGATCTGCTGCGGAGCGAAGCGCCTGCTGAAGGATTCGACAATGTGCGGATCCCAGGTGAGCGCGGCCGAGAGCTGCGCCGCCGTGCCGTCGCTGACGGCCTCAATATCGCGGACGTGACCTGGTCACGTCTGCAGGACCTGGCCGGAACGGCCTAAACCATCAAGGACTACACCATGTTTGGCGCTCTTCGTTCGCCTCGCAATATCGTATTCGGCTCGGGCCAGCGCGCGTCGTTGCCGGGCTATGTCGCCGCCCTGGGTCATAAGGTTCTGCTGGTCACCGACCAGCGCATGGCCGGCGAAGAGACGTTCCGGATGCTCGAATCCGACTTGCGGGAGGCCGGGCTGTCGGTATCGACCTTCGCCGGCGTAGAGGCGGAATTGCCTGCCGAATGCCTGGTGGCGGGGGTGGCGGCCGCAAGCGATTTCGGCGCCGAGGTCATTGTCGGCATCGGTGGCGGCAGTTGCATAGACGCCGCCAAGGTGATCGCGCTGATTGCGGCACATGGTGGGGCGATCAGTGACTATTACGGCGAGTTCAAGGTGCCCGGGCCCATCCTGCCGCTGGTGGCCTTGCCGACGACGGCCGGCACTGGATCGGAAGTCACGCCGGTTGCAGTGGTCGCCGATCCGGATCGAGCGGTGAAGGTGGGCATTGCGAGCCCGCATCTGATCCCTGTTACGGCGATCTGCGATCCGGATTTGACCCTGACCTGTCCACCGGTTCTAACCGCCATGTCCGGCGCCGATGCGCTGGTCCACGCCATCGAGGCCTTCACCACCGCGCCCCGATCAGCGCTGACGAACATCACGCTTGAACATGTCTTCGTGGGCAAGAATGCCATGACGGACAGCTTCGCCATGGCTGCCATCGGCAATATCGGGCGTAGCCTGGCCGCGGCCGTCAAGAATGGCGGCGACGTGCGGGTGCGCGCCGATGTCATGCTGGGGGCGATGCAGGCTGGACTTGCCTTCGGCACCGCCGGCACCTCGGTGTGCCATGCCGTGCAATATCCGGTCGGCGCCTTGACGCATACGGCGCATGGCCTGGGTGTCGCCTTGATGCTGCCCTACGCATTGGCATTCAATCGAGAGCATGCGCTTGCCGACATTGCCACGATCGGGCGAATTCTCGAATTTGCGACCAAGGACGACGATGACGCGGCCGCAGCGGACCGCTGTATCGTGGGTATCGCGGACCTGCTGAACACGATTGCAGTGCCCAGGACATTGGCGGAAATTGGCGTCAAGTCCGATGACCTTCCCTGGATCGCCGAGCAGGCCCTGGCCGCCAATCGGCTGATCAAGAACAATCCGCGCCCGGTCGACCGGGCCGGCATGGATTTGCTGATCGCTGCCGCCTTCGCGGGCGATCTCGCCATGCTGACCACCAACACCAAGCACGCCAAGGCAATCTGATGAGCACGTTTCCTCTTTCGTTCGATCCCGCAACCGTGCCGACCGATCTGTGGATCGGCGGACAATGGCGCCCCGGCAGTACCGGCAATCAGCTCGATGTGGTCGATCCGTCCACCGGTAAGGTGATCTCCCGTGTCGCAGATGCCTCTATCGAGGATGCGCTCGCCGCTGTATCGGCGGCCCATGAAGCCGGGCCGGACTGGGCCGCGACCCCACCGCGCAAGCGCTCCGATATCCTGCGCCGCTGCTATGAACTGATGATCGAGCGTAAGCAGATGCTTGCCGAGCTGATCAGCCTCGAAAACGGCAAGGCGCTGCCGGACGCGGAAGGCGAAGTCACCTACGCTGCCGAGTTCTTCCGATGGTTCTCCGAGGAGGCCGTGCGCCTCAATGGCGATGTGTCCGTGGCGCCAAGCGGCGCCAACCGCATCCTGGTGCAATACCAGCCCATCGGGGTATCCGTGCTCGTCACGCCCTGGAATTTCCCCGCCGCCATGGCGACCCGCAAGATCGCCCCGGCCCTCGCCGCCGGGAGCACCTGCGTGTTGAAGCCGGCAACTGAAACGCCACTAACGGCTTATGCCCTGGCGGAAATCTACCGCGAGGCCGGAGTGCCCGACGGTGTGGTCAATGTCATCACCACCTCGAAAGCTGGCGCCACCGTCAGCGCCATGCTGCACGATCCGCGCGTACGCAAGCTCAGCTTTACCGGTTCGACCGAAGTCGGGCGCAAGCTGCTGCGGGAAGCCGCCGACCAGGTGATTTCCTGCTCGATGGAGCTGGGCGGCAATGCGCCCTTCATCGTCTTCGACGACGCCGACCTCGACAAGGCATTGGATGGCGCCATGGTCGCTAAGATGCGCAATGGCGGCGAGGCCTGCACTGCTGCCAATCGCTTCTTCGTCCAGGAAGGCATCATGGAGGCCTTTTCCAAGGGTCTGGCCGAACGCATGGCCGCGCTCAAGGTTGGCCCCGGCTACCAGAAAGGCGTTCAGTGCGGCCCGCTGGTGAACCAGGATGCGCTGGAGCGGATATCGACATGGGTGAACGATGCTGCGGGGCAGGGAGCCGAGATTCTTGCCGGTGGCAAGGCCCCGGGGGGCGACGGCTTCTACTACCCGCCAACGGTCATCAGGAACGTGCCCACGGCCTCGCCGCTTGTTCGTGACGAGATTTTTGGCCCGATCGCGCCGCTGGCCAGTTTCAAGACGGAAGAAGAGGTCATTGCCAAAGCCAACGACACCGAATACGGCCTCATTGCCTATCTATTCACCGAGGATTTGGCGCGCGGTTTGCGCGTGTCGGAAAAGCTGGAGGCGGGCATGATCGGTCTCAATCGCGGCTTGGCATCGGATCCGGCCGCGCCGTTTGGCGGTGTGAAGCAGAGCGGCCTTGGACGGGAAGGCGCCCATCATGGCATCCTCGAATTCTGCGAGGCCAAATATATCGCGGTGACCTGGTGAGCAGCGACAAGCACAATGTGCAGTCCGTAACGCGCGCATTGGTGCTGCTGGAAACACTGGCCGAGGACGGTGCGGGCTGGCGCCTCACCGACCTCGCTCGCCGGACTGGCCTCTCGCCCTCAACGGTGCATCGGCTGCTGACCACGCTGCAGGAGCGGCGTTTCGTCCAGTATGATGCCGGGCGTCAGTTGTGGTCCGTGGGCCAGCAGGCCTTCTCTGTCGGCGCCGCCTTCGGGCAACGCCAGGCGCTGGTCGCACCGGCCCTGCCGCATCTGCGCCATCTGCGCGACCTCACGCGAGAGACCGCCAATTTCGGCGTGCTGGACGATGGGGAAATCGTGGTGATGGCCCAAGCCGAAAGCCGCGAGATCGTGCGCGCCATTGCCCGGACGGGTGGGCGCGCCGGGCTGGTCAACTCTGCCATGGGCAAGGCCGTGCTTTCCGCCTATGCCGAGGACGAGATCGAGGCCGTGCTGGCCTTGCCCGACGGCAGGGTAAGGGCGATTGCCGGCCGAGCCGCTGCGCTGCGCGCAGAGATTGCCAATGCAAGCGCCCATGGCTACGCAACCGATAATCAGAATGGCGGCAAGGGCATCACCTGCGTCGCCAGTCCGGTCAAGAACGCGGCGGGCGATGTCGTCGGTGCCATATCGGTATCCGGACTTTCCGCACGGATGACCGCCGAACGCCTGCCGATCATCGGCGCCTGGGTCGCCCAGGCCGCCGCCGATTTCAGCGCGACGCTGGCATCTGGCCGGACGCTTCGATCTGTTCGAGAGCCTGGGCGCCCAGCGTCGAATGACGCACCAGAAGTTCGCCGCTGAGCGGGTTCTGTGTGGGCGTATAGGCCTTGCTGGCCAATTGTTCCATGATCAAGGCGACCGTTTTCGCCACGATGGCATCGACCGGTTGGCGGAACGTGGTCAGCGAATAGCGCGGCCAGCGAGTCATGGCCACGTCGTCAAACCCGGCGATGGCAATGTCTTCCGGAACCCGCAGACCGAGCCCGTCCTTAAGGGCATCGAAGCCGCCGATAGCCAGGATGTCATTGGCGAAGAAGGCCGCATCGGTGCGCTCGGCCACGCCAATCTCCATGCCGGCCTTGTAGCCCGCCTCGTAGCTGTATTCGCCGCCGGAAATGGCGTGCGTCAGAGTCATGCCGAGTTCGGCGACGCGCGTGATGAAAGCGTTCTGGCGCTCGAGATTCGTCGAGGTATGCGGCAGCCCGCCGACAAAGGCGACATTTCTGCGACCGATCGCGTGAAAATGGTCCGCGATCGCCCGCGCGCCTTCTATATTGTCGCAACTGACCGAGGTGAGCGTCTGGTCCGGTATGGTGCGGTTCACCAGAACGGCCGCGCGCCCCTCTGTGGCCCACCGCAATGAAGCGCCGGACAGCACGGTGGCGGAGATCACCACCACCGCGTCCACGTTGTATTTCCGCAGGGCGACCAATTGCTCTTCGATATTGGAGCCGCGCGTGATGTTGAACATCAGGCTTTGCAAGCCTACCCGCTGCAATTCGCGCGATAGCTTCTCGATAAGCGAGGGATAGAAAGGGTTCTGCATCTCCGACACTACGATGCCGGCAATATTGCTGCGTCGCGTTGAGAGCATGGATGCGATGGCATTCGGCTGATAATCGAATTCCTCGGCGGCACGCAGGATGCGTTCGCGCAACTCCGCGGAAATGGATGTGCCAGGCGTAAAAGCCCGCGAGACCGCCGATTGGCTGACGCCCATCAGCCGGGCGAGTTCGCGCGCCGTGATCGGCCTGCGGGGTGATTTTCCATCATTGCCGACATTAGTGCTCATGTTGCCCCGATCGTATCCGACCGGCCCGTCCCCATTTTCGGCATCTATGCCATAGATTTGCATCCGTATGCAAATAGGCATTGCATCCGGATGCAAACTCGTCATATCGTAATGTCATTGGCGCCATGAGAACGGATCGCAGAAGTCCGCGCGCATTTCGACAAAAACATTGACGGGAGGAGCGAGCCCATGGGCGGCGCCTTGGACCACCTGCGCGTGGTCGACTTTTCCGAGAGCTTGGCTGGGCAATATTGCGCCCGCATCTTTGCCGATTACGGCGCGGCGGTTTTTCTCGCTGAGCCCGAGGGCGGGTCGCGGATTCGTGGCATGGCGCCGATGTCGGAGTATGGCGACTCGCTGCAATTCTTTCACCTCAACACAGGCAAGCAATCCCTGGTTATCGATCAGGGTTCTGTGAAGTTCGAACGCCTTCTGGCTGGTGCCGATGTCGCCGTTCTGCCGGTTGGTGCCGACGCGGATAGCCTGAGCGCGAAATATCCGGCCTTGGTCGTGGTCCAGCCGTCCGATTTCGGCGCTGATGGGCCGCGGGCGGACTGGCAGGGGGCGGAAATCGTGCTCCAGGCCCTTTCAGGCATGATGCACAATAATGGCGCGGCGGGGCGCGAGCCCTTGTTTGGAACCGGGAACAGGGCGTCCCTGGCCAGTGGCGTCGCAGCCTATCTCGGCACCCTCGCCGCCTTGTTTGCGCGGACCCGGAGCGGGCAGGGGCAGGTGGTGAAGGTGGATGCGGCGGAAACCGCGGCGGCCATGTGCTTCCCCTATGTCATGCAGCATATCTACAACGGCACGGTGCGGCAGCGGACCGAGCAGGCCGTGCAGGCGGGGCAGGTGCTGTGCCGCGACGGCTGGGTCTGTATCTGGATCTATAATTTCCGCTGGCATGCGCTGCTCCAAGCCCTGGATCTTCTCGAACTCGAGCACGATGCACGCTTCGCCGAGCCGATCGCACGCCGGACGCATTGGGACGCGCTTTTCGCCATCATCCAGGCCAAGGTGGCCCAGATGTCGGCCGAGGACCTGGTGGATATTCTCCAGCGCGCTCAGGTGATCGCGGCGAAGGCCTATCGGCCTTCCGAGCTGATCGAGAACGGGCATCTCGCGGCGCGGAATTATTGGGAAGAAATCGATGGGCGGCGCCTTCTCGGTCCGGCTTTCAGGCTGCATGGCACCCCGCGGCGGATAGCCAGTGGCGCGCCGGCTTTGGGCTCTGGAACCTTGCCGGCATGGCCGAAGCACGAACCGGCCGCCGGCGAAAAGCCTGTCGACGGCAGCCCACTGGGCGGCCTCCGGGTCATCGAGCTGACTACCGCCTGGGCAGGGCCGATGTCAGGCCGGGTTCTGGCCTATCTCGGCGCGGAATCGATCCATGTCGAAGCGCCGAACCGGGTCAATTCCTGGCGGCTCAACAAGGATGCGCCCAATCCGGTGAACTTTCCGGACCGCCAGCCCGGCGCGCGCTGGTATGATCGATCGTTCCTGTTCAACTCCCAGAATGTCAACAAGTTAAGCTGCATTCTTAATCTGAAGACAGAGGAGGGCAGGGCCACCCTGCGCCGGCTGGTCGCGGTGAGTGACGTGCTGATCTGCAATTTCCGCCCCGGCACGCTGAAAAAGCTGGGCCTGGACTATGACAGCCTCAAATCCATCAAGCCGGATATCGTCGTCGCCGAACTGCCGGCCTTCGGGATCAGCGGGCCGATGTCCGGTTATGCCGCGCTCGGGCCGACCATGGAAATGGCGGCGGGCATGTCGGCGATGATCGGCTATCCGGACGGGCAGCCCGAGGTGACCGGGCCGTCCTATCTCGACCCCATCGGTGGTTTCAACGCTGCAGCAGCCATTCTTACAGCCCTGATTCATCGGCAGAAAACCGGCGAAGGCCAATATGTGGAAGTGCCCCAGGTCGAAGCGGCGATGCATTTGATCGGCCCGGAAATCCTGAAAGCCGGGGAGACCGGGGACGATCCGGCGCCCAATGGAAACCGCGTCAATTTCGCCAGTCCCCATGATGCCTTCCCGACAAAGGGTGAGGACGAATGGATCGCCATCGCTGCCTTGGATGAGGCACAATGGAAACAGCTCTGCGCCGTGATGGAGCAGCCGCAACTCGCTGATGATACTCGATTTTCTACGCTGGCGCGGCGGCGCGACAATGAGGATGAGCTGACGCAGATCATTGCCCATTGGACGATTGGCCAGGACAAGCACCTGCTTGCCGCGCGGCTGCAGGCGGCCGGGATCGCGGCGGCGCCGGTACAGAATCCGAAGGACGTGGCGGAGGATACCTACCTGTCGCATCGTGGCTTCTTCACCGAACTCGACCATCCCGATGCTGGGCGGCATCGACATCCCGGCCTGCCCATCCACCTCAGCGCCACGCCCGGATCGCAGCGGCAGGCGGCACCGCCTTTCGGATGGCACAATCGCTATGTCCTTGAGAATATTTTGAAAATGCCGCCGTCAGTCATCGCCGCCATAGAGGCCAGCGACGCGATGGCGACCGAACCTCTGGAAGGGGCGTGACCATGGGAACGACCTTTCCGCGGGACTATGACGTGCATATCCTGCTCGACGACGCGCCGCATTACAAAGGGTCCATCCACGATGATGAGGTGGCGCGGGCGCGGGGCTATAAGGCAGCACTGGTTCCGGGCGCCTTCATCTATGGTCATATCAGCCGTGGGGCGATCGCGGCCTGGGGCAGCGACTGGGCCGAGCGTGGCGCGATGGCGGCGCGCTTCCGAAAACCCGTTTATAATCATGATGATATTCGCGTTTCACTTGGGCCGCTCGAGGACGATGGCACCCATCTGCGCAGCGCTGCCAGTGTGCGCAATGGCGATGGCGACGAGGTGGCGACCGGCTGGATTGCGTTGGCGCATGAACCGGTCCAACCGCCCGATACCAAGACATTGAAAATACTGGACTTGCCGGAAAACCCGCCAGCGGTGAAAGCTGGTGACCTACCGATCGGCGCGCCGCTGCATAGCCGCCAAAGGGTTCTGACGGCTGAAGATTTTCAGGTTTCGCTGTCGGCCTTTGCCGAAACGCATCCGATCTATAGCGACCCGGGCTTCGTGCATTCGGGAATGCTGATGCGGACGGCCATGGGCGACGTCAATTCCGGCTGGAAATTCCCCGCCGCCATCGTGCTGGTCGAGGCGGAAACCCAGCATTTCCGGCCGGTTTACCCCGGCCAGACCATTCGCACGGCAGGGCAGGTGGCCGACACCTATGAGCGGAAGGGCAAGCATTATTTCGTCACCGACGAAGTGCTGCTGGCCGATGGCGTGCCCGCCGCGCGGTTCAGGAGGACGCAGATCTATGGCTGACGTTTGGAGCGAGTCCGTTAGCAGACTGTTAGCGTCCTACACGACCACAATGCGCGAAAGTGACATTGCGGCCTTCGTCGCGCTGAGCGGCGACGATTACGAGGCCCATACCGATCCGGAAGTGATGGCGAGCTCGAGTTTCGGCGGCATCATCGCCCATGGCGCCCTCCTGGTCGGCTACATGTCGGCCGCCGGCACCAAGGCGATCAGGCTGGCGCGCGAAAGAGGCAATGACTGCACGCCGGTGGCGCTCGGCTATGACCGCCTGCGCTTCGTCGCGCCGGTCTTTCCCGGCGACGAGCTCAAGGTCACATATGAAGTCAAAAGCGTCGATACGGAGCGCCGTCGCTCGCTCGCCGATGTGGTGATCACCAATCAGTCCGGCACGACGGTGGCCGTCGCGGAGCATGTGATGAAATGGCTGCCAAAATAGTTCCTATAGGATATAGCAGGGGCTTGCATGCGGATGCAATCGATGCAAGGGTAACGCCGATTGGCATGACAGGTTGACGACAGAAACGACCGCTCAGCCGCGAGGAGATTCGAACATGACCGGAAGCCGCCCGCGCGTTTTCGCGCCACGGTTCCTGCTGCGATGACGACCAGGCGCCCCCCCGAGGTCCGCGATGCGTTCCGCTGGTTCACCGGCGTGACGCTGCGCTGGAACGACCTCGACATTTTCGGGCATGTCAACAATGCCCGCTATTACGAGTTCTTCGACAGCACGGTGCTTGGCTTCCTGCATGTCGAGGACCTGGGATTGAGCCATGGCGGCGCGGCCATGGTGGTGGCCGAGAATGGCTGTCGCTTCCATCAGGAGATCGTCTTCACCGACCGGCTGGAGATGGGCTTGAGGGTCGAGCGCATCGGCACTTCCTCCGTCCGCTACGGCCTGGCGGCCTTCATCAATGGTGGTTCGACCGCCGCCGCCGATGGCCATTTCGTCCATGTCTTCGTCGATCCCGAGACGAAGCGGCCCGCGCCATTTTCGCCGCCGGTGCGCCGGCATCTCGAAACCATTCTCGTTCCGACGGCCTGAGGAGGGCCGCCCATGTCCAAAGCGTCTATCATCAAATCGGTCGATGCCTTCCAGGTGGCCTGGAATCCGGGCGATCCGCCGGGCCGCCGCAGCGCCATCGTGCGGGTGACCACGGAAGAGGGGCTGGTCGGTTATGGCGAGGCATCCCCGATGCATGGCGGCGAGCATTCCCTCTGGGTGCTGCGCCACGCCGCAGCCACGCTGGTCGGCGCGGATATTCTCGACCATGCGGTGATCTATGATCGCCTGCTGCATCGCTATGTGAAGTTGGGGCCCGAGGGCACGGTCACCGGCGCGCTCGCGGCGCTCGACATCGCGCTCTGGGACATCAAGGGCAAGCTGTTCGACCTGCCGATCTACAAGCTGCTGGGCGGCGCCTGGCGGACGGAAGTGCCGTTCTATGCCTCTATCGGCGGCAATGCGAACCGCAGCGTGGACGAAACCGTGCGCGTGGTGGAGCAGCGCTGGCAGAAGGAAAAGCCAGCCGCGATCAAGATCCGCTGGGATGGCGACCGGACGCGGCAGGACTACGATATTCCCGGCGATATCGCCAAGGCCAAGGCGGTGCGCAAGCTGGTGGGTGACGACTTCCCGCTCGCCTTCGACGCCAATAATCAATATTCGGTCGGCGGCGCGATCCGCGTCGGCCGGGCGCTCGAAGAGCTGGGCTATGTCTGGTTCGAGGAGCCGGTGCAGCACTATGACGTGCGCGCCATGGGCGAGGTCGCGCAGCGGCTCGACATCACCGTCTCGGCGGCCGAGCAGACCTACACGACCCAGGCCCTGGTCGACATCATCAATGCCGGCGTGCGCATGGTGCAGCCCGATATCGTCAAGATGGGCGGCATTACCGGCCTAATGCAATGCGCGGCGATCGCCTATGCCCATGGGGTGGAACTGGTGCCGCACCAGACCCAACCGACCATCGGGCACATGGCCAACCTGCACGTGCTGGCCACCATCATGCACCTGACCAAGCCGGCCGAATTCGCCGATCCTGATACGCGCATGCACCCGGCTTTCCGCAATCCGCCAAAGCCGGTCGACGGCAAGTTCCAGATTCCTTCCGGGCCGGGCCTGGGGCTGGAACTGATCGACGCCGAACTTGAACAACGCCGCGTCCGCTGAGACGCCGACCCTATCCGGAGGAAAATCGATGAGTCTCAACCGCCGCAACTTCATGGAGCTGGCCGCCGCATCCACGGCGCTGACAGCTTTCGGCCTCGGCGCGGCCAATGCCCAGGACGACGATACGATCCGTATCGCCCTGGCCGCCAACCATCCGCGCCATTCGGACCCCAACCAGACCACGCAGGGCCCGGACAATTGGGCCACCGAGCAGATGTACGAACAGCTCGTGCGTCCCGACGACGGCCGTTTCGCCCTGACGCCGGAGGAATATCTGCCGGTGCTGGCCACCGAATGGACCATGTCCGAGGATGCCAAGACCTGGACCTTCAAGCTGCGCGAAGGCGTGCAATTCCACCGCGGCTATGGCGAGATGACCTCCGAGGACGTGGTTTTCACCTTCCTCAAGGCCAAGGATTTCGGCACCGGCCGCGTGATCTTCGCCAATGTGGCCGATGCCGTGGCCAATGGCCCCTATGAAGTGGCCATCACGCTGCACCAGCCCGACGTCAATTTCCTGGGCACCACGGTCTTCTCGCTCAACGCCAATATTGTTTCCAAGAAGGCCTATGAGGAAATCGGGGTCGAGAAATTCACCACTGACGCCGTGGGCACCGGGCCTTACGAACTGGTGCGCTACGATGCGGAAGGCGGCGTCTATCTCAAGCGCTTCGAGGATTATTGGGGCGAGAAGGCCAAGGTCGGCAATGTCGAATGCCTCTACATCGCCGATACCACGGCCCGCACCCTGGCTCTGGTCTCGGGCCAGGTGGACATGATCGAGGCGGTGCGCGCGCCGGGCTGGATCGATTCCATCCTGCAGCGCGACCCCAACATGCTGATCGACATGACGGTGCCGGGTTCGTTCAACACCCTGCACGTCAATCTCAACCGGGCGCCCTTCGACAATCTGCTGGTGCGCCAGGCGCTGATGCACGCCATCGACCGTGAGGTGGTGGCGCAGGCGCTGGCGCCCATGGGCGGCATGCTGGTGGGCCTGCAACCCTCGTTCTTCCCGCCCGGCCTCAAGACCGAGGACCTGCCCGAAGAGCTGCAATATCCCTATGACCCGGAGAAGTCGCGGGCGCTGCTGGCCGAGGCCGGCTTCCCCGATGGCGTGAGCTTCGACGCCCTGTGCAGCCAGCGCGAGGACTATTCCTCCACCATGCTGATCGTACAGGAACTCATCCGGCCGGCCGGGTTCAACATGAACCTGATCATCGGCGATCACACGGCCTATCATGCCGACAATCGCTCGGACAAGAACACGCTGGCCATGCATGCGTCGAGCTATCCGCCGATCCCGACGCAGATCTACATCCAGCAGCTCTATTCCAAGGCCGAAGTGAAGGCCGACGGCACGGGCGGCGGCAATTACAGCCATTACGGCGTCACCATTCCTGGCGTGGACGACCTGCTCGAGCAGGCGCTGAGCGCCACCGATTACGACACCTATCTCGACCTGTGCCGGCAGATCGAACTGCAGGTGCTGCGGGACCTGCCGCTGATCGGGCTGTCGACGCTGTCCTATACCATCGTGCGCAATCCGCGCCTCGACCTCGGCTACGAGGTGGAAAGCGGCTACGCGCGCTGGAGATTGCACCGCGCCACCAAGGCGTAGGCAAAAACGGCGCCGGCGAGGGGCCGGCGCCTTCAAGCTGGGAGGAGGAGAACCCATGGCTTTGAACAGACGCTCTTTCATGGAACTGGCCGCGGCCACGACGGCATTGACCGCCATCGGGGTAGGGACGGCCAGGGCGCAGGACGCCGATACGCTGCGCATGGGGATCGCGGCGAACAATCCGCGCCATTCGGACCCCAACCTGACCACCCAAGGGTCGGACAATTGGGCGACCGAGCAGATCTACGAGCAGCTCGTGCGGCCCGATGACGGTCGCTTCGCGCTGACGCCCGATGAATATCTGCCGACCCTGGCGACCGAATGGACGCAATCGGAGGATGCCAGGACCTGGACCTTCAAGCTGCGCGAAGGCGTGCAGTTCCATCGCGGCTATGGCGAGATGACCTCGGAAGACGTGGTCTTTTCCTACGAACGCGCGATCAAGGAAGGCACCAACAGGACCATCCTGTCCAATATCGACAGCGTGGTCGCCAATGGCCCCTACGAGATCACCCTCACGCTCAAGCAGCCCGACGTGAACCTGCTGGGGACCTCGATCTTCAACAACAATACCTCGATCGTCTCCAAAAAGGCCTATGAGGAAATCGGCGCGGAGGCCTTCGCCACAGATGCCGTGGGCACGGGCCCGTATGAACTGGTGGAGTTCAACCCCGAATCCGGCACGCGAATGAAGCGGCACGAGGATTACTGGGGCGAAAAGGCCAAGATCGCCAATGTGGAATGCGTCTATATCGCCGATACCACGGCGCGGACGCTGGCCCTGCTGTCAGGCGATGTCGATATCATCGAGGCGGTGCGGGCGCCGGGCTGGATCGACTCGATCCTGCAGCGCGATCCGACGCTACAGATCGACATGACCACGCCCGGCTCGTTCAACACCCTGCATGTCAACCTGACGCGGGCGCCGTTCGACAATCTGCTGGTGCGCCAGGCCCTGATGCATGCCATCGACCGGCCGGCCGTGGCCGCGGCGCTCGCCCCGATGGGCGGCACCATGGCCGGATTGCAGCCCGATTTCTTCCCGGCCGGCTTCAAGATCGAGGACCTGCCCGACGAGCTGCAATATCCCTATGACCCGGAAAAGGCGCGCGAGCTCCTGGCGGAAGCGGGATATCCGGACGGGATCAGCTTCGATTCCCTGTGCAGCCAGCGCGAGGACTATGCCTCCACCATGCTGATCGTGCAGGAGCAATTGCGGCTGGCCGGGTTCAACATGAACCTGCAGATCATCGATCACACGGCCTATCACGCCGACAATCGCTCGGACAAAAACACCCTGGCGATGCATTCGTCAAGCTATCCGCCGATCCCCACGCAAATCTACTTCCAGCAATTGGCCTCGGCATCCGAGGTGAAGTCCGATGGCTCGGGCGGCGGCAATTACAGCCATTACGGCGTCGCCATGCCCGGCATCGACGAGCTGCTGGCGCAGGCGCTCGAGGCCACCGATTACGAGGTCTATCTCGATCTGTGCAAGCAGATCGAACTGCAGGTCCTGCGTGACCTGCCGCTGATCGGCCTGTCGACGCTCGGCTTCACCGCCGTGCGGCGGGCGCAGATCGATCTCGGCTATCCGGTCGAGAGCGGCTATGCGCGCTGGCGGTTCCATCGCGCGACCAAAACGGTCTGATCTTTTCCCCCGGGCTCCCGGACAGGGAGCCCGGCTTCAACGAGGCGGTGCACAAATGGCCCGATATCTGCTGTTGCGACTGGGTGATGCGATACCCACGCTGTTCCTGGTTCTGACGCTGGTGTTCATCGCCATGCGCATCCTGCCCGGCGACCCGGCGCTTGCCGCCCTGGGCGACGGCGCTCTGCCCGAGCAGCTCGCCGATTTCCGCGAGCGCATGGGCCTCAACGTGCCGCTCTGGCAGCAATATTTCAACTTCCTGGGCGGTGTGCTGACGCTGGATTTCGGACGCTCGCTGCTGACCAATACGCCGGTCTTGCAGCTCATCGGGCAGAACCTGCCCTATACGATCGAGCTCACCCTGGCGGCGATGCTCATGGGTATCGTCGCGGGCATTCCGCTGGGTGTGATGGCGGCGACCAACCGCAACAAGGCCCCGGATGGCGGCATGCGGATCTTCTCGCTGATCGGCTATGCCATCCCCGATTTCTTCCTCGGCGCCATCCTGCTCATCACCTTCGCCCTCAATCTGGGCTGGTTCCCGATCAACGGGGCGGGCAGCGATTTCGTCAGCCGGCTGCATCACCTGTTCCTGCCGGCCCTGACCCTGGCCTTCGTCAAGGCCGCCTTCCTGGGGCGCCTGACGCGGACCAGCCTGCTCGAAGTGCTGGGCAAGGATTATGTCCGCACCGCGCGGGCCAAGGGCGCCAAGGAAAACCGCGTCATCTACAAGCACGGGCTGCGCAACGCCATGCTGCCGATTTCCACCGGCCTCGGGCTCAGCCTGCTCTCGACGCTGTCCGGCTCGGTGGCGGTGGAACTGGTGTTCAACCGGCCGGGCATCGGACGCCTGCTGATCGATGCCATCGCGCAGCGCGATTATGCGGTGATCCAGGGTGGGGTGCTGGTCTTTGCCGGCTTCGTCGTCCTCATCAATCTCCTCATGGACCTGGTCTATGTCGTCGTCGATCCACGGGTGCGGGTGAAGTAAATGTCAGTCATTGCAGAAGAAACTCCGCGCGTGCCGCCGGCCGAACCCGGCTTTTTCACCAAGGCGCGCAAAATCCTGCTCGGACGGCCGGAAACGGCCTTCGCCACGGGGATGATCGTTGTCTTCATCTTCATCGCCATCTTCGCGCCCGTGCTTGCACCCTATGATCCGCTGGCGCAATCGGTGATCAAGATCAACCGCCTGCCGAGCCAGGAGAACTGGTTGGGCACTGACCAGTTCGGCCGCGACGTGCTGAGCCGGCTGATCTACGGCTCGCGCAATTCGCTGCTGTTCGGCTTCATCTCGCCGGTCCTGGCGGCCCTGTTCGGGACCATGCTGGGCGTCATCGCCGGCTATTTCGGCGGCATCGTCGACCGGCTGATCTCGCGCGTCATCGACTTGCTTCTGGCCTTTCCCGAACTGCTGCTGGCGATCCTGATCGCGGCGGTGCTAGGCGGCGGGTTCTGGAACATCATCGCCGTGATCACCGTGGCCTTCATCCCCGGCTTTGCCCGCGTGGCGCGGGCGCAGACCCTGTCGGTCAAGCAGGAGCCCTATGTGGAGGCCGCGATCGCCACGGGCGTCCGGACGCCGGTGATCATAGTGCGCCACATCATCCCCAATATCATGGCGCCCATCGTCGCGCTGATGACGCTGTGGGTGGCCTCGGCGATCCGCATCGAAGCCTCGCTGAGCTTCCTGGGCATCGGCACGCGGCCGCCCAATCCGAGCTGGGGCAATATCATCCGCGACGGGCTCAATAGCCTGTTCGGCTCGCCCTGGCCGATCATCGGCGCCGGTATCGCCATCACCCTGGTGGTGCTCTCCTTCAACCTGGTCGGCGACGCGATCCGCGATGCGCTCGACCCCTCGACGGCACGATAGGAGAGCGGCATGAGCGCCATGAGCAATTTCGCCGAAACGATCGTGCCCAATGCGGATGTCGAGCCCGTGCTGTCGGTCCGCGACCTGAGAACCTCGTTCCTGACCTCCAAGGGCTGGGTCGAGATCGTCAAGGGCATCAGCTTCGATATCGGGCCCCGGGAAACGCTCGCCGTGGTGGGGGAATCCGGCTCCGGCAAATCGGTGACCGCGCTGTCGATCATGCGGCTGCTCGATCCGGAAATGAGCCGGGTCGACGGCTCGGTGAAGCTGGCGGGGCGGGAGCTGCTCAAGCTCAGCCCGGGCGAGATGCGCAATATTCGCGGCCGGCAGATGGGCATGATCTTCCAGGAAGCGATGACCAGCCTCAACCCGCTGCAGACGGTGGGCCAGCAAATCGCCGAGGTTTTGAGCATCCACGGGCTCTATTCCGGCCAGGCGGCGCTGAAGGAGGCGGAACGCCTGCTCGACCGGGTTCGCATTCCCGGCGCGGCGTCGCGGCTCAAGGACTATCCGCATTCGCTCTCCGGCGGCATGCGGCAGCGGGTGATGATCGCCATGGCTTTGGCTTGCAAGCCCAAGCTGCTGATCGCGGACGAACCCACTACCGCGCTCGACGTGACGATCCAGGCCCAAATCCTGCAATTGATCAAGCAGTTGCAACAGGAAGAGGGAATGGGGGTGCTGTTCATCACCCATGACATGGGCGTCGTCGCCGAGGTGGCCGACCGCACCGTCGTGATGCTGCAGGGCAAGGCAGTGGAAGCCGACAGCACCGAGGTGATCTTCGAACGGGCGGAAAATCCCTATACCCGCGCGCTGATCGCCGCCGTGCCGAAACTGGGGCAGGGCAGCCAGAAGGGGCCGCAGCATTTCCCCATCCTCGACCGCAAGACCGGCACCATCGTCACCGGCCGCGAGCGGCCCGACACGGTGCGGCACGATGCCGAACCGGTGCTGCGGGTCAAAGACCTGACCAAGCGCTTCGACATTCCGGGCGGCCTGTTCAGCGGTCCCTCGGGACGCGTTCATGCCGTCGAGAAGGTCAGTTTCGACCTGCGAGCCGGCGAGACGCTGTCGCTGGTGGGGGAATCGGGTTGCGGCAAGTCCACGACCGGCCGCGCCATCATGCGCCTGATCGAACCGCAGAGCGGAGAGGTGAGTATCGAGGGCACCGATATCCGCGCCCTGGACAAGGAACGCATGCGCGACATGCGCCGGCATATCCAGATGATCTTCCAGGATCCCTATGCCAGCCTCAACCCGCGCATCAATATCGGCGAGGCCATTGCCGAGCCCTTCCTGACTCATAAGCTGGGCACCAGGCAGCAGGCCCGGGAAAAGGCCATGGACCTGCTGGAACGGGTGGGGCTCAGTCCGGACATGGCCAGCCGTTTCCCCGCGCAATTCTCAGGCGGGCAGCGGCAGCGCATCTGCATCGCGCGGGCCCTGTCGCTCGAACCGAAGGTGATCGTGGCCGACGAAAGCGTTTCGGCGCTCGACGTGTCGATCAAGGCCCAGGTGGTGAACCTGATGATGGATCTGCAGGAACAATTCGGCCTGTCCTATCTCTTCATCAGCCACGACATGGCCGTAGTGGAGCGCATCAGCCACCAGGTGGCCGTGATGTATCTGGGCGAGATCGTGGAAAAGGGCCCTGTCGCCGCCGTGTTCGGCAATCCCCAGCACCCCTATACCAAGCGCCTGATGGCGGCCGTTCCGGTGCCGGACCCGGCGCGGCGCAAGCAATTGCGCCCGGTCAGCAATGACGAGATCAAGAGTCCGATCCGCCCGGTGGACTACGTGCCGCCGCAGCGCGACTATCGCGAGATATCGCCCGGCCATATCGTGCAGGCCTGGGGCGAGGACTGGAAGGTTTAGGGGCGCGCTTCGATATCTCGGTCGTCACCACCGGGCTTGTCCCGGTAGTCCACGAGCTGCCGAGGCAAAGCTGAACTGACCGGACGAGCCGGGCAATGACGGCGGATGAGAGCGACCACCAAGCGGAACACAAACGCAGCGGACATGCCTAATTCGTTCCGCCGCAGAGTAAAACAAAAGGACAGTTTCATGAGTTTTCAGGCGCTCGTCACCAGCAAGGCCGATGATGGCAAGGTTAGCTCCAGGGTCGAGACACTGACCGACGATCGCCTGCCGGAAGGCAATGTGACGGTCGATGTCGAATGGGCCGGGCTCAATTACAAGGACGGGCTGTGCCTGACCGGGGCAGGGGGGCTGGTCCGCACCTATCCCCATGTGGCCGGCATCGACTTTGCCGGCATCGTGCGCGAAAGCCAGGACCAGCGCTACAAGGCCGGCGACAGGGTGGTGCTGACCGGCTGGCGCGTCGGCGAAGTGCATTGGGGCGGCTATGCGCAGCGAGCCCGGGTGAATGCCGACTGGCTGGTGCCGCTGCCGGACGGCCTCGACACGCGTGACGCCATGATCGTGGGCACGGCGGGCCTGACCGCCATGCTGGCCATCGACCGGCTGGAAAATCTCGGCGTCACGCCGGAAAGCGGCGAAGTGCTGGTGACCGGAGCCGCGGGCGGGGTAGGGTCCATCGCCATTTCGCTCCTGGCGCGGCTTGGCTACCAGCCTGTGGCCCTGTCGGGACGGCCCGAACACAGCGCCACGCTGAAGGAACTCGGCGCGACGGACATTGTCGGCCGTGAGGACTTCCTCGGCCAGCCCGACAAGGTGCTGGAATCGGCCCGCTGGGCCGGCCTCATCGACAATGTCGGCGGAAAAATTCTCTCCAAGGCGCTCAAGCAGGTCAAATATGGCGGTGCGGCGGCCGCCATCGGCAATGCGGGGGGAATTGGTCTCGAAACCAATGTGTTACCCTTTATCCTGCGCGGCGTGACCCTGAGCGGCATCGACAGCGTGATGCAGCCCTATGCCAATCGCGTCGCCGCCTGGTCCCGTATCGCCAAGACCTTCGACCTAGCCGCCTATGCCGCGCTGGTCGAAGAGGTGGGGCTTGCCGAATTGCCGGACGCGGCATCGAAAATCCTGGCGGGGCAGGTGCGGGGCCGCACGATCGTGAGGCTGCGCTAGGCCAGGCCATGACAGTCACCATCGCCCATCAATATGACGACGCGCTCGGCACGCGCGTGGCCGAAAGCGTGCCGGAGGGCATCGAATTTCTGGGCCTGGGCGCCAGCCCGGATAGCGGCTGGGCCGTTCCGGCCCGCGCCGAAATCCTGCTGATCAACCAGAACAGCACGGCGGTGGGGCTCAACAGGCAGATGGAGCGGCCGGCGGGCTGGCCGTTCAACCTCAAATGGGTGCATCTGCGCTCCACCGGGATCGACAAATATCCCGATTGGATATTCGAGGTGCCGCAGGTGACGGTGACGCGTGGCGGCTATGCCACGCCCATCGCCGAATATGTGCTGGCCGCCATGTTGTCTTTGGCCAAGCATATCCCGACCATCTGGGCGCGGGAGCGCGGCGACTGGCATGGGCACGAACTCGATGGGCTGGCGGGAAAGACGCTGGGCATTATCGGCTTCGGCGAGATCGGCAAGGCCATAGCGCGGCGGGCCCTGGCCTTCGACATGACGGTGATCGGCACCAGGCGCAATCCGGGGCCGAGCGGCATGGACGGAGTCGATATCGTCGCGCTGGACGCGTTGCTGGCCCGATCCGACCATATCGTGGTGGCGACGCCGTTGACGGCGGATACGCGCGGGCTGCTCGATGGCCGGACGCTGAAACTGGTCAAGCCGGGCGCCCATATCATCAATATCGGCCGTGGGCCGGTGATCGACAATGCGGCGCTGCGCAGCGCCCTCGACACAGGGCTCGGCGCGGTGACCCTCGATGTGACCGATCCCGAGCCGCTGCCCGAGGGCCATTGGCTCTACCATCATCCCAAAGTGCGGATTTCCCCGCATGTCTCGGGCCATGCGCCCGATACCGAAGCGGTCATCACCCGGTTCTTTCGCGCCAATCTCGACCGATATCTGAGCGGGCAGGGGCTCTCCGGCCTGGTCGATCCCGACGCCCGCTACTGATCTTTTGCGCATTTCCGGCGGCAATCGCGGATGATTGTGCGCCCCATTTCGTGGAGTTCTACCAATGGCCATTTGGCTCAAACGCGGCAAGGATGTGGATGCGCGGGCCGCCGCGGACCGGCAGGTGCGGACGATCGTGGAGGCTATCCTCAGCGATATCGAGCAGCGCGGCGACGCCGCCGTGCGCGATCTCTCGATCCGCTTCGATCAATGGGATCGCGACGATTTCCGCCTCAGCCCGGCCGAAATTGAAGCCTGCAAGGCCGAACTGACCGACCAGGACCTGGCCGACATCGAATTTGCCCAGAGCCAGGTGCGCAATTTCGCGCAGAAACAGCGCGAGACCATGCTCGATCTCGAGGTCGAGACGCTGCCGGGCGTGACCCTGGGGCATAGGCATGTGCCGATCAACGCGGTGGGTTGCTACGTGCCGGGGGGCAAATATCCGCTCCTGGCCTCGGCGCATATGTCGGTGCTGACCGCCAAGGTGGCGGGCTGTCCGCGCGTCATCACCTGCGCGCCGCCGTTCAACGGGCGCCCGGCGCCGGCCATCGTCGCGGCGCAGGCCATGGCGGGGGCCGATGAAATCTACGTGCTGGGCGGCGTCCAGGCCATCGGCGCCATGGCGATCGGCACTGCCAGCATCGATCCGGTGGACATGCTGGTCGGGCCCGGCAATGCCTTCGTCGCCGAAGCCAAGCGCCAGCTTTATGGCCGCGTCGGCATCGATCTTTTCGCCGGGCCGACGGAAACGCTGGTCATCGCCGACGAGAGCGTCGATGGCGAATTGTGCGCCACGGACCTCCTGGGGCAGGCCGAACACGGGCCGACCAGCCCGGCCATCCTGCTGACCAATTCGGAAAAGCTGGCGCGCGACACCATGGCCGAGATCGAGCGGCTGCTCGCTATTCTGCCCACGGCCGACATGGCCCGCAAATCCTGGGCCGATTACGGCGAGGTGATCGTCTGCGAGAGCTACGAGGAAATGCTGGCCGAAGCGGACCGCATCGCCTCCGAACATGTGCAGGTAATGACCGATCGCGACATGTGGTTCCGGGACAATCTCAGCAATTTCGGCGCCTTGTTCCTCGGCCCGCGCACCAATGTGGCCTATGGCGACAAGGTCATCGGCACCAATCACACGCTGCCGACCATGAAGGCAGCGCGCTATACCGGCGGACTGTGGGTCGGCAAGTTCATCAAGACCTGCACCTGGCAGACCGTCACCAGCGACGCGGCTTCGGCCACGATCGGCGAATACGGCTCGCGCCTGTCCATGCTGGAAGGCTTTGTCGGACACGCCGAGCAAGCCAATATCCGCGTCCGCCGCTATGGCAGCCGCAACGTGCCATACGGCGAAGCCGCAGCGCCCATGCCGGAAAACGCCTCGTAGCACTTGCGCTGCAGCCAACCCAGCCAGACGACCACCAACGCGCCGCTTGGCTGGCACATTGGCGTCGCATCGCAGCTTGAGTCGGAGGATAGGGCGGTTTTGCCCTGGCAGCTCGCAAAATCCGCCCACCTCGTTTTCGCATAATATATATTATGGAACTTTTCTGAATGGAAAACCCAAGGATTTTATGGGCTTTCCGGTTCTACCACGCTTTGGCTGCCCGAGGATAAGTCCGGTCAGCGATTGAGGATGCGGCCGGCGATGATGTCGATCTGCATGCCGTCGAAGGCCGGCGTGACATTGTCCGGAGTCGCGGCTTCGGTCGTGGCGTAGTCGAGATCGATATGCATGTCGGTGAGCACGGCCTGGCGCGGCTGGAAATGCGCGATCAGGTCCAGCGTTTGCGGCAGGCTCAGATGGCTGGGATGCGGTGTCGGCCGCAAGGCGTCGACCACCCAGATCGCGAGCCCGCTGACAGCGGCATGAGCGCTTTCCGGAATGCCGGACAGATCGCAGCTGTAAGCAAAATCGCCCAGCCGGAAGCCCAGCGAAGTAATATCGCCGTGCAATTGCAGGAAGGATTGCAATTCCAGCGTGCCGCCCGGGCCATCGACGGAAACTATCGCGCCGGGCTCGATTTCATGGGCATTGAGGATCGGCGGATAGGTGCTGCCCGGCGGCGTCGAAAAACAATAGCCGAAGGCTTCGCGCAGGCGTTCGCCACATTCGCGGGTGAAATAGACATCGACGCGCCGGCGATTGTGCAGTGCCAGGACGCGCAGATCGTCTATGCCATGGGTATGGTCGGCGTGTTCGTGGGTATAGAAAACGGCGTCCACGCGATCGACCCGGGCATCCAGCAATTGCTCGCGCATATCGGCGCCGGTATCGATAAGCATGCGTGTAGGCTCGACAATTCCGTCCCGCCAGGCCTCGATCAACAACGAGCAGCGGCGGCGGCGATTGCGTTTCTCGTCCGGATCGCACAGGCCCCAATCATTGCCGATCCGCGGGACGCCACCGGAGGAGCCGCAGCCCAGTATGGTGGCGATGATCCGGTCGGGCGCGGCCATGGCTCAGACTAAGCCGGTCTTGGAGAAGAGCCGGCCGAAATTCGCGGTCGTTTCGCGACCGACCTGTTCGAGGCTAAGTCCCCGGATTTCCGCGAGTTTTTCCGCCGTATGACGGACAAAGGCCGGCTCGTTGGACAGGCCGCGATGCGGGATCGGCGCCAGATAAGGCGCATCGGTTTCGACCAGATAGCGGTCGGCCGGAACGATCTTGGCAACCTCTTGAATTTCCTGCGCATTTTTGAATGTCACAATGCCAGAAAACGAGATATAGCCGCCCAGGGCCAAGGCGCGCTGCGCGAGGTCCATGCCGGCAGTGAAGCAATGCAGGACGAAGGGGAAGGCCCCCTGCCCGGCTTCTTCCTCGAGGATGGCCGCCATGTCGTCGTCGGCGGCGCGGCTGTGGATAACCAGTGGAAGATTTGTGATTCGCGCTGCCGCGATATGCCGGCGCAGGCCGATGGCCTGGGCCTCGCGCGGGGCGTTGTCGTAGAAGTAATCGAGACCCGCCTCGCCGATCGCAACGCAGCGCGGATGGGCGCTCAGCCGCACCAAGTCCTCGATTTCAATATGCAATTCCTGATCCGCATTGTGCGGATGTGTCCCCACGGAGCACCAGACGTTGTCGAAACGTTCCGCCAGTCCGGCATATGTGGAAAAGTTATCCACCCTTGTGGAAATCGTCACCATGCCGGTGACGCCCGCCGCCGCCGCACGGGCCATCACCCCGTCCAGATCGGCGGAAAGGGCGTCGAAATCGAGGTGGCAATGGGAGTCGATCAGCATGTCACTCGGCCGGTTTTTCGAGGCGCGCAAAGACGCCTTGAGGTGACGGCAGCTCCGTATTCGCTAGCAGACTGTTGACGTTGAGCGCGGCCGAAAGCGTCCTTTGGTCATTTTCGACGCCTAATTGGTCAAGAAGGCGCGAAGCCGAGGCCGGAACGAAGGCCAGCATCGGAATGGCAAGACGACGAACGGTGTCGGCGGTGACATAGAGCACGCTGGCCATGCGGGCCGGATCGGTCTTCTTGAGGGCCCAGGGCTCCTGCGCGGCGAAGTAATTGTTGGCGGAACTGAGCGCGGCGATTATGGCGCCGGTGGCTTCATGGACGAGCTGCTGGTCCATGGCCTTCTGCGCGGTTTCGAGTGCCTCGGTGACCTCGGCGATGATGGCCTTGTCGGCATCGGTCAGGGCCCCGAGTTCCGGCACCCTGCCCTCGCAGTTCTTGTTGATCATGGACAGCGAACGCTGGGCCAGATTGCCGAGATTGTTGGCCAGGTCGGCATTGACGCGGTTGACCAGCTTTTCATTGCTGTAATCGCCGTCGCTGCCGAAGGAGACCTCGCGCAGGAAGAAGTAGCGCACGGCATCGGCGCCGAAGGTGTCGACCAGATCGAACGGGTCGATGACATTGCCCAGCGATTTGCTCATCTTCTGCCCGTCCACGGTGAGGAAGCCATGGGCGAAGACGCGGTGCTGCACCTCGAGGCCGGCGCTCATCAGGAAGGCGGGCCAATAGACGGTGTGGAAGCGGATGATGTCCTTGCCGATGACGTGCAGGTCGGCCGGCCAGAATTTCCTGAACAGCTCGTTCTGCTCGTCGGGGTAGCCGACGCCGGTGATGTAATTGGTCAGCGCATCGACCCACACATACATGACATGGCCCGGCGCATCGGGAACCGGAATACCCCAGTCGAAGGTGGTACGGGATATGGAGAGGTCCTGCAGCCCGCTCTTGACGAAGGAGATGATCTCGTTGCGCCGTTCCTTGGGCGCGATGAAATCGGGATTGGCCTCGTAGAGATCGAGCAATTTCTGCTGATAGGCCGAGAGGCGGAAGAAGAAGGTGGGCTCCTCCACCCATTCGACCTCGGCGCCGGAGGGAGCGAAGCGCTTGCCGTCCTTCTCGGTCAGCTCGTCCTCGTCGAAATAGGCCTCGTCGCGCACGGAATACCAGCCCTTATAGGTGGACTGGAAGATATCGCCATTGTGGCTCGCCGCCATCTTCTTCCAGATGGCCTGCGAGGCCTCGAAATGGCGCGGCTCGGTGGTGCGGATGAAATCGTCGTTGGAGAGGTTCAGCGCCCCGGCGAGCCGCAGGAATTCGCCGGCATTGCGGTCGGCAAGCTCGCGCACCGGAATGCCTTCCCTGGCGGCGGTCTGCACCATCTTGATGCCGTGCTCGTCCGTACCGGTGAGGAAATAGACCTCCCTGCCCTCGAGCCGCTTCCAGCGCGCAATGGCGTCGGTGGCGATCATCTCATAGGCATGCCCGATATGGGGGGCGCCATTGGGATAGGAAATCGCGGTCGTGACGTAAAAGGGCTTGCTGTTCATACTGGCTCGGCGGGACTGGCGATGAGGGCGCAATGCTTCCGGATGGAATCGAAGATCACCGCCAGCGTCTGCTTCATATCGAGATTGACGTTGTCGGCTTCGGCCAGAAGTGCGTTCGCCTTCTCCCATAGCTCGGTGGCCGAGGCAAGCCGCCTACGCTGGCCCGGCTGCATGGCCGCCTCGCGCATTTCGCCGGCCAGCCAGTCATTGAGGATTTCGCGGGCAAAAGACATATCCGGCCCCTGCGGATTGCTGCCCAGCGCGTCGGCGAGCAGCAATTGGGCGGCGATGGGCGTCGCCTCGGGGTCGCGCAGCCAAAGGATCAGCGCCCCCACGGGGGAATCCTCGGCCAGGGCCAGGGTTTCGAAGGCCCGGCGCGGCCGGCCGCCGGCCAGCTGGATGGCCCGGTCGAGCGCAGCGGCATCGATATCGGGCAGGCTCTCGGAAACCACCTGCGCCAGCAGATCGTCCGGCAGCGGGCGCAGGGCCAGGTTGTGGCAGCGCGACTTGATGGTGGGCAGGAGCGAACCGGGGCGGTGCGAAATCAGCAGGAACGTGGTGTCGGCCGGGGGCTCTTCCAGGGTCTTGAGCAGGCCATTGGCCGCATTGGGATTACAATCGTCGATGGCATCGAGAATGGCGATGCGGTGCCCTGCCCGGCCCCGCGTCTGTTGCAGCGTGTCGCGCAATTCGCGGACGTCCTCGACGCGGATCACCGAATAGAAGCTCTTGCTGTCCTTGGGGCGGCGGCGCAGCACCGAAACATTGGGATGGGAAAAGGCGGCGATCTGCTCGCGGACGCGGGTGGCGTCCTCGTCTCCCGTCGCGGTGAGGATGGCGGCGGCCAGTTCGAACGCCAGGGTCGCCTTGCCGATGCCCTGCGGTCCATGCAGCAGGATCGCTCCGGGCAGCCGGTGCTCGGCCAATTGCGCGAGAATGGCGGCGCGGGCGGCATCGTGGCCCCGGGCCGCCTGCCTGTGTTCTGGCAGCGGCAGGCCTTCAAGGGCGGAAGGATCAGTCACGCGTTCGGCCCGCCCTGCAATTCGGGAAACCGTTCGCTGACCACGGCCCAGATGGCGTTTTCAAGCGCGGGTTCATCCTGCTCGGCCGAGATCACCACGCAGCGATCGGGATTGTTGCCGGCGATATCGAGGAAATTCTGCCGCAACCGGCGATGCCATTCGAGCTCTTCCTTCTCGAAGCGGTCGCCGGTCAATTGCAGGCCGTCTTCGATGGTGCGCTGCTCGACGCGGCGGAAGGCAGCTTCGGGATCCATGTCGAGCACGATAGTCAGGTCCGGATTGTGGCCATCGAGGGCCAGATCTTCCAGCGCATTGATCAGCCGGTCGTCGACGCCGCCGGTCAAACCCTGATAGGCCCGGGTGGAATCGCAGAAGCGGTCGGAAATCACCCAGGTGCCCTTGGCCAGGTTGGGCGCGATCAATTCGTTGACGTGGTCGAGGCGCGCTGCGGCGAACAGCACCGCCTCGGCGCCCGCGCCCCAGGCCTCGGATCGCCCCTGGAGAATGAAGGAGCGGATCGCCTCCGCCTTGGGCGTGCCGCCCGGTTCGCGGGTGCGCACGACCTCGATGGCATGGCGGCCCAGATTGGCGAGCAGCCGCCGCACCTGGGTCGACTTGCCCACGCCTTCACCACCTTCGAAGGTGATGAAGCGGGCTTGGCGTCGATTGGGCGCTTCGAGCATTGGCGGGATGATTCCTTGGGTCGGTTTGTTTTATAGCGTTTCAGCAGGTGATGGAACGCCGCTGGCAGCGAGAGTGTCAACGATGGCCGGCCCCTCTCGCTCTTCAAGGAAAGCATTACTTCGGGACTTCCCTGGGCCATCGGTTCATCGCCTCCCTCCCCCTTGAGGGGAGGGATAGAGGGTGGGGGTTCTGCACCATCCAGGAACGCGGCGTTCGCGCAGAACCCCCACCCCGGCCCTCCCCTCAAGGGGGAGGGGGCCATGGAGCCGAGCACGCCGCGCGAGCCGGAGCGTCCAAAGTGGATACCTCCCCCTTGACGGGGGAACCGCGAAGAGCCCTCGGGTCAAGCCCGAGGGTGACGAGCTGTGACAAATTACAAGTCAAAGCCAGCCAATCGCCAGGTGCTTGAGCGCGTCCGTTGCCCGGCGCATCAGGTCGCCCTGCCCCACATCCTCGGCGGCGTAAAGCGGGGCGGCCTGGACCAATTGGTCGTTGCAGAAGACGCGCAATTCGCCGATCCGGTCGCCCTGGCGCACAGGCGGCAGCAACGGGGCGGTATAATTGAGGGTGGCGGTGAGGCATTGGCGCGAGCCGCGCGGCAGGTAGAGCGCGATCTCGCCATCGCCCACCATGGCGACATTGGGCGCTTCCCCGCCATAGACATCGGCATAGCCGACCACGGCGCCATCGGCATAGGGGGTGATGCGTTCGAACGCGCGCTGGCCCCAGGTCAGGAGCTTGCGACCCTCCTCGGCGCGCTCGCGCATGGAGGTGAGGCCATGCACCACCCCGATCAGCCGGCGGTCGCCCTGAGCAGTGGAGAGCACGGCGCCGTAGCCGGCGGCCTGGGTATGGCCGGTCTTGAGGCCATCGACGCCGATCCCGACCTCGATCAAGGAATTGCGATTGGCCTGCTTGATATTGTTCCACTCCATCTCCGGCTCGGCGAAGTAGTGGTAGAATTCGGGGAATTCGCGGATGAGATAGCGGCCAATTTCGGCCAGGTCCCGGGCGGTGGAATACTCATCCGGATCGGGAAGCCCGGTGGAATTGGTGAAATTGGAGCCTTCCAGACCCAGCTCGCGCGCCAATTCGTTCATCATGGCGGCAAAGGTCGGCTCGGTGCCGGCAATGCCTTCGGCCAGCACGATGGCGGCGTCGTTGCCGGACTGGATGATGACCGAGCGGATCAGGTCCTCCACGCGGATCTGCGAATTGAGCTCGGCGAACATGGTCGAGCCGCCCGAGGCGGCGCCGCCGGTGCGCCAGGCATTTTCGGAGACGAAGAAGGTATCGTCGAGGCTGACGCGGCCCGCGCGGATTTCATTGAACACCACGGCCAGGGTCATCAGCTTGGTCATGCTGGCGGGCTCGAGCCGCGCATCGGCGTCCTTCTGGAAGATCACCGCGCCCGATTCATAATCCATGAGGACGGCAAAGCGCGCCTTGGTGTCGAAATCGACCTGCGCGAAGACCGGCGCCGCAAAGACCATGAAGGCGGCGATGATGGTCAGCACTCTCACGGAAAGGCCCTTCCCCTCTTGCGCCCGAACCGCGCGGAATTCGGGGCGGACGGGCATTTCCACTAATAGAGAATTATATCGTGCAGGCCAAGTTCCTGGGCCAGGCCGGAGACGTCGTCCGGGCCGACGCCAGGCTTCAAATATGTGAGAGTGAGCCGGGTGGCGGCGCGGCCATCGGCGGTGACGGCATCTTCGGCGACCGAACCGAGCAGCGCGAATTCCTGCGCCAGGCGCGCGGCATTGGCCGGGTCGGCATAGATACCCAGCCCGATCTGGACCTGGCGATTGTCGGCATCGACAGTGGCCGCCCAGGCGGCCAGATCGGCATTGCCCGCAGCCATGGCATTGGCGGCCGCATGGGCCGAGCCGATAGCGGCATCGGCTTTTT
>Ga0065721_10003850_pt1 | contig 101773 bp, 130 predicted proteins | sample Mesricmetagenome_FD_59108 | JGI IMG/M metagenome (GOLD analysis project Ga0065721, IMG submission 59108) | Mesophilic microbial community from rice straw/compost enrichment Sample: eDNA_1 v2 (version 2) | ecosystem: Engineered > Solid waste > Grass > Composting > Bioreactor | place: USA... | reverse complement strand
TCGTCGTCGCTCCCGATAACCTCGGCGGCGGGTTCTATAGACACGTTGTCCGGAAGAGCGCCGCCGAGATGAGGGCGAATCGCATCCGGATCGCCGACCAGCACAAGATGGATATCCGGCCATTCGGCAGCGGCGGCCAGGGCGCTCTCGACCTGGGCCTGCGGCGCATGGTCGCCCCCCATCGCATCTATGGCAATCCGCATGATGTACAACTCCTTTACGATGTCGCTGTCAGAGGCTGTTCAAAAAGTCCGATTTTGAACCTCAATTTGAACTCACCTATCTACCTACCTATTCGCCGGCGGATCTGTAAATAATAAAGTTCCCTTGGAACACCATTTCGTCGCCGACATATGTAAACACTTCGACTTTAGCTTTCCCTTTTTGCCCGCCGCTCGATCGGACGAACGCTTTGGCGATGCATTTCTCACCGAGCCGCGCGGGCCGGATGAACCGAATGTCCGCCGAAGCCGTCAGCGCGATCTCGTCGTTGATGACCGCCACCGCGAGCGAGTTGGCTTGCGCGAAGACGTGATGTCCCCGGGCGATGCCGGAACGGGAAAAGACGTGCTCCTCCGAGATCTCGAACAGCGAGATGCCGCTCTTGTCGAGCTGCAGGTCGAGAATATCGCCGATAACTTCGTGCAAAGGCAAAGAACGAACGGAATCGTAAGACCGTTCCGCCATCAGCTTCAATCGTTCCCTCAGCTCGGGAATGGCCAACTCCAACCGATCCAGGCGGATCGTTTGAATGCTCACTTTAAGCAGGCGGGTCAACTCCCGGTCAGTAAGAAAAGGGTTCTCTTCCAACAGCTTGCTGAGCTGTTGATGGCGCTGTCTTTTAGGAAGCCGCTCCACGCCTCTCCACTCCCTTCTGCGCTCGATCCTGTTCGCTCGATCCACGCCGTTTGTCGATCATTTTTTGAACTCTCATTCTAATACCTGGTGCCAATACGAGTATAAAGAAAAACGCGCCGGCATGCAACGACCGCAAGTTACGCTAAGCCGATCGTTGCCGACCGAAGCGCTTGCCCGTCGTGATTCCAGACGCGTTCAAGCTTATTGCTTGATAATTTCACGGGACTTGTACGTACCGCACACTTTACATACGCGGTGCGACACTTTCAATTCTCCACATTGATCGCATTTCACCATACCGGGAACGACCAGTTTAAAGTGGGTCCGGCGTTTGTGTTTGCGGGCTTTCGATGTTTTCGCGAAAGGGACTGCCATGCTGCCACCTCCTTATCAGTCGGAACAAGCTTCGACGACTTGCGCCTGGCTTACTCTTTCTGAGATTTAAACCAATCCTGAAGCGCAGCCATACGGGGATCGATCTTCTCCGTATTGCAACCGCACGATTGTTCGTTCAGGTTTGTCCCGCACTCGGGGCACAGCCCTTTGCAGTCTTCGCTGCACAGGGGCGCGTAGGGCAATTGGACGACGAACTCCTCCATGACGTAAGGAGCCAGGTCGATCCGCTCTTCCGTTACCGGTACGGCTTCTTCGACGTCTTCGCTTGCTTCTTCTTCCTCTTCCGCAACAATGCGAAACTGCTCCTCGAAAGGAACCTCGATCTTCTCTTCGACAGGCTCCAAACAGCGCGAACATTGCATGCGCACGTCGCAGCTCATCCGGCCCTTGACGATAATCAGATCGTCGGCGGCGTTCGCCGTCAGTTCGTATTCCAGCGGAGAGAGCGGGTTGTACTCCGGATGATTCCGGAACAATTCCGCCAAGTCCAGAGTTCCTCTCAGGCTTACCGGTTGCTGCCGGGATGCCAGCTCTTGCACTTTAAGCAACAATTAGATCACTCCAAACAAACAAAATTTATTATATCGAGATTCCTATTCACTTGTCAACAATTTCTGCGACTTTGCCTGGACTGTCGAACACCTTGCCCGATCCGGATTCGCTTCATGCACTCCATCCGTCCGTTATTCCGCTCCCCTAACTCGTACCATCCGCCTTTTACGATCGCGTGCCGATATTTCCTCCTCCGCTTCTCTTTGGCGCTTGCTCATGCTATATTGTGGAAAATACGCATGAAGGCGCGTTCGAAGGTCCGTTTCCGGCACCGAACGACCTTGTAAGGAGACGGTCATGTCCACGGTCGGCGTCATCGTAGAATACAACCCGTTGCACAACGGTCATCTCTATCATTTACAGCAATCGAAGAAAATAACGCGCGCGGAAAACGTCGTCGCCGTCATGAGCGGCAACTTCCTGCAGCGGGGCGAACCGGCATTGGCGGACAAATGGGCCCGGACGGAGATGGCTCTTCGCGCCGGCTGCGACCTCGTGCTGGAACTTCCCGTCGCTTACAGCTCGCAGCCGGCCCAATGGTTCGCCTATGGGGCCGTCTCCGTTCTGGATGCGTCGGGCGTCGTGGACTCCCTGTGCTTCGGCAGCGAGAGCGGGGAACTGGAGTCCCTTCTGGAGCTGGCCTCCCTGCTGACGGAAGAGCCCGAAGCGTTCGCCCCTTTGCTTGCGGAGAGGCTCAAGGCCGGGCAGCCCTATCCGTCGGCGTTCACCTCCGCGGCCGAAGCTTATTTGCGCGAGCGCGGCATGGCCGAGCACGCCTATTCGCTCTCCCAGCCTAATCATACGCTGGGACTGCATTATTTAATCGCGCTGCGCAAGCTCGGCAGCGCCATCAAGCCCTGCACGCTGCGCCGCGAGAAGTCCGGCTACGGGCAAACCGACATTACCGACGCCAAGATCGCCAGCGCGACCGCGCTGCGCAAGCTGCTGCTCGGCGAATCCGGCTCTCTGGATCAGTTGGCGGCGTATGTGCCCGCGTCCACTCTGGACATCTTGCGCCGAGAGACGGAAGCCGGTCGTGCGCCGATTCATTGGGAGAGCTTCGCCAGGCCGCTGTTCCACGAGCTGCATCGCCAGACCGCGAACGGATTGGCGGAGTTCGCCGAAGTAAGCGAAGGGCTGGAGCACCGCATTCGCGGCATTCTGACCGAGCTGCCCGAATATTCCGTTGCCGCCCTGCTGCAGTCTCTAAAGACGAAACGATACACCCGCACGAAGCTGCAGCGAACGCTGCTGCGCGTCCTGCTCGGCCACCGCAAGGAGCTGCTGACCCCGGAGCGGCTTGCTGCCGGCGTCGACTACGTGCGGGTGCTCGGCTTTACCGAGCGGGGCCGGCGCCTTCTCCGCGACATGCGCCGGAGAGCGAAGGTGCCGGTCGTCTCCTCCGCCGCCAAGCACGATTCCCCGTACTTGGCGATGGAAGCGCAAGCGACCGGCGTATACTCCCTCGCCTTCCGCGGCGCCAAACCAAGCGACGCCTTGCGCGACTTCACCCTTTCTCCCCTTCGGTTGCAGGACAAGGAGGTCTAACCCGTCCACCCGAGACGTACAATTAGAGGAAGTTCAAAAAGTCCGATTTTGATCACGAAGCGGACTTTATTGAACGTACATGCGATGATCTCTGCACGCTCGGGAGGCGATAAACTGTGGCCAAGGCCAATCCATCGAATAGCAAACGCGCGATTTTCCTCTCCCTGCTGCTGGGCGCCGCCTCCATGTTCGTCGTAGCCGGAATCGTCCACTCCCCCGGAGAAGCTTTCCGCGCGTCTTTGTCCGGTCTGCAGATCTGGTGGCAGAACGTCTTTCCCGGCCTGCTCCCTCCGCTTATGCTCGCCGAGCTGCTCGCCGCTTCGGGCTTGCTGCACGGCTTGGCCGCGCTGGCCGAGCCCCTCACTCGCGGACTGTTCCGGCTGCCGGGAGCGGCGGGCTGGGCGATCTCCTTCGGCTGGTCCGCCGGCATCCCCGCGGGAGCGAAGGAAACCGCCCGGCTGCGGGACAATGGCATGATCCAGGACGAGGACGTCGACACCGTGCTGCTCGTCTCCCACGTCCCCAATCCGTTCCTCATCGTGCTCGTCGTCGGCTTCGGCTTTTTACATTCTCCCGCACTCGGTTGGGCGATCGCACTCGGGCTGTGGCTCTCGGCGATCCTGTCGGGCATCGTCTGGTCTCGCATCGCCAAACCGCGCGGTCCGCGAGTGCCGGCTATCCCGATGACGCAGTCTCGGGCGCTCTTGATTCGCGCCGTCCGCGCGGCGGCCGACGCCCGTAAGGAAGACGGACGCCCCCTCGGCAAGCTGCTCGCCGACTCCGTGACGGGCGCCGTCGGCACGCTCATGACGATCGGCGGCCTGATGATGATGAGCGCGGTCGTCGTTCGCCTGCTTCAGCTGTTTGTTCCCGGCAACGATATCTGGCTTCAGTTTCCCGGCCTGTACGAACTTCATCTCGGCGCGTACGAGAGCAGCCAATCCGCCTTATTCGCCTCCGATCCGGCGCAAGCCTGCGCCCTGCTTGCCGCCGCGCTCGCCTGGACCGGCTGGAGCGGCCTGCTTCAAGCCAGAGCGGCCTTCGGACTGAACAAGCCTTTTCCTTGGCTGAGGATCATCTCTTCCCGCCTGCTTCATTCCGCCGCCGCTTTGCTGATCGTGTATCCGCTGGCGAAGCTCTTCCTGGCCGAGCCGGTCAAAATGCGGCTGGCCGATCGCTGGCCCATCCCTTCCGCCAACCCCGAAGCCTGGTCGGCTTCCTCGGGCGTGCTGCCAAGCGGCTGGAGCCATCTCTCCGAGAACGTGACGGTGGCGCTCGCCAGCTTCGGCGTCTTCCTTCTTCTGGCGCTGATCGCCGCGCTGATCCGGCCGAAAGCGCCATCCGGAAAGGATAAGCCGGGCAAGCCCGGAACCTAGAAAGGAGCTTCCCCTTGTCGGGGACAGCTCCTTTCTAGGTTCCGAGCCGATCACTTGGCTGACGCTCCGTCCGGCGTGTCGTATTTGCCCTTCAGCTCCGTCTCCACGACGGGCGGCACAAGATCGTGCACGGGTCCGTGGAACTTGGCGATTTCTTTGACGATGCTCGAGCTGAGATAAGAATACTTCGGATTGGTCATCATGAACACCGTCTCGATGCTCTCGTCGAGCTGACGGTTCGTCGAGGCCATCTGCAGCTCGTATTCGAAATCCGTCACCGAGCGGATGCCGCGGATAATAACCTTCGCATGGCGCGACCGCATATAGCGGACGAGCAAATCGCGGAAACTGTCAATTTCCACGTTGGGCATATCCTTCGTCACTTCCGCCAGCAGCGTCTTCCTCTCTTGCACGCTGAACAGCGGCGTCTTCGTCGTATTGTTAAGCACGGCCACGATCAGCCGGTCGAACTGCTTGGCCGCTCTGCGGATAATATCCAGATGGCCGAGCGTGACGGGATCGAAGCTTCCGGGGTATACGGCGATGCGATACTCGTTTTCCGTTCCGGTTTGCTGTCGGGTCATCGTTCGTTCGCCTCCTCCGTTTCCATAGTTGTTCCGGCCGATGCCTCTTGGTTGGATTCATAACGGTAGATGGATACGGCAATATCGCCGTACTTGGCGTATCTCGTGCGCTCGAAACCTCCGAAAGCTTCGGGATAGCTCACGTCCGGATGATGCTCGACGACCGCGATCGCCGATTCCGCCGCCAGTCCCCTCTCGGCTATTTCCGTCAAAAGCGCGTCGCAATCCTTCATCATATAAGGAGGATCCAAAAAGATCAGATCGAACGGCCGGCCCGATTTCTCCAGCACCTTCAACGCTCTTCTCGCGTCGTTTCGGTACACGGACGCCTTGCCAGCCAGCTTGGTCGATTCCAGATTGCGTCGGACGACCTCCACGCTCTGCGGGCTGGAGTCGATGAATACCGCGCTTTCCGCCCCGCGGCTAAGCGCTTCGATGCCGAGCCCCCCCGTTCCTGCGAACAGGTCAAGCACTCGTTCCCCGTCGTCGAAATACGGTCCGATCATGCTGAACAAGGCTTCTTTGACCTTATCCGTCGTCGGACGAGTTGCGCTTCCCGGCACCGCCTTCAGCGGATGCCCTTTGGCTTGTCCAGAAATGACGCGCAATTGCTTCAACCCCTGCAGTCGTACGAAATGTGATAGTTAACGGTGTAATGTTACCACAAACTCCCTCGCTGCAAAAGCTCCATGCCGGCTTTCCCCATTACGTTCCTCTCGAAGTTTTCGCGACTGTCGCCACGGACGGCAACCATCGCAGCGAACATTTTTTTATCTCGTTCGACACTATGCGACAAAAGTCCCTGTCAACTCTCTATATAATAGAGCTAATAGACTAGACGACCAGCCAGAGCCATAGATATCCCCGGATCGACGATTAACGGTCTTTTTCCGAAGGATTTCGAAAGGTTTGAACAGAGCGAATACCCGAACCGATCGGGACGAACACGGGGAGCCGAACGATGAGACCGCTTTTCCTTCTTCTGATTGCCATGATGCTGCTTGCGGGTTGCAACGATAATTCCGCGGATGAAATTTCTTCTCTTATGTCCGAAGTAGAAAAGTCCAAAGAAGAGATTGCCAAGTTGTCTTCCGAAAACGCCAAACTCAAAAAAGAGCTGCAAGAAATCAAAAACGGACCCGACAAAATGTTGGCGAAAGCGAAGCAGTATTACGAAAACAAAGATTTGGACGGTTTGAATTCCGCACTGGCCTCCCTTAAAGAGAAACACCCCGGTTCGCAAGAAGCGGACTCCGCCCAGGAATTGAGCGATAATCTGGCTCAGTCGCTGGAGGAGGAAAAACAAAAAGCCGAAAAGGAAGCGGCAGAAAAAGCCGAAGCCGATAAAAAGAGATTGGCGAGCGCGACCGGCAAACTCAAGAAAGACTTCGACGAAGTAGAAGGCATAACCTGGTACACGGATAAGTCTTCGCCCGTCTACGTGGACCGGAACAGTCTTCATGCCTACATCGGCGTAAAAGACGGAACGGCATGGCTGAGAATCCGAATCCAGTATACCGGCGACGATTGGGCGTTCATCGATAATTACAGGATCAACGTCGACGGAACAAATACGGATATCGCGGCTTCTTATTATACTATTGTTAGAGACAACGACTACGGACGGGTATGGGAATACTACGACGGACCGGTCAGCGCTTTAGAATACGGCTTGCTCGTCTCGATCGCCGACTCCGACAAAACGATCGTTCGCCACCAAGGAAGCGAGAAAAGATACGACAGAACGGTTACCGCAAAAGAAAAGCAAGCGATCAAAAACGTCTTGGATGCTTATGAAGCCTTAGGCGGTACCCCTCCGCTTTATTGAATGTAGTGGGGACCCTTCCGAAATTCCCAAACGTTTGAGATTTCCCCTCTCTTCAAAAAACACTTATAAAGATGACGGCATTTCGGTCCGGTTCCCTGATCTGCCTGGATGCCTCACCTGCGGTTACAACGATGACGAAGCCCACGCAATGGCGCGCGAAGTGCTCGAAGGTTTTATGTACGGATTGGAGACGGACAGTGAGGAAATCCCTCCCCCTTCCCCTCTTAGTGAGATTCTGAAGGTTCTTGAGGATGGCGAGGCCGCTGTAGAAGTTCAAGTTTATATGCCAACTGTTCGGGAAGCCATGGAGTCCAAGGCCGTCAAAAAGACGCTTACTATTCCGAAATGGCTGAATGACGAGGCTGAAAAACAAAATATTCATTTTTCTCATGTACTTCAAGAAGCGCTAAAGCGAAATCTAGGAATAGAAAGGCATCAATAGTATCGAGATCGGCAGTTGCAACATCTCGGCAACTGCCGAATCCGGTTTTCTCACTTTCAACAGCGCGACCGGAAAGTTTATTCCCATATGCCGGCCCGATGAAGTCGATTAAGGATTTTTTCTGCGCGAAATTTGTAACTCGGGGTTGAATAGGCATCGTCGATATTTTTTTCCGTTCCCGCGTATATTTTCCTCTGGCAAGGCCACACTGATATTACCGGCGCCGAGAGGTGTCGGGGACAACCGCGGAGAAGACTTACGTTTCCCCATAAGCTCTTCGTCCGGTTTCTCCTCTCCCATGAAGGCCCCCGTCGCGAGACGGGGGTCGACTTTTTATGTTGATAAACCTCAAATGACTTGATATTATAAGGTTCTTTCCTCGTTCTGGAAGTGTATCATTCACCATGAAAAAGGTTAAAAATGAACGTTGGTAGTTATTTGGTAGTTATTTTCTTCATCCTCCATCTTAAATTATCGTTTTCAAGAGCTAATAAGATGGTTGTTCTCCAGTAACTACCCATTGGATTTTCGCGTGGGAAGCAGGTCCTCAAACACTTCAGCCGCAGCTTCATCGACGGAGGCAAAGATCTTTCCGTAGCGATCCACCATTTTCGTGCTTTTCCATCCTAACCGCTTCGCGATTGCTTTCATCACTCCTTAGTTGGTTTAAGTATGCTTTCGACAGCCTTGGCAAGGTGATTTCCGATTTCTGCTCGCATCACCTCTCGGGTCATCCCGAATTTATCTTCATACCCCCGACAAAGATAGCGATTGTAAATAATATCGTCCTGAGTTTCATCCGACAGAATCTTGATATTACGCTTCTTAAGTTCTCGACGGACGTTAAAGGATTCAAGGCTGACTCGGTCCAACACCATGCGCATAAATCGCGCCATTACATTATGCATAGATATTTGAGATCGGCTTATCTCATCGAGCGATTTCTGAACCATTGTCATTAAGTGCGGGAGCAACACGGAATCTCTAATTAAGCGGAGTTCTTCAGCGGTTGCTTTGCCCGTAGCCGTCTGATTTCGTTGGTCGTATTGCTCCTGGTGCTCATTCAAAAGCATCTTGCCTCCCCAACGGCCATTTCCATCTAATCTGCTCATTTGTAATGACCCCCGATCTGTCCAGCTCTCTCACGTGCCACTCCAGCCTCTTGTAACGAGGATGCTCGCATAATTGCCGCGCTGCCGTATCGGTCCTTAATCATGTCTGTGGCCGTCTCCAGGTCATGCGCGCGGGCGCGGTCGTCAAATAGCGTGAGCTGCGTTACCGAGTCCTCCGTTAGCTGCGTCAGGGATATGTGCATAAAAGCCACCGGCAACCCTTGCCAATGCTCCCGAAACAGCTTGAGCGCGGCCGCGCAGACCTCGTGAGTCAGGTTTGTGTGATGCGGTAGTGTGAGCTGCCGCCCAAACCGATAGCCCCTCTCCCCGTCTGTCTCCCCCAGACCCACAAATACGACGCGCCCTTGCTTGCCCTGCCGCCGGGCGCGACGGCAAACCTCGATCACCAGCTCCTGCAGTACAAGTTCGACGTCCGGACGCTTAAAGTACAGACTGGCACGCAGCGTCTTGCCGTGGCTGATCGATTTAAGCTGGTTGCGGATCGATGGCACTACCGGACTCGGGTCGATGCCGCGCGCCGTCTGCCAGTAATACTCCGCCTGGATGTCGCTCTGCTTGCCCATGCGTAATCGCATCCGCCGTTTAAAATCCGGTAGCGGCAGGCGGGCGATGTCGCCGATTGTCGGAAGGCCCATCAGTTGGAAGTGGACGGACATTTTCGACGCTACCATAAACATCTGATGCACGGGCAAAGGCCAAAGCTCCGTCTCAATGTTGTCGTAGTCCAGCCTGAAAATACCGCTCTCGTTGCGCTTCGCGAAGTTGTCCGTCGCCATCTTGGCGAGAATCTTTGTCGGACCGATCCCCACTCTACTCCAAACGCCGGTCGACAAGAGTATCTCGTGCTGTATTTGTCGAGCAAGCGCCTCAGCGGACTCGTATTGGCCGAGAACGCCGGTCACGTCCAAAAATTGCTCGTCGATCGAGTACGGCTCGACCAGGTCCGTATACGACTCAAAGATCTCTGTAATCAGCAAGGAGATCTCAATATAACGCTGCATTCGGGGCCGGATGATCACGAGCTCTGGACACTTAGCCAGCGCTGTCGAGTTGCGTTCTGCGGTCGTCACACCGCGCGCCTTGGCGACCGGACAGGCCGCTAAAATTATGCCCGATCTGCGCGCAGGATCTCCGACCGCCACTGGTCGGTTACGATACTCCGGATGAGCTGCCTTCTCACAAGAAGCATAGAAGGATTGGCCGTCAATCAAAAATATCGTGCGCTCAGGAGGCATGAACGATCACCGGCTGCACCGCCAAAACCCGCTCGACCGCAAATCTCCTCGGCCCGTTGCAGGACATATCGATCGCGTGAACCGTCCCTGCATCGATGCGGATCACTCGGATCGTCCGCTTGCTGATTCGCTCCTTTTTGTCCATATACACGATCACGACCGTCCGACCAATATATTTGGCTATGGACATCTTCCTCGCCTCCATAGAACGTTTGTTCTTATCATAATACGAACAATTGTTCCCTGCAATACTCATTTTATTCCTGCGAAGAGCTTGCCAGTCGATGAGAGGAAAAATGAAGATTCGAGTCGAATAATTGTACATAATGTTATATTTCAACCAAGGGAGCGCGGAGATCTTGCCGGCTCCTTTTATATTTTGGAGGGCGAAAGCTGCGTTACTATCTCGCTTATAACGGGAAACGCGTCAATGTACCGCTATCACGAGATGAAGCATTTAGATTACTCCTGGAGACAAAGGGGGCTATTAAGGGACTGAGCATCTTGGTTTACGACGAGAAGGGGAAGTTTATCAGGGAAATCGGGAGGGATCGGCGTAATGATGGATGTTAAGTTGACCAATCATGCTTTTTTGTATGGGCTGATCGTTGAGATTTTTGACGAGGAAGGGTTGGTCGGCAGCGGTAGGATTGTGCTACATACCCGAGACACGATCAAACTGAGCGACGGGATGTACTATTATAAGGACAAGTTTGAATTGCGGATTATGCCAAAGCAGCCGCAGAACAATACATAATAAAACGCCCTGCATGTACAGGGCGTTGTTCTTACACTTCTACTGTTTCAGGCCGCTTAATTTGTAGTGGAGGAGGGATCAACCAACCTTTATCCTTTAGCATTCTTAGCGTTTTCCCACCAAGCACTGTTTTTGCCGCAACATATTTTGCAAACAACGCACCTATATCTTCTCGGATACACATAGCCATCGCTTGAGTACAAGCGACTAACCCCGTTGCTGTATCTGCAGAAATAGCCGCTACGATTTCCTGATCAGCAAAACGTGCCCCTGCTGGTATTTCTTCGAGATCAACTCTCGGTCTGTCGGCCATCATCGGCGCAGGAACAATACCATTAGCATTAAGTATTTCATCAAGTTCCTTGATTTCCTGTTTTGCTTGGTCAATGTAATCTTCAATAAGTTTCTTTAGGTCCTTATCGCCGGCGTGATTAAGATATGCTTGATAACAGGATACAGTTCCTTTTGCAACTGTCGATGCACTCCAAACACTTGAAATTTCTCCATAATGCATCGGCTCGTCTTTTGGATTTCCACCAAGAATCCCCATGAAAACATCCCTCATTTCTGTTTTTTATGCAAGTCGTCTTGTATTATGTCTTTCCCAGTTTCTTTTATTCATTGTGTTGAACTCTCTTGAGCATGTATAAAAAGTGGTGATACTGTCTAAACTGTCCTAAAATACTGGAACGGAGAATACAGATGAAGACATTAAACGTCGTAGCACTCAGTTTGTTAATTGTGGGAGGGTTAAATTGGTTGCTTATCGGGTTATTTCAATACGACTTAGTCGCGGGTATATTCGGTGGACAAGACTCTGTCATATCACGGATCATCTACACCGTTGTTGGGATTTGCGCCCTTTACAGCATAAAGTTTTATAATGATGTGGCAACAGAAGAAACAGCCAAATAAATAGCGCCGAGTTTTCGGGGATAATTACCAGCTTCACCGTGCATACCAAAGTGCTACAATCGGTATATCAGCTTAGATATACGGAAGGTGTGCGCGATGTTTTTACCACCTATGCTCCTCGAAAAGCGGGAGTCACCTTTTGACGATGATCGATACTTATACGAGCCCAAGATCGACGGACATCGCAACCTCTTATCACTGGAGGCCGGAAAGGTCCGTCTTTTTACACGCCACCAGAACGATGTGACAAGCAATTACCCCGAGCTGCACGACGTGCTGATTGCAGACCACTCGGACGTCCTGTTAGATGGCGAGGTCGCTTGTCAGGACCCGGAGACGGGATCAATCGATTTTGGCTTGATCCAAGAGAGGTTCGCAAAGAAAACGTTGCTGGCAATACAGCAAGCGATGGTCAGCCATCCGGTGCATTACTATATATTTGATATCCTCCGCTACAGGGGGCGTGATCTCCGGCCGCTGCCGCTTACGGAACGTAAAAAGATACTTTCGGAGGTTGTGCGCTCCTCTCCATACTGCAGCGTGGTAATGAGTGTGGAAGGCACGGGAACGGCGCTATTTGACGTGATCAAGCAGCGCGGCATGGAGGGAATCGTTGCCAAGCGGTTGACAAGCCGGTATGTCGGACGGCGGTGCTCAGATTGGATCAAGATCATCAACTATACGTATGCCACTGTGCAGATCGCTGGCTATCGCAAAAAACAATTCGGATGGCTGGCGGAGCATAACGGGCGACCGGTTGGGATAATAGAACTCGCGGTGCCGATCGAGCATAAGCGGGCATTTTATGGGCTGGCGGATAGGCTTAAGGTGAGAGAGGATCGGGATTATGTTTATGTGGAGCCGAGGATTAGTGTTAGGGTAAAGTTTCGTAATTGGACACGGGCGGGGATGTTGCGAAGTCCGGAGTTTGTGGAGTTTGTTGTTTAATAGGGATTATTACTTTAAGGCGTGGTGTGAGGTGTCGGTCAGAGATTAGGGGTTGGCATTAGAGGGCTGCAGTGAGTCTAGTATTTGTTGATTTTTTTATAAGAATAAAAGAAAGCTGAGTCCAGAGACTCAGCTTTAATTGACAATTAGACCATTCGAGTAAGGGCGAGCGCTTACCTAATGAGCAATTCATTACGCGCTTTGACTTGTAGTTTTTGCAACTTATTGAATTCTTTCAATGTCGCCTCATACGCATCATCTTTATAATCTTCATAGTGAATGGTAACTGCAATGGCAAAATAAAAAAAATCGTTATTATTTTGTACGTTTCTATCCATAGCGTGTAACACTAAATAAGGAGAGTCAATATCTGAATATTTAATATCAACATCCCTTTTTACAACGGAATCCCACTTAAAGTTGGCTCTCCTGGATTGTTCATTGAGATATTGTGTACCGGATTTTGTTATAGGGAATTTCCCCGTAGTCCACCCCTGTCTTATAAGTTCCTCCACCTCACTCTTATCCTTTTTAATATCCTTTCTAGTTGTTTTTCCAGAAGGTGAAGTAAAAAGATATTTATTTGCATTTGGATAGAAAATATCTTCGATACAATTGGTTGTATAGTCTTCAGTATGTACCCCATTTGGCATTGTTGCTATGGCAATTGTCCAACGTATTCTCACTCTACCTTTGTATTTTAAGCCATTTACAACAGGAATTTGTAATTTAGAAAATTGTTTAGGTAACATTTGTTGCTTATACAGCACAGTTACTTTGTTATTAGTGCACCCTAAAATATCATCAGTAGAATCTGGCAGAACTCCATACCCTAAATATCTATCATACTTATCTTCAGGGTGGTTTGAGGAATTAATTAAAAGCGCTCTTGCCACAAGGGGGCTTGCAGCGGAACAACGCCCAATTATTTCAGCTGCTTTTGATGCAACTACAGGAGCTGCAAAACTTGTTCCCGCATCAAAAATCCGATGTTGACCGTCCCAACCTACAAGGTGAAACGGATATTGTTCACACCCACCAAACTCAACGATATCTGGTTTTACCTTACACCCTTCTCTTCCTATTCCTATCGAACTGTACGGGGCCCGAATGACAGAGTTAGAGGCATCAAAAGTATATGCACCAACAGACAGGTTATTTACCGAATCTGACGGCGCTTGAATTCTCCTCTCAAGTTCGTCAGGATGGTCACCATCATTACCGACAGCAACAACAAACAACCTATCACCTTTACTGGCTAGTTTATCGATCACATACGTAAATCTGGAAATAGAGTCATCATCTATTGCCCCTTCTGGCCCGATTGATAAATTAAAAACTTTTATATCATCTCTTTTGGGCACATATTCTTCTATCGCATCAATTACCTCAAATAAATCTTGGTCAGTGGGATCGGAGAGTGGAAATATGCGAAAACTTTCCACAGACACTACGGGGTCAGGGAGAGTTTGACTTGATCTATATTTTTGCAGATTGCCATATAACAGCCCCCCTGCCACAGCATTTCCATGTTTCATAAATTCTGTATCTTCAAATGATTGAACAGCGTCATGATTTTTAACGTAATTCTGAAAGTACAAATTTTTATCGTCAACTCCCCCATCAAACATTCCAACAATAATCGATGAAGGTTTCACATCTTTGGATAAGTTAGGAAGTTTCATTCCCGATAAACTTCTGGAAAAGTCAGGTAACCCCTTCAACTTTAAAGGGTGTGCTGTTCTTATTGGATTGAAAAAAAGAATCTTTTCCAAATTTTCTCGATCAACGAGCATACTCAAAAAAGTTGGCCCCGGACTATAACTCCTTATTTTTATCTTTTCAGAAACACCACCAAGACTTGAATAAAGATCTTTAACTTTTACAAAAACCTCATCCTCCAAATCACCAAAAGGATGCAGAACTACTTCTATCCTGCCAGAGCTCCAATTTTCGCCAAATTTCTTTATTAATTCACTGTTATCATTGAAATAAAAACTCTGGATTAATCTCGCTTCTTCCTTGAATCCTTTTGGAAGTTGCGACTCTTTTTGATGTAACTGATTTTGAAAGTAATTAAGTGATTCTTCGGACATTCTAAGGAAAATTTGTTTTCCAACAATCTCCTTCTTGGCTGTGTCACTTTGACCGGTCCACTTTTTAGAACCAACATCAATTGCACCAGCATGCCTAATTAACGTATTCGGATGAAATGACTTCGCAGTATACCCAGGAGCCATTTTCATATTTAATATAACTTCACTTGCTCTCAACGATTTATCTACAGCTTTAATGTTATTTTTGATTTCTTTAATGTCAGTCAAAAAATTTTCGCGTACTTCTTCAAAAGTCGGAAGATTTTTCTTAATGGGTGGGCCAGATCTGGGTGAATCCGGTGTTATATAGTTTTCACCATTTCCTAATATAGGAAGGAAATTGTCCATTTTCGACTATTCTCCTTTTGGTTTTAAATAATATTGAACAGTTGAAGCCGGTTTCTCTAACCATTCTGCAATTTCTCGAATCGATAATTTTAAGTGTTTCCTGGCTGCTATTGAAAATTGTTTATTAAACGTTGAATCCTTATTTCCCGAAAAATCCGCAAGCTCCTTAAAAACAATTTTAGTAATATTATTTCCCGTTATAATTGCTTTACGCTTGGATCGTTCACTTAACTTACATATATCTGCACAAGAAAATCCAACTGTTAATTCAACTAATAAATCAAAATAATGAGATATCTTTTCATCTGAGAATGAATTAAATTGTTCATTAAATAAAACCAACCTTTCCTCCTCTCCTGGTTTTTCTAATTCAATTATTCGATCAAACCTTCTCCATATTGCTCTGTCCAGTAGTTCGGGATGATTTGTGGCTGCCATAATTACCGAATGAGCAGGCCAGTCCTCAAGTTCTTTTAACAGCACATTTACAATCCTTTTCAATTCGCCTAGGTCCGACATATCATCTCTTTTCTTCGCAACCGCATCAAATTCATCCAGAAATAGGAGTGTGGGCTCTTGTCGAGCGTAGTCAATTACACTCTTTAGGTTCTGCCCTGTTTTCCCTAAATAACTGGACATTGATGTCGCTAAGTCTAATGTAGCAAATTTTAACCCAAAAACACCAGATAAATACTGCGCTAAGTACGTTTTTCCTACACCCGGAGGACCATAAAGCAACAACGATGAAGGGGGATTTAGGCCTGCGGCTATTAATTTTGCCGCTTGCTCTCTTTCTAATACAAAATCGTTAATAACCATTTCAACCTTTTTTGATAATACCGGTTTTTTTAATTCAATTGGTTCTTCAACCGATGCAAGCGATTTTCTCGACTCTGCGTCAAGTGGAGTTGCTTCAATCCCAACAGACCTTATTGATTTAGATCCTATGCCATGATATGAAAGCGCATCAGCAATCTCCTTCGCCACTCCTGGATGACTTGATTTAATATTCCTTATAATTCTTGTACACACTGACCTTAACGTTCTATGATCGTTATCAAGGCATGCCCTCACAAGTTTTGGAATGTATGATTCAACACTCATTGTATGATACCTCCGTTAAATTGCCACAAATTCGTTCATTTGTATTTTACCATTTTGATTGGGCCCATACAATTATGTGTACGATTTTTTTATAGATTACTTTTCTTTCGTACACTCCCCCCTAACAAAAAAAGCCCAAGAGCCTAAGCTCCCGGGCTGAATCCTTACTCTCCTTTTTTGCCGAGCCCCTGCATCCGGAGAGACACGGCCAACGATCTCCAAAAGTCCGTTGTGCCGATCGGATCGCTCATCTTCTTCAGGACACTCGGTTGTCCTTCGCACTCGAATTCATTCACAAACCACGGCGGCGGCTGAACAAGCTCTTTAGATGCCGCGAGTTGCATCGTGAGCGTTGTTACCATACTTGTCAGCTTGTCCACCTTATTGTCCAACGCCTCAAATTGATTACGCTCCGTATCTGTCATCGGTTCGTCCTCCTCGTTTATTGGTTTGGTAAAAATCCAATACTGCCGCGCTTGCGCTTTGAATACGGACTCGTCCGCCCGTACCTTGCCGTCATTACGGATCCCTTGGTCAACCAGTTTGCCGTATTTGGTGTTATCGTGGTTGGGGTCAAAGACATCGATCATGCGCCCGCTGATCCCCACAAGCAGGATATAATGCCCCCCGCCCGTAAAGTCTCCCGGCCCCATAGACGCAATAACGAGCGCCCCCAATGAGAGCGCCCGCTTAACCTCCTCCAGGCTACCAGTCTGTTTACAGTTTAGACCGTACTCCTTCTCGGCCGCCGCCTTAAAGTAACCCCAGGCCGTGCCGTCATTGGGCGTCCTGTATCCGTGTGCAATTGCCCACTTTGCTGTATCAGAAGGCCTAATGGACTTATCCCGCCATGTCGCTACGACCATCGCTAGACAGGTTGGTCCGCAAGCTGACGTGCCTATGGTCTGCTTGGGGTCGTTGCGGATCGTGTACGGGATGTTTGCCCATCGCTTGTCCTCTTGGCTGTAGTAGACGACGTTCATTGACCTTCACCGCTTTTTACCTTGCTGTTGTATTCGAGGACCACCTTTTCTACGGCCGCCCTGATCGTCTCCACAGAGACGTCGATCCCATATGCGCTCGCACGTTCTACGACATACTGGAGTGCCCTGTTTAGTTTGGCTGGGCCGTCCAGAGATGCATAAGTGGCCTCGGCCAATGCCATGCCCTCCGTCGCCAACCGATGTAGGATTTCCCGCTGCTGGGCTGTCGTTCGGCTCGCCAGCCAGGCGTTAACCTTTACGCGCAGGGACGCGATGACGCCCAGGACAAAGACAACAAGCAGGCCAACGAGGGCCTGCACGACTTGATCGATATATGCTTGCATGATTATTTAGCCTCCTAGAATAGTTTGATGATTGCAACAACGAAACTTGCTGCAGTAAAGACCATTCCGGCAACCCAGCGATTTCCTTGCTTGCGCTTCTCGTTTTCCGAATCGATCCGCGCATTAAGCGCTCGTACCTCGCCGTCATAATGCCGGTTGGTGTCGTCTAGACGGCCCTTCTGTTCGTTGATCTGGTGTTGCGCCGACTTGACCTTCTCAAAGGCTTCGCGTGCAATGTCGTCGGACTTTTCCAGCCGGTCAACAAGCCGGTCAATGCTACCCGACATCCTGGACAATGCTGCGGCTGTCTGCTCCTGAGCTACCTCTACCTTAGCCAGACCAACGCTCAGTTTGGTTAATTCCTGCATCTCCGGATTGTTCACCCAATCCCCACCCCCATAATAAAAAGCCCTCAGAGGGGCTTATTTTCTCTTCTTGCGTCTGCGGTTGTTGGTCGGTCTCGCGGCCGGCATGGGCTTCGTCTGCGCTTTTTCAAGATTGGCCAATGTTCCTTCAATTTCTTTTTTCACCCCTTCCAAGATCAATTTCTCACTCCCCGGCCACATCTGCAGGAAGTGTGTGATGACTGAACAAATTTCTGGAATCGGCTTCCGTGGATCTGCCTCTAATACAATTTTGTTATTGATGGTTGCCATAATTGAGTCCTCCTTAGAACGTTTGTTTGCAAGGAAAAACCTCCCATGTTGTCGAAGTACGACTAAAAGGGAGGCAAATCATGTACTTTTCTATTGATAACTTGCTTACAGTTGTATTGCCGATCATCGGCGGAGTCGCAGGGCTAATATCCTTAGGCATGAACGTATCGCGGCACTTAAAAGAGAGATCAGCCGTTCGATTTGAACTCGCAAAAGGATCTGATCCATTCTACTTCAAGATATTTAGTTACAAAAAAGATGAGTGGGGCCAGCCCGTTGCAGACCGAAGTGTTCATACTTCCGGTCTTTGTATAGAATTTAATTTCATAAATAAATCTGTCCATCCAATATCAATCTATGAAATAGCAATTGTTATTGGCGGAATTGAGCACTTATTGTTAAGGCAACCTGTGCAATACCATGACATTGACAGTTTAACGTTCAAGAGTAATGTACTCATGCTTCCTGTTATTATTGAACCGTTTGAAACAATCAGAAAGACACTGTATTTTGATCTTGGTGAACACTCATTAGAAAAAATCAGAATCACTTTTCATACTTCTCGAAAGAAATATGTCAGGAAATTCAATGTTCCGTCTGTCCCGAACCAAGAGTGAGCTTTTCGATTTTTATGTGTGCTTCATTTCTTTCATCACATACCTTTCGGTGACATCTCCATAACGTCTCAAGCTCCGCACGTTTGACCAAGTAAAGCGGGATTAGAACGATGTAACCACCAATAAGAATTGATAAGACGATTAAAGCAAGGAGTTCATTAGTGCCCATCGTTGTTTCCTCCAATGAAAAAGACGCCCCGTTAAGAGCGTCTCTTTGGTTATTTATTCAGTTCTTCAAGCTGCGACTCGAGTTCTTCAATCTGCCGATCGTAATCGATGATTTGGGCTTCGAGGTCGACAAGTTCTTGCTCAGTGTCAGCTATCATTTTTTTCAATTGTTCTACGCTTTCTAATATTTGATTATATCGAAAAGTCGTAGTGTCAGTGGTTGAATCAAGCATCTGCTTTGCTCCCTCAAACTGTTTTTCTAGTCCAGGGAACCCATCGTTAATCTGGTCTCTCTTTTTTACAGCAATATTCTTTTGAAGAGTGAGGCTGTTAATTTTTTCATTTATTACTGAAACTTGATCCGTGTTATCTGGTGTTATGATAAGCTGACTCACTAACGAAATCTCCTCCTTTGTGACATTTAGCTTTAGTTTTAGAGCATTTGATAGGTCTCTTACCGGTAGATAACTACGACCATCAACAACTATTGCCTTTCCCACATCACCATTGTTAAGAGTTACCGTTATTTCATTCGAAACCTTCTTACCGATCATCGAAGTTACTGCGCCATAGACTGGCAGAGCGGCCATGAACAACAATCCAGCAATGAAACCAACAAGATATTTACGCATGCTATACCCCCTCCAATATTTGGATTAAGTATATCATAGGTTACGTCTGATTGTGCACGTGTGCGGCTGCCGCGACCCATAGTTGCAGACCAAGTTCATTTCCTGCAGCGTCGTATGTCATAATATATCTCCCAGGGGATATACCGTGATTATGCCCTCCAGCAGGCGTTGTGTCTGCTCCGTAAGTTGCTTTACCCCCTAGTTCAGTGGAAAGAGATGTCGACCCTGCAACTATTTGTCCCCAAGTAGGAACCCACAACTCTCCAGAACCTTGAATGGACAAATCTCCAAGAACTCTTGTATCCACTCCACCAATGACGAATAGCGATCCATCTTGGTAAAGGGCCGTATCATATGCCCCATCATTAAAAGATAAGACAACGCCGCTGCCTTGGAAAAAGTATGGTGACATCATGATATACTTATTTGCTGCGGCATATGCGGCAAAATAGGCTTGAGAAACACTCATTTCCGATCTCGGATATACGCCAGCCTGTGCCGTCTGAATCAATGAACCGGTAATCGTCGTCCCGTTGATCTGTCCTCCTGATAGGATTGATGCAGTGATCGTCCCGCTAAACTCTGCTCCAACAGCGACCATGTGACCGTTCGGGCTGACTCGGAACGGTGCTGAAGCAAAGTTAGCATGTCCAAGTTGTATCCCATCAGGACCGGCCTTAAAGATATTGTTTCCGCTGCCTATGGCTATCGTCCCGCCTTCAAACGCCGATGCCTGGATAAGCCCCTTAAACCTCGCGTCTCCGGTCGTGGCATCCTGCCATACGGTCTTGTCTCCGGCTTTGTTGTACATGGTAAGTCCGTACTCTCCCGGACCTGTCTGCCCAATTCTGAGCCGTTCGCGAGCCAGGTCATCCGTTACCTTCATCCCGAGACCATCGACAAGGGTTAAGGAGTCATCATATTTGACGCCCTTGAGAACGGCATTCTCGGACGTATATACCATGGCCTTCTTTGACGCAACCGTAGCCTGAAAAATGTAGTCCGAAGTCTTCATTGGCCGGAAATTTGCGAGAATGGCACTCCCCCTCTTTGGTTCGAACGGATAACGCTCATATTCAATCGCCCGGGCGTCGAAGGAGTATCCCAAATCCGTGTCCAGGACCGTAACCGTATCGCCTGCCTCTCGTATTCGCTCGGATTCGAAATCGGCGTCTACCTTTTCCATCTGGATAAAATCCGTTGCATAGGAGACGTTCGGAAACTCGTACTTTGCGAGATACTTTTCCATCTCCTGCAGCAACCGGCCTTGATCGTCGATGTCCGGCCACTCCATCGAGCCCATAAACGGATTAGACGGGTCCAGATAAGGCGAATCAATGTATTTGACCGTCCGTCCGCCATATCCTTCGATTGTCAGGCCGTTTTTGCCATACCCATACAACCGCGTAATGCGCTCCATGTCATGGCTTGTTCGTCGTATGCCCTTCATATTGTGCGCATACCGGACGCGAGCGCCGTAGTTCCCGCCCTTGCGCGTCGTCAGGGTGATTGCATAATTGTCATGGGCGATTTCCGCGCCGTAGAGTTGACGCAACTCCTGCAGGAGGTCGTAACGCTTTTTCTCGCCCCAGTCAAATATATCCTGAGCATCAAACGACCCTTCAATCGCAAAAGTGAACGGAGTGTCGTTTCCCAGCATTGTCAGCATCTCGGAGAGCGTCTTTGCCGCAGCGAAGTCGATATAATCGTCTAGGTAATAGTTGTTGAGCGTGAAGGCGATATGATGGGCCTCGACGACCTTATAAACCTTCCGGCCTTCCCTAACTTCCTCAACTCTCCTGATTCTAAAACGCTGGCCGCGCTCGACGTTTTGAGGGAACTGGATGTCATGCCCTTCAAGAAGTGCCGTGTAGCGCTCTGCGTCGTCGTCCTCGCGCGGGTAGATAAATTGGACGTAATACTCCCCGTTGACCACTTCGCGCACTCTGACCTGAAACGCGGCCGCGAGAATGTGTCGTATCGAACCAACGTGAAGTTCAAGGCGGGATTCGAATTTCCTGGCGATTGTAATCACCTCCAATCAGATAAAGCGGTCGCGATGAGTAATTCGGATTTGCACCGTTCTCCCAGTTGCGGTATCCGTGTAAACAATGTGGTTGCCTCCCGGGTTGAGGTTAAAGAATTCGCCCTCGTATCCGATTGCCGAACCGTTTTTCGTGACGCGGAGTTTGGCTGAATCAATGACGATCTTGTCTCCCGGCGCAAACGGTCCGAGGACGTCGATTTCATCAATGTGAAACCGACTGGCCGCAACCTTAAGTTCACCTTCGCCTTGAAGAAGAGCGCTGAATAGTCGTTCGCGGATCGAAATGGCTGTCAGGGAGCCTTCGCCTTGCAAAACGGCGCTGACAAGATATTCACGGATGTAGGATGCGAACAGTTCTCCTTCTCCCTCTAAGGTGACGGTAGCTAAATACTCCACGTTGGGATTGGCTATCAAACCTCCTTCGCCTTGCAAAACGGCCGAGAACAATATCTCTACAGAAAACGAACGATTAAACGGCATGCGGTTGAATGCGCCGCGATTAAACATGGAGCGTCAGCTCCTTTCAAAATAAAAAGCCCCTTATGAGGGCTTATTGAACGAGATATTTTCTATGCTGTTCCCGTTTACGCTCCGCGGTGATCGAAGCGTATATCTGTGTTGTCGCCGGGTTTTCATGGCCCAGCAATTCTTGCACGGCCACCAGTTCGGCGCCGTTATTAAGCGTTAGCGTCGCGAAAGTGTGGCGGAGCGTATGAGGCGTTACGTTCTTAGGGATCTTCGCTCGAACTGCGATGATTCCAATTTCCCGTTGAATGCCTCGCTTCGAAATACGGCGGTACGGCCGGCGCTCCGTGATAAACAACGCTTGCTCCTGGTCTCCTCGTGAGAGGAAGTATTTCTTCAGGTGGTAGATCGCCTTGAAGCTGAAGTAAACTTCGCGCTCCTTATTGCCCTTGCCGATCACGCGGCATGACTGCGTGGTAAAGTTGATGTCAGACCGGTTGAGTTTCTGAACCTCCGAAAGGCGGCAGCCGGTTGCATACATAGCTTCGATCAGGGCCCGCTCGCGGATCGTCTTACAAGCTTCGCGCATCATTTCAAGCTCTTCGATCGTGAGCGCCTTCGGCAGCCGCTTTTCTTTCTTCGGTGGTTTAATTTTTGCGGAAGGGTCCTTTGGAATGATATCCTCAGCGGTCAACCAACCGAAGAACGACTTGAGCACGGACAGCTTTGACGACAGGGTTGCGCTCTTCAAATGCTGGAAGCGCCCAAGGTAGACCCTGAGGTCTGCCGTCGTGATGTCCTCGACCCTCTTTTTTACGTGCTCGGAGAATACTCGGAGTTGGAGCCGATACCCATCCAGTGACAACGGCGATAGGCCTTCAAGCTTCTTTCCCGACAAAAAAAGTTCAATCTTCTCTTGAAGATCTGGATGCGGCTCCTCCGATTCAATTCTCTTGATGTCATATTGAGAGATGATTTCCGACAGCCGCGCCTGAATGTCCGGTACACTGACGGTTGGACAAAGCGCGAACAACGACTGAGTGACTTGAGACAGTAAATGCTCCCCGGCAGCCTGCATGTCGTCCCCTCCGCAACTATACGTTTTTCGTATTGACTATCTATAGTATAGTGTTATACGTTATTCGTATCAAGTTTCCGGGGGGATTATGTGAAAATTATCATCAAGCTCGACGTGTTGCTCGATAAGAGGGACATGTCTCAGAACGAGTTGTCGAGATTGACCGGTATTCGGCAACCATCCATATTTGAGATGTGCGCCAATAAGACGAAGCATTTACCCCTTAAGAACCTAGCCAAAATATGCGAAGTCCTGAACTGTCAGCTTACCGATATTCTCGAACTTGTCCCGGAGTGATCCGGGGCTTTTTTATTTGTCATCCCCATGTTGTGGTCTTGACGCGGCGACCACGGAATGGTCGTTCCGTTCACGGTTAGAATCTCGACACCCTCCGGAATCGCGAAGTTGTGTCGTCCATTTTGCTCACCATTTTTCGAAACGATTATCACCTTTATCTGATAATCGGAACCCACGGACAGCAATTCAAGGACACCATTCAGGCGATCCGCAATTTGCTGCAGATGCTCGTGATCTTTCATCTGTCACCCCTCCATGAAGGCGAAAATAGCTCGCGCCGGAGACGCGAGCTTGCTGCACAAAATGTTCCGTTTATTCAGCGTCGAGTAAAGCTTGTACATCCGCCCGCCACCTGATCGGCACGTCGTCGATCGTCTTGAGACCTTTAACTATCAAATCGTAGTAGATTTTAGCCATCGATATCGCCTCCTGTCATAAGCTCGGCTAGCTCGGCGAGAGCTAACTGGATCTCCGTCTTGTCCACTTCCTGCGCTTCCGCTAACTCCGCGAGAGCAAGCGCTAGCGCGGTTGTATTGTCTAGTGGCGGCTCGTGACCCACCACTCTCCATGCCCCATCCGCGTCTTGATAGACTTCGAGGTCGACAATTACCGCGCCCTCTGGCAGAGGGTTTTGAGGAATTTGCTCTCCGTCGATATCTATGAATTGGTAGTTCCACTCTCCGATATGTTCAACCATTCCATTCGTCAATACGCATGATTTTATCATTTTGCAGTCCACCCCGTATTCCCTGTTCCGGACGTTTTTACATAAAGCGTGGTCGATGTACTTCCGTCTAAACGCAAGTAAAGGGTTCCAACGGAGGCGGTAACCACACCCTCAGGGCTTCCCGTCCCTCTAAAAATGAAATTTTTTATGTCATATGCCGCAGGAAATACGGTTGTGTCCGATGAATAAACAGATGAAAAAGTTGTATTCCGTGCAATATTTGCAACCGTTGCGCTGGGCGCATATAAAATTACAATAATTGAAACGCTTTGAGGTCCTGTGCCAACAAGCCTAGAAACTTTTATTACACCCTTAGACTTGGAACTATCCCACGATAAATCTGATATCGTGAAATAAGACGATACTCGCAAGCCGGCATTTGTGTATACTGCCTCGTTGGCAGTGATAGCACCCGCCTGTGAAAATCCAACTTCCATTCGTTTGGTCAGCGAACCCGTCGCATTGTTTGTGCCGAAATTAGATGTAACTATAACATCAATTGATCCGTAAAAACCCCCAGGAACCTCGATGTCCAACTTGTCGTTTACGCTTCCACTAAAAACGACAACCGTCGATTTTATAACCATCCGATTTTCAAGTTCGATTTCCGGAACAGTCAATTTTCCGGTCATCACCCCGCCAGAAATCGGCAATCTTGTATTAACTCCATGCGCAGTGGTTGTATTGTCTACATGCTCCTCAAAATCCGCCATTTGTGCAGCAACGCGACCGTCAATATCAGCGATATTTTCCCTGGCCGCATCATGGTCATATGCTGTGTATTGGCGAGCAACCTTGCTCCCCGCACCCCAAGCCTTAGATGCACCCTGAAAGCCGCGCTCAACGCCGGTCAACTCATTCCCTATTATTTCATCGTAACGGATGGTTTCGGCTGTTTCGTCGCTGCCGATCGTCGCAAGGTTGGGGCCGTCCGGTAAATTTGACGCATCCGTTACTTCGATGGTTGTTTGAGTATCGTCAATCGCTTCGACCAACTCTGTCTGCGGGCTGTTAACAAACCCGGGATACATTGGTTGTTGTGCCATCCTACACCCCGCCTTAGTTCAGATTTGCCGCAAGTGATCCGGCAAGAAGCTTAATAACATCCCCATTTAGGATGCTTCGAGGATTTTCTGCTGGACCATAGTAGAGCAAGTTACCGCCCGTCGAAGCATCTCGTATTCCGACATGTGTGATGTTCCCCCAATCAGCCGTTGCGGTCGGGAATGTTATGTCGGAAGCATTGGAGATTGTTTGCTTTCCCCCGACCACGGCCGGCGCTCCGAACGTTATCGCTTGCCTTGCATAAGATCCTCCTGAAACCTCAGTACCGCTATCTGCCGCGGTAGGGTTGGAGGTATACAGCGCAAGATACACCGTCGTCGGCCGCGTGTACGCGGTGTTGCGGAATACCTGATTGAGCAGCGCGGTTGCCAAAAAGTTGCTAACTGCCATTGCCATGATGATCGCTCCTATTCGATTTGATATTCGACTTGCAGTTTTAAGAGATTGATCGTGGTCGACCCAGTGTTTGTCAGCTCGATTAAGGGTGGTGTCGGTTCGCTTCCAAGAGACTGGATATCAATCGGTGTCGGCGACGCCGTGATAGTGGATTCGTGAATAATCTCCGGCCCGTAAGCAAACGGATCGGTGCATTTTAATGTCAGGTCAAATGTGCCGTAACGATAAAATTGTTCTGGGCTCAGCCGTCCGGTCAATTTGGCATAAAAAAACCGGTCCGGTATCTCGTCAAACACGAGGATTCCGGCCGGTAGTGTGGGTTTTAACCAGTTATAGATTTGTGATTGTCGCAAACGGAATGGCATATCATTTGGCTCGATGTCAATCTTCAGATCGATCGCTCTTTTGCTAAACTCTGACCCATAATCGATCGTTCCGGCCCTGCCGTCTGCCTCGTCCTCATACTCTCTCAAATCGGGGTCATGGATTCGATAAGACAATAGGTTAATACCAAAAAGGGAGCAGTGTTGCCCCCGGAAAGTAAATCCATCAGCCAACACCGCCGCCCCCTCTCAATTGCTGTCTCAGGATTTCAACAGCTTCGTTTCCGCCTGATTTTTCGTATGACCTCAAGTCAATTTCGTCTTCCAGGACAACGTCGTTTAGTTCTACGCCTACGATTTTCCCAACCGATATCGATTGTCCACCCCTAGCACCTACGATACTTCCAATCTGCTGCGGTGTCAGCGCCAATTCGCCACGCTTGAAGATAGCTTGGATTTCATCCGGCATGAGGTAGCTTTCGTTTCGGAAGTTTGATTCTCCGACAAATCCACCAGTATGGTAAGCCGGCGTCTTGCCATCTGGCAAATACCAACGGCCGTCCACCTTGCGAATCCAGCCTTGTGACGTTCCTAAGCGGTAATTATCATCCTCTAGACGTTTTCGGTCCGTTGGAGAAGCAGAGGACCACGCTGCACTGTTCGCCATCATCTGAGAGATAACTGCCGCATTACCAGCATTAACTGCTGTTCCTGCCGCCATGGCTGTCTGAAGCTTGTTCATTTCCTCAATGATCAGCGCGTTTGTCTCCTTAAAAGACTTCAACCGCTCATCGTCAGCAAGTTTGTACAGTTTTGTCAGGTCCTTGGTCAGGTCGTCCGTCGCATCCTTCAACTCATCGTACCAGGATTCAATATCCTTCTTCTCTTTTTCCAGCGCTTCCAGCTTCTGTTCTCGCTCATCCTGCAGGCTGCGCTTCTGGTCCTCCACATCCATCTGACGTAGTTTTTCTTGCAACTCGAGAAAATGTTTCTGCCCCTTTTCAGACGTGGCATAGCGGTACTTTTCCATCTCGGCGACAAGGTCGTTTCGTTCCTTCAAACGCTCCTTGTCGTCAATGATGCGTTCCTGGTCTCGGTAAAAGTCCTCGATGGCTTTCTTCCGCTCGTCCAGAGCCGCCAGTTCCGCTTTCTTGGCCTTCTCGATTGCATCTAGGGCTTTCTTCGTCGTCTCTTTGTTGCGTTGCTCCTGCTCCTTTGCAGCCTCTTCTTCGGCTTTCGCTGCGGACTTCATCAAGGCCACTTTTGCCTGATAAACCTGAGTGTCCGCCTGTTTGTACAATTCCGAGTCTTTCATATACCGGTTGCGCACTCGGGTCCAGGCTTCAAGCTTCATTTTCGTTATTTCGTCCTCTGTCTTGCCCGCTAATGTCATACGGCGTTCTTCTTGTTCTATCCACTCAGACGATGCATCAAAAGAGGCCTTATTCATCTGATCCCGGAGCTTGTAAATACGCACTTCTACATCCATTCGGATTTCAGCATTCTTCTTGTACCTTGCCTCCAGTTTTTCGAGTGCTGCAAGTTCCTGTTTCTCACTCATCTGGTTCAGGTCTCTTTTGTACTGTATATACTTTAGTGCAGCTTGATACTCTTCCTGTTGTATTTCTTCAAGTGTTTTTGTTTTCGTTTTTTTAGTCTTTTCATCGACGGGTTCGTCATCTATTTTGAAAATAAAATCGTCCCATCTACCTGTAGTAATTGATGCCAGGTCTTTATCCAAATCATTAATCGTCTGTTGATATTTATTGACGTTCTGTTGCAGTTGCGCTGCGGTCCCTTGTAAAATTAAATCGCCTACAAAGTCCAATCCCTTGGCTAAATTTCCGGGAAGTTTGCTACCGATCTTCGTATCCTCCAGATTGACCCCTTCCGCCTTCATTAAAGCTTCAATCTGTAACTTTGCAAGTTTCAGTTTCGCCTCCGTTTCCTTCTTCCGATTTTCAATTCTATCCTTGGCTCCCTGAGCAGAGACGGCAACTGATTCTTTTTCAGCCGCAATGAGAGTATCAAGCAGATCCTTATTTTTGATGTGCCAGCGCCCTTCTTCATCCAGTTCGGATAACAATCCCGGGTATTCTTGAGTCAACTGCTTAACGACTTCGTTCAGTTGTGATTTTTGAGCAGTTGTAAGTTTTTCCAACTTATCCAACTGCTCATACTGTTTTTTCAAATCACTAACTTTATCGATGTGCTGCACCTGAGTTGCTATATTTCTCAACCCTTCTCGTTCCAACTCTTGGAGGGCCGGAATCGAATCTTTCAGTTGCTCGTTAAGTTCAGCAAGAACCTTCGGTGCATCGTCAGGGGTATTAACACCTAGCGTTGACAATTGCTCATCAAGTTCATTAATTTTTTTCTTCAACTCATCTATTTTTACTTGCTCACTATCGAACTTTACGTAACTAGATATTTTTTTTGCTATCCTTTCAAGACTGTCATCTGGCGATAAAGCGTTTAGTTCATCTTGTAATTCCTTCCTTTGCTCGAGCACTTCATTGATTTTCTCCAGGTCAGCCTGGAGATTCTTAACATCTTGCACAGTACTGGTTAGAGGCGATTCCGAAAGTTTACGATTTAGTTCCTCTTGACTCTGAGCAAACTTCCAAATCGATTCCGTTGTAGCGTCTGCGGCGCTTTTATAAGCCCACACTCCTGCTGCTAATATGCCGATCCCAGTTATAATCCAGCCGATCGGGCCGGCCAATACATTCAGCGCCGCACCGAATGCTGCCATCCTTGTCGTTGCTGCGGCTGCGGCCGTACTCGCATCTAAGATAGCCTTCCGGAAATAGTTGACTGCCACGGTGGATTTTCCTACTACTGGAATCATTACGACAATGCCCGCAACAAGCGCACCAATGGCAAGAGTAAAGGCTGTAATTCCCGCAACAACATCTTTATTCTGGGCCGCCCATTTTTCGAATCCCACAAGGATAGGGGTAATTGTCTCCATTGCTTGGTCAAGCACAGGTATATAAGCTTCCCCAATGATTTGCTGTGCCTCTACCCATTTAGCATTAAGAGCAGCTTGCCGGCCGCTGAAGGATTCGGTAAGCTTTTCGGCGTCGCCAAGATACGGTCGCGAAAGTTGGAGGATTCCGAGATATTTCGCTTGTGTCCGCTCTGCTTGTGTTAATGCAGATACCTTCTTGCCGATTGCTTGCGCACCCTTTTCAAGGATCAGCGAATAGTTCTCCGTCATGCCGGAAAGATCGCCAATTTCAGAAGATTCCGTTTTGAAGGACTGGGCTAGGTTTTCAACTGCTTGTGAAAAGGATATTGTTTCGCTTTTGCCAAATGCCGCTCGGTCTTTGAAAGTTTCAAGCAACTCATTCGCCTGATCCAATCCGAGTCCCGTGGAGAGTAGAGACTTCAATCCAGCAGCATAAGTAGAAACCGGCGCCAGTCCATCTTTGGCCAACCCCTGAACGGCATCGTTTGTATCGTCGATGTTTTGATGAAACGACATCGCGATACTATTGAGTCCTTTGAGCGAGTTTTGCAGTTTATTTGTCTCTCCAACCGTCGCTTTGATAATGTCGGCGATCTTTTGGATAGACACAATGCTGCCAATGGCGATCAGGATAGACTCAATTCCTTGCAGAGATTGAGTCGCCTCATCAGCTGCATCGGCTGTATCGTTTAGCTGTTCTTCGATTTCCGCGATTTGCTCCGCGTCCAGACCCATATTTCGCAACTGCTCTCGCACAGCCTCTAGCTGCCGTCGAAGCACTTCCGGGTTCGTATTTCTGATGTTATCTTGGATACGTTTGATTTGGTCTGCATTCAATCCGATCTGACTGAGTGCCGCATTTAGCCCGTCAAAACTTCCTGATGCAGCTTTCGCTTCCGCGCTCTGTCCTCTCAGATCTTCTTTTATCGCTCTAAGTTCTGCCCGCATTTCCCGAGCATCTGCCGTCAACCGTGCTCGCAGCTCGCCGAGATCCACACTATATTCCTCCCCTCATCCGTAGTAGGAGTGCTTGATATTGTTCATCAGCAGTCTTTGCTTGTGCTGTCGGTTTCGGAATCCGAGATCGATGTTTTTCGATGATCGTCTCGCGCGCGTCCTTATCAGACACATGCGGGAAGATAGATACTTCAATGTCATCTAGATAATCACGCGCTCTGCGCTCTCCCTCCAGCCTTATCAAGTCCGGCAGGTCCACCCAGGTATATTCGTTCTCGATTTCATATTGCGTCTTTCTGAGCGTCGCACAGCACCTCAAGACAAACTCTTCTGCGGTTATTCTTTGGCCTGCATTCGCGTCACGATGCTTGTCACGAACTGCTGCGCCATCGGCGGAATCAGGCCGCTGAGGTTTCCCAGAGCGTTGTTCATATCGTTCTTTTCCCAAACCTGTCTCAAAAACTCAGTACATTCCGCTAGTCCCGCGTGTTCGTCCAGGTATTCAAGCGGAATGTCGCTGAGAATGGAGGTCAGTTCGTAAATCTCGTCTATTGAAACGTCAGCAGCAGCCACGATGAACGCTGCACGGTCTTTTTCAGGTGTCAAGAAAAGCTTTACAAGTAAGTCTCCAATCGTGCCGATATGATCGGTCAGCTTTTTGAGTCTTGCCCGTGTTAGTTTTGGAACCTCGATTTGTTTGTTTCCCAGTTGAACACGATCGTTCTTAAAGAAAGAAAACATATGAATCCCTCCGTGGGATGAAATAGAAAGAGAGGGCCGTAGCCCTCCCTGTTTGATTGCTTAAGCAGTTGCTGTAATATCTCCCCAACTGTACACGAGTCCTTTCGGTATGGCGTCCAGATCGGGATAACCGAGCGCATTAACTGGCATGCGAAGGTTGTTGTCCAACACAAATCCGAAGTTAGCGTCAAACTTCAACGAGCACTTCGCGATGTAAATAAAGCGATTTGGATCCGTGATCCCCTGCGGTTTAATAACCGCACGCTTCGCTGGCAATACTTGCCCGGCAAGTCCAGTCACATCATATCTCCGCTTGGTGCCGTCGACGACTTCCGTAACATCTGTGTCGAATTTAACGACCTTGCTATAATCGATCGCGGCCGACTCAAAAGCAACATTGGCCGTCATGCCGGTCTTTACCGTTTTGAGCGGCGCACTCCCCGTTTGGTCAGCGGTAGGCTCAAAATACGTCGTCGTCGTCGTGAGGTTGATTCCGCCTTGCGTCAGGTCAAACGTGATAGCTCCAGCAGCCTCTGTTCCGTCGGGGTTAATATCCCAGATAAAAATACCGGGACCCGCATAAATCTGTTCAGCTACTCCCATGATTTTCAATACCTCCTTTCAAAATTAAGGCATGCTCAGCACGCCAACCAACACGTCGGTTTCGTCGGAAACATCAACGTGTACCGCCCCGTCATGGTTATACGGCTCAATCGGAAATGGACCGACATAACGCTGTTCTCCTGCCGGAACGGCGACGACTTTTGTACCGGAACGGCCAAATCGATCAGTTACCATTGTGATTGTCACATCGATGGATGATTCGCTTCCATTGTCGACATACAGCAATTGTCCTCCATTGTTGCCAAACTGCATACCGTCAGTGTCATCAGCTGCGATCGTACTGAGTTCCACACCGTTTAATCCCGCCGCGGTGCGGGGGATAACTACCCTTGGCATTGCCTATCCCTCCCTCAAGTAAAACGTAAAATTGGTTGAAAACATTGGCCGGCTTTGCTCATCTTGTCCGAGATAAATCGGATTAGACTGCATCGCAAGACACGAAAAAACCATCGAGTTTCCAACGACGAAATTGGATTTGCGATGGAGAAACGAAATCAGCCTCTTTGCCTCTGCTTCGGTCGCCGCAATGTTAGTTGTGTTTGTCTTGAACGCCTTACCCTTGACGATGACTTGGAACGTCGGCCGCTCGGTCAGAACATACTCATGCGGAGACCAGCCGCCTGATCCCATGACATATAGGGCCGGCAGTTTGTTGTCCGGCGTATCTGTTGGGATGAAGTTAGGCACAGGAGACACCGAGAAACCAGAAGACGTCAGATAGGCTATCAGTTCCGTTCCCAGCACACAATCACCCCCGCAGGATTTCGGACAACTCTCGCATCATGAGTTGTTCATTCATTTTCAGCGCATTCTCCAGGAATTTTTTCCCTGGCATATATCCGCCGTGTGGACCCTTTGAAAGCGTCTTTTCTCCGGGTGTCAGTTCCACGATATCGCCGCTCTTAGTTTTCCGGAATCCCTCATGCTGGACAACGGCGTAATCAATTTCGGGCGATACTCCGATATCGACATGGACAGTCCCGTTATCTCTTTCAACATCACCGACGATTAATCCGGCTTCCAGGTCTCCCTCGTCTAATGGAGCAAGTTTACGACCATCGAAAACTACCTTGAGCGCAAGTTTCTCCAGACGTTCCTCAAGCCTACGCAATATTTCCCCGTCCAGTTGCTCGAGATTCTCGATCATGGCGTCAATGCCCTCGAGATCAAAACGGAATATCTCCCGATTATCCATAGACGACTACCTTCTTTACATCATCAGTTCCGAGGAATTTTCTGACTTCATAATGTGCGACAAGCACCGTCACTTTTTCACACAAGGCATTCACATATTCGATCCTGTCGTCAAAAGATATCGCGTTAACGCCTTCCAGGTGAATTTCGTATGCGACTTGGATTTCCTCGCCGCGAGCATTCTTAATCAGTTTTTGTTCCTCAACGACCTTGGCGTTTTTCTCGATTGGGATTGCCGGGTAGGGGAATCCCCACTCATCTTTCCCGGAGTGAAAATGTACAACCGAGGCAGGATACCCGAAGATGCTCATATCAGCGCACCGCCGTACTGCCTCTGTGCCTCTTCCGCGGCTTCCCGCTCGGCCAGTTCATCCGCGGTAGGTCCAAGCAATTCGTGCACGTCAGGAGAGACGACAGGGCGCTCTCCGTCTTTGTACGTGACGGTCTCGCCGTTATCCTGCACTGTCTTGACGTTGTGCTTTTGGTATTTAAGCGCCGGGTCGATGCCCTGAAGCTCCCAAACAGCCTGATAGGCGACGACAGAAACGTCAAACGCTTGGTCGGGATACCAACGAGTTAGATTGCGTTCAGCCTGTACGACGGCTAACTCCTGCTTCTTTGGCGTAGCACGGTCCCATGCGTCCGAGTCCAGCAGATTATCCGCTATCCAGGTCGCTACGTCTTCTGGATTCACGAGACATCACCTACTTGTCACCTTTGTTAGCTTCCTCGGCTGCTGCAATATCCGCAGTAAGGGTTTCGGCATCTTTCTCGGCAAATCCCTCGATTCCGAGTTTCTCGGCTTTCTTACGGAGCGCCTTGAGTTCCTTTTCTGCCGTCTTCGCAGCTTCTGCTGCAGCTTTTGCGGATTCCTCTGCCGCAATCTCCTCGGGCGTCTTCTTGATTTCCTCTCCGACGTCTTGAGAGATCATTTGCTGTCCGATCTCATCGGACACATCATTCAGTACGTCGCCAGGAGTTCGCCATTGTCCGCCGTATTTTACAACGCCAGTCACTTTGATCCTCACTTTGATTCACCCTCTCCTAAATGGTAAAGAGCGCCCGAAGGCGCTCCATTAAAGAACAGTTGCCGATACGATAGAGTCAGCAAAAGCAAGCGCCGGGAAGTTCAGGGCGACGCCGGCCGTGCGGACACGGATCGGATTCTTCGTCACGTCACGGAAGACGTACAAGCCCATGTCGCCCGTCCGCTCTGCGGGGATGTCGGCAGCCAGCATTTCCTCGGTCGTCTCAGCCCACAGGTAGTTACCAAGAGGGCCTTCCGGCATAAGGATGAAGCGGCTATCCTCGAACGTACGCGTCGTCGTATAGGCCACTTTCCCGCCCATAAGCGCACGATTCTCGTTACGCAGCATCTTGTCGTTCACGGCGATACGCGGAAGACCAAGATCGGTTAGAACCGAGTTAAGCTGAGTGCGGTTGAGTTGCGGCGGATTGGCCGAACCACTCGGATTGCCAAAGTATTGAAGCCGGATCGATTTGTTTTGCAGAAGCAAGGAAAGAACCTTGCTCGATGTCAGCGCACGAGAAACGACGATGCCGAGCGCCCTGCGGTTATCGACCCACGTTTGGATGTCGGTCAGAGGCGTCGAGTTCTCCGTGTCGCTCCATCTGTCTGTGCCCGTCAGGACCGGCTTTTGATCGTTTGTGAATCCATAATCAACGCTAATCCGTACGTCTCCTTCGACATAGGACACAGCTCCTGTAGCAGCCAGTTTCATGCCGATCCACTCGCGACGGGCGCGGATAGCATCCACTACAAACCCGGCATCGTCGAGTTGCTTGTTGCGCAATTGGTTAACTTCCTGCGGCCGCAGACCGAAGTTTCCGGATGCTTGCAAAGCTAACCGCACAAGACGCTCGTCCATATACCGGCCGAGTTGGATCTTCGGAATTTCAACCCTCGTTCCGGACAGTCCTTCACGGGACGCATACTCGACCTCCGTACCGAGTTCGGCAATTTTCGCCATGACCGGAATGTTGCCGGATTCCTCGCGCAGGACATCAACCGTCAGTTCTGCTGTCTCCTTGGGCGGAAACAGCAGCGGATGAAGATATTCCTGATCGATCGCCAGGTTGCGAGAGTACACAAGCAAGTCCGAACCGGTCAACGCCTGTTCAAGCGTCAGGTTGATCGGCTCATCAGCAAACGTTTGGAGATCCATTTTCATATACGATTTTCTCTTCAAAGTTATCAGCCCTTCCTTCGATTAGGCGAAGACAACGTGCGGCATTTTCCCCCGCAGCGTCGCATCCACCGTAACCGGAATTCTTTCGGAAATTACCTTAACGACCTCATAACCACCGACAACGTGGTCGCCGTCTTTGACGTTGATTCCACGCTTGAGAATGACCGTAGGGTCTGCTCCTCCGTCTGTGCCTGCTACAACAGTGCCAGCAACCTGTTCTCCAGCAAGCGCCGTAACCGTGATCGTATTCGTTTCATAGTTGATCGCGCTAATCGTCTTTGTTTCATTTCCGATCTTCACCTCGTCACCAACAATAAACCGACTTGCATCCGACAAAATGACAGCCGTTGCAGCCGACGCGGCCGTTGTCTGTACAGTTGTGCCGGTATAAGGCCGAAACTTTCCGGATGCTGTGATTTTCGCCATCGGCATACCCTTGCGGATGATTCGATTGCCGTCGGCGTCTGCCGGGACTTTCGCGGAATCAATCGTAATGCCGTTGTTCACTTCCCGGATGACCTCGAACGAGGCGAGGATCTCCGGTTCTGCTTCGACCAAGAACCGGTCTTTAGGTTGCAGTCTCATTTCTTTTCACTCCTTGTCAGGACCATGGATTATGAACCGTTTGATTTTGCGGGATCACGCCGCGTCCCTGTGCCTCTTTGATCAAGGCCTCTCGCCGCGCTTTGTCGTCACCACCGCCCGAACCACCGCCAATCTGAGCGCCGAAAGCACCGTTTCCGGTCTTTTGCTTTCCCAAGTGAGGTTTCTTTTTCAGCAGTTCTTCGAGAACCTCTTTGACGGTAGTGACCTTGCCCTCGTCATCCACTTTGGCGACGATATTGCCTTTCTCGTCTTCTTTTGCACCTGTCAGGTCAGCAAACGCCATCGCTTCTTCCCAATCGACGAACCCGAGTTCGTTCGCCACAACCTTTACCTCAGATGCAAGCAGGCGCTTGAAGGTTTTGTCATTCTGTTCCTTCAACTTTGCCTCCACAATCTTGTCAACATCGACAGGATCGGTCTTTTTATCTTCGTCCTTCTTTTTTTCTTCCGGCTTCTTTAAGGCCGCTTGCATCGCCTCTACTGAGTCATATCCAAGTTCCTTGGCAAGAGCCGTCTTCGCCGCTTTCTCAGCCCTGGAAAGTCGGGAAGTAACTGCAGCATCGAGTTCTGCCTGAGTGAATGTCTTGTCCTTGTTGGGATCAGGCGTTGGATTCGGATCCTGATTTGGATTGGGATCGTCGGCAAACGTCTGTAAGTCCATTTTCAAGGAAAAGCGCTTTTTATTTTCGAACATAATGACCTCCTGTTTAACGTCCGGGTGGACTATCCTCGAGCGCAGTTTAGCGTCATGCCACGGTTTGGACGAAATAAAAAAGCCGCTGTTGGCGACTTAGTAAACCCCTGTTATTGTGCAATTGTGATAATCGATTGCATGGCCTTTGATAAGCTTAAAGCCATGAGATCGATCAGATCTTTTTCCGGGGAAAAATCCGACCTTGAAAAGCGGGATCTTCCATCCATATGACCAATAAAGGTGATGGATTCGATGTATTCCCGTCACTAACTGCAACACACGAAATATTTTACGTTTCATCGGTAAGCCTCCTTTCTAGCTAATGCAACCAAACCACGACTAATCGCTTCTATCGCCTGTTCCTCTGCGACATGCAAAGGCCCCTCAAGGCTTTCTGTGAAGAACCACAAATGCAGGTGGAGCAGTTCATGGACAAGCGTCAATTCCATGTCCTGCGGCTCCATGAGACCAGGAGGATAATCAACAGGATCAAGAATACGTATCTTTGCCATCCGCTTCTCCAGAGTCGGATTTATCGTTCCCATCGTGTTTTCCATTCCCATGTCTCGTTCGCGGACGATGGAAACCGATACAATCCAATCCTGCAACCGGAGAATTCTCTGCCATTCTGCGCACTTTTCGCGTATTTGATCCTCTGTAAAAATGACTTCCTGCACTATCTGTCACCTCCTGCATTAATCTTCCGATAATCCTCCTGCAAGTCCCGATAGGATTGTGTATTCCGTGCCTTCCAACTGGCAAAAGTTCGAAGGTTCGGTGCGTCCGGGATTGCCGCTTTGTACCTGATCCATTGTTTTCGGGTCTCGTTTTTCCTCGACTTCACCTTCTGAATCTCGTTGTAACGCCTGATGTTCCGAGCCGTCCGGTTGTCCTTGAATGGCCGGTTAGAGTCAGTGACCATCTTCGCGACCTCATCCGTCGTGGCGTATTCCTCTATCCACGGCGTCAAGGAATGGACGCAATGCGCATGGTAAGGTGGCCGGCGCTCGAGTTTCGGGAATCGCTCGTCGTTCCCGCTGATCGAATAAACCCGTCCTTGCATCGTGGCACAGTATTCGCACGTGATTCCGACGTAATTGACATAGACAAGATCATAACCGTTCTGAGTTGCCATGTTCTCAGATCCGGTTACGTGCGCCTTGCGTTGGTGGTAATGGACGACGCCGGCCATGTAAGCCATAGCCGGTATTCTAGCTCCATTCTTGGTAACCATACCCGTGATACCCTGCGCGTTAAGATCTGCAATTGCCTGTTTCGTGGCTTGTCGCCTGTTCATACCCTCGATTAGTGATTGCTCATTAGCGCGTCTCGTCGCCTCTGTGATGCGCCGCTTGGCGTCTGCCGACATATGCTCTGATGCTTCAAGAATCGAATAGAATGCCTCGTCCATAATCGCCTGCGCGGCCCTTGTATGGATCAAGGGGCGAAGCGTCTGCTCGATGGACTCCAAGGCGATTCCGACCGCTGTAATGCTCTCGACGGCTGCAGCGGCCCCGGCGCGGTATTCATCGCTGACTAGAGCGGCCATTTGATTGCTTGCTTTACCCGTCAACTCCTCGATTATCGCTTCAATCTGTCGCAATAATGCTTCCTGCCTTCGGCGATTCCACGAGCCTTCTTCCAGTTGCTGAATCAGCTCACGCAAGCGCTCATCCGCCCGGGTATACAATGCGATTATGCTCTCTGCGGTAGCCATATCACAACGTCACCTTTGGCGGTTGCCGCAATTGTGGATCGAAAGAATCAATAGCTTTGCCTTCTTCAATCTTCTTGATTTCTTCCATAATTGCTGCTTCCGACCAGTCTGGATGTATCTTTCTAACCGTCTGCTCCAGCGATTGAGCGCCCGCCTCGTACTTCGCTATTTCCTCTGCCGCTTTTTCACTGTCAGCTTTCGGCAACATATCGCCCCATTCGATGACCGGTGCTATCGGATTCATGTTTGTTCCTCCGAGTGCGTTTTCGAGAATGATGCATTTCCGAATTGCTGCCTTTATCGCTGCGTCGAACTTGTCTTTGATCGCCTCTGCCTTGATGACCGATTGAATCCATAGGTAAAGGAGCGCTATCCCCGAGTCCCCCTTTCCTTCCTCCAGCCCTGCGGCCTGCGGGGAGGTCTTGGAAACGGCGAGCATGTACTTGATAAGTCGTTCGACGTGTTTGAAAGATTGTTCCGTTTTTGCGTCCCAAACAATGTACATCGGGATTGCGCCTTTGTTCTCGTCGTAGGAGACAACCTCCAGGTCAGCGTTTCTAACGAACCGAGCGCCGTAATTCCTGTTGTTGTTGTTGGCGACCGTGTCCCACAGTCCTTTAGGGATAGCCAACTTAGGTTTCCCGTGTTTTTCGAATACGATTGAGTCACGGGTAATCGTCCAGTTTATCTCCTCTTGGATTTCAGCTACATTTCTCAGCGCTGACCGGCCACGCGGCGTATAAAGCGTATCCTCATTGGTAACTACACCGATCAACAATTCGGTTACGCCGGATAGTTCAATATTGTCCGGTACTTCAGCGCCATGTTCAGCTGCGTAGGCAGCAGCGTCTACCTCATCACCCACCGAATCACCTTCGAACTTGAAAACCAGTTGTTCGACGGTCAAAACGTTAACACCTAGTCGATGGCGTTCGACCCTCAGGAATCTCTTCTTGTTGGTCTCTTCGCCCCATTCTTCGATCCACGCAACGTCAGCGCCTTTGCCGTCTGTGTGCGGAAGGTATTGGTCCCCAAGCAACCACTCGAACCACACCTTTCCGGATTCATCCCGGCGAGGGCGATAAGCGATTGACCCGTCCACCTGATGAGAGACGACCGCCGCCCATATCTTCTCGTTGATTTGCGAAGCCTCTGCGACCGCCTTTACAAAAGCTAATTCGTCTTCGCTCGTTTCCGTGTCAGCCGAGATGTTTCCGAGCGCACGGTTCAGGAGGTCAGCCGGTATCTCAGCGACGAGACTCGAAAAGTTGACGACAATATAAGGATCGCCCGTATCGATTGTCTCGAATGACTCTTCCCACCGTTTATAGCCGACTCGCTTACGTTTCAACCGCCTATCTTTCCCGGCATATTTGGCACGAGGGAAAATCTTCGCATGCTCCCCGTCATACAACAACCGATAATAGAGCATTTCCAACACGATTTGATCATATGGAGTAGGAGGAAAGCTTTTGTTTTTGTAGACGATGGTCAGTTTAATCACCTTCTTTCAGGGCAAATAAAAAAGCCGCTCGAGTGAGCGACTTACATTCCCGGTATCCAATCTCTTATTTCTTTTGCTGCTCGATAAATCTTCGAAGATGCAGTGTTTTCTGAAAGGTACTGGAGACCCAACAAAGTTATACTTGGATTTATCATTTTGAAGTCTCCGATATCTGAACCTAACGTGCCCACATCCCTAAACCCGTCAATAAGCCCCGCATCGATCATCATAGAAATAATTCTATAACGCCTGACTCTTGTCACTCCTAGAGTTTCAGCACTAATTGGGTCGGGATCTACTATTTCATCATCCATCGATTTATCCAAATGCTCAAGTATCTTATAAACAATTTTCATCGAATCCATTCTCAAACCTCCTTTTAGGTAAATATATCATATTTACCAACCAGAAGGACGTTGATTGCTATAGAGCATTTCCTTATCAGTCACGAACGAAAGAACAACCGCGTCTGCGCGGTCCGGAGAATCAAGCCCACGTTTCTTCATGTCCTCTTTACGTTCAAGTGCAATCTTGCCTTTGCTTGTCATGCGGTATTTCCTTTGCGACAGTTGGGTTATCAAGCGTTCGTCGTTAGGCAGTTCAACGCTGATTGGTTCGCCTTGCAGGTGTTTCGAAAAACAGTCCTGCAGCACGTCGCGAATGACGGCCCATGCTTCTGTTCCGCGGTTCTCATAATGTTCCTCTTCGTCGTCCGTCGGCCGGCTGCCGTTATTGATCGGAATGACTCGCCAATCGTATAGACGCTCTTCCAGAATGACCTCGTTCAGCCTGTCCGTAACTCCACCGCCTACGCCGCTGTCATCAACCGTAATCACGACGTTTCGTAGTTGAGTGAAGGAGCGGAGCATTTCCTTTCCGGCCGCAATTACCCGTCCAGCCGTCGCCATCGTGTCTTGCTTGTTATAGACTCTTAGATCGAATACCTTCATTCCGATCCGTGGAGCTATCGTTGTCTCGTCGTCACCAAAACGCGCAACGTCCACGCCCAAATGCAGGGTATCTCCCACTGGTTCGACGGTTGCGCCTGCGGCCAATTCCACGATCTCAAGCGCAATAAATGCATCCGACTCTGCCTTGGGAAATTCACCGTAAACCCGAACACGAACAACGTCGCTCTCGGCCCCATACTTGTCGATGAGCATTTGAATGTTGTCCCGGCTCGTTCGTTTGCTGTCCCGGCTGTCGACTTTGTGAACCTTGAACCTTGACCGGTCCCGATTATGTGAATCATAAAAAACCCCCGCAGTTCGCGTAGGGTTTCCGCACATAAGCAGTTTATTTTCAGGTCCGGTCAGCGTACCCAATATGGTTTCCATGATTGGATCGGCAACACCTGAAGCTTCATCGACCACGAACAGCATATAGTCCTCATGAAATCCGGCCATGTTCTCCGGACGTGTAGCTGTCCGGGCTGTCGCGAACCATCTTTCCTCATGGCCGATCATGTAAATCTTCGTCTTCGTCCACTTCAAGAGGTTCTTTACTTTCGACCTTTCCAGCCACTTGGCGACTTCTGCCCACAAGACATCATGCAATTGTTGCCTTGTTGGAGCTGTGCATATGACCTTCGGGCTTGGCCGACATGTCAGGAACCAAATTACAATAGCGGCTTCGAATGCTGTTTTCCCGACTCCCTGACCGGAACGAACACTAACCCGCGGGTTCGACGCGAGGTCCATCATAGCCGCTCTCTGCCAATCGTCGGGATCGAAATCGAGCATATCTTCGGAAAAGGATACCGGATCATCCCAATAGAGGTCGATCAGGTCTGTCAGCGTGGCGACGACGTTGTATGGCTTACTCATCGGGCTTCACCCGGCTCTTTCTCTTCTCGGCGGCTTCTTTAAGAGCCGCGACCCAATCCTCTGCTTCGGAGTTTTTGCCGCCGCCATTGACCTTCTCAACCTCAGCGTTCGTCTTTTCGACCTGTGCCTGCATCAGGGATAGTTTAGCCCGGCGTTCATCGTTCTCAGGAGCCATGTCGAGAAACTGTTTAATAGCACCTCGTAATTCACGCATCATTAATACATCAGCTTTAGAGGCATTGGCGAACTTATCATGAGCGAATTGGATTTCGTATTCTTTTTCTTTTCCGTCACCAAACTGTCCAGGCATGAACTTTTTACGTTTCAGTTCTTTTGTCATGTCGTCCTTATCTTTAACGTGAGTAATTCTTTGTCCGTGAAGAAGCTTCGCCTGAAGCATAATGATATTATTCCAAAGCATTTCGAGCGGATCGGCATCTTCGATTTCTTTTACGATCTCAAGAATTGACTCCGGTAGGTACTTGGCATAATAACCATGTTTGACTGCATTTTGATTCCCGAGTGGAGCGCCGCCATTATTCCCAACAGCGTTCTTATTCCCCTTAGGAGCTCCGCGAGGACGTTTCATTTCGATGTTGTCCCAGTTGTCCAAGTGCTTCCATTGGCGTACTCTCGCACTCGTCACACCAAGCTTGTCCGCAATCTCTTTTGGAGTCAGTTTCCCCTTGCTTTTGATCCACATTTCAAGGGCTTTAACCCTGTTTCCGCCACGTTCAGGAGCCATTACATTTCACCCCACCCCCAACTATTTGAGTTGTCCTAACGCTTTAAGGGGGCGTTACAGATCAATCCCATCAATCCTCTCGCCACCATCACTTTATTTTGCTGAACGGAATCGCCTAGTAAATGTAAGTAGAGATACACATAAACATATTTCTGTTGCACTCATTAATTTCCGAATCCCTTGATAGATCAATCTTTTCCCATCTTAACAGGTCGAGCGCAACATTAACCGGTTTGAGTGTAACTCAATCGTAAAATCATAGCGTCCAGAGCGTCCTGTGTCAGCCCTAAATAGCGCAAAGTGTCTTCCTGAGACTCATGGCCGAACGCCTCCATTAGTAACGCCATGACGTAGGAGGACTGCTCTGGCGGCGAGCTCGTTATCATGTGATAGCCCCAAGTCTTTCGGAGCGAATGACATCCAATTTCCTCGAGTCCGAAATACCGCGCTGCCTTACTGAGCATTTTCCAAGCTGTCTCCCGCCGAACAGGAAGTCCAACTTCTCCGGTTTTCGTTTTCCGCTGCCTAGAAGCGAATAAATATGCATTCTCCGGCATATCCCGAATATAGATTTCCAAGTCTTCACGGTAATCCGGATGGATTATGAACTTTTTTTCCTTGCGCCGCTTCTTTCTGCGGTTTTTAATCTTTTCGGCGATAAAAGTGACGTGAAGTTGTCCTCTAACTTGCCATACCTGAAGGTTGAGTAAGTCAGAAATCCGTAAACCGCTATGAATTCCCATTGCAAACAGAAGATAATCCCGGAAATTTCGAACCTTCAGATAGTTCTTGATCTGGACTATGATCGCCTTGTCCCGGATCGGTTGGACAGTCTTCACGGCAACCACCACCAGACGAGCAATCCGATGAAACCCCACATTATTGCACTCAACCCGAGCGCATTAATGAGACCTCGAAAGAACCCCAGTCCGTCATCCTGTTTTTCCATGACGTTTTACCCTCCGTTCCTTCCGATTCCGCGACATTTGGCCGGCGAAAGGCGCGAGTCTACGAACCACCCATCTATTGAGCCGCTGTAACATGATTGTCCTCCTTTATGCATTTGATCCAGGGGCAATATAGGACTGTATCTCTCCACTGACCATAAGGACAGCCAACGCATTTATCTGGGGGATGCTCCGGATGCAACATTTTCCGATCTCGTTGTAAGTTAACCCCGCCCTTTCGGCGGATCTTTCTGCATTTAACCAAGGCGGGACAACTCCTTTAAAAGAAAATTGGGACGATCAATGTGATCGCCCCTTTATGAGGAGGAAGGTTGGGAATAAAAACGTGAAGCGCGGATACTATGCCTCCACGCTGGGCAGTCTTGCCAAACTGAAAACACCTCCCGCATGAATGTATCGTCGCTATACACACAATGTCGGATCGGTGTTTTTATTAGAGGTTTATCGCCTCTTCGATTAGCCGGAAAGATCCGGTTAATTGAAGAAGGGACAAGCCCTCCTGTCGGGTCTCGAACCCGATACCCATCTCCACACGCTCGGCGACTTGCGCCTAAGGTCGTTAACCCACCGCGTGGCCGGGTCCGCAAAGTAATAAGGGATACAGCGGAGTCGCCCGGGCTTCTGCCCTATTTGACTCTACTGTATCCCTATATAACGTGTGGATTATTCTCTCTTTACGTGCCGCCAACTAGCATTTTATGTGCAATATTAATAGTTAAAGAGGATGAGACTCTCCGCGACAGACTCTATGCCCTCGTTAAGCTTACGACCGACCGTTGACTGGTCCCAAGTGCTGAACCTAATTAGCGTGTCTTTATGCCGGCGAAACTCCCCATTGATGTACTTGTGCTCGATCATCTCACGGATCTCTGGATCAAGTATCAGTCTGACGGCACTTTCAACGGACTCGACTTGCTTCTTCGCCGTATTGTATATCTTTAATTGGTCTTTAGCAAGCCCGTCCGTTCCTTTGCGTTCGAACTCAGCCATTACTTTCTTGTTCTTTCTGTACCTATTCAGTAGCGCCTTTGCAATCTTTTTATCTGCTTCAGTTGCACTCGGATATAGTTCTAATTGCAATGTACCCACACTCCCCCACACCCTTCGATTATGGTATAATCGGTGTAGGAATATACGTTCCCCCGACCGGCTCCCCAGCTCAGGATCGGGGGTCTTTCTTATTGTTGGACAATTTTAATGTCTGCTGCCGGCAGCGTAATCGCCTTCTGTCCCACAAACAACGTCACGCCATCTGGCTTCACAAGCTTAAATCCATCTATCTCGTATGGCTCTTCACCGTCTTCGTGAGCGATGAGTTTGCGAGTCAAGTCGAGTTCTTTCATCCCTTCTCATCCTCCCCGACGAGTTTCTTCATATTTTCCGGCCTCCCGCAGTAATTCTTTGATATCCCATGCCTTCCAGTGTCCCGCGCGATCCTCCATCCGGGATATACGACTTATTTTTGTTATTAGCGCTTCTAGTGACATAATTTCTCGTTGTTGAGTTTGCACTACTTCGGATAATTTTTTCGACTCTTCCAGCCAATATGATAAAGCCATTTCTGCTTCTGTTTCTCCGTCGCAAAGCGCTATATCTTCTTCCCATTGCCGCGCTGTATTTCTCTTTATGATCATTTTTCTGTAACCTCCCCGAGTAAATGTGGATGGTCCCAACGATTGCCGATGACTTCAAACCTGCATTTATCGTTATCTTCGATGTATTGCCAAAGTGGGAAAGAGTTGTGGCGAATGAGAACAGATGTTGTTTTAATGACCTTTGCCATATACTGCGCCTTATCTTCTCTCCAGTATATTAAGTATGTGGCGTGTTCACCGGTAGCAATGTCTCCGTCGAAAATTTGCTTATCGTTACAATCACGTTGTCCGATATATTGCCCTACCGTATCAGGATCGACTTCGACAATATCGTGACCAATGATATTCCGGGTATTTTTACGAAAGTAAATGCAATGTCTCGGCTCTTTCCACTGTTCGTCTAATAGATACCATCCATACACCCACTCACCGTTATCTATCCTCTTGCCTCTATACTCTCTCATTGGCTATCCTCCCCGGATATAGTGGTTAATAGGGCTGCTCGACAGATTGCTAATGGTGCTGTTTCGGAATTGGTATCAACTCCAGACATCCCCTCAACGTTGTTAGCGCCGATTAACGTTCTATACCGTTGCTTGCGAGGGTTCCACGCTACTTCGAACCAAGCGCCTTGATCCTTGATTTTTTCGAATACTTCCCACGCTGCGGATATTGATGTTGAACGGTCTTTTACCCTGTAAAATCTGATGTTGTGAGTTGTGCCTGTAGTATCCCAAACATCAAAAGGATCGCAAATTGCAAGAGGGTCATCTGGTGTCGTTAGTATTAATTCAAAGAATGCTTTTTCCACCATCAAATCCAACTCTCTCCCAGGCTCCATAGCTAATATAGATTCACGGGTTAACATTCCTGTTCGCCTCCAACAGCAATTTGTCATATGTTCTTTTCCACTCGAAGTTTTCTTTCTTTAGCCTCTCTATCTCTTCTGCCTGATGGTCAATTACAACAAGCGCATCCCTAGCGATCTGGCTGTATTCCTTCTTGTAGCGTAGGCTATCCGTTAAATCCGCAATCTTATTACTCATTTTGGCTATCCTCCAATGCTTTTAGGGCTGCCATACAGACGGCGAATGGTGCTTTAGTTGCTCCATTGTACTCGCCGTAATCTCCTTCATATGTTTTGAAGAAACGGGCGTGATGCTTATCTGTGCCCTCTGATTCGATGACGTATTCCCATCCCCTCCGCTGCATCTCCTCTACTACTAATTGCATTCCTGACCATTTCGTAGAGTATTCCGGAAGTAACGCCCACGCTTTTTCTTCTGTTGCTGCCCATATTGCTGACTGCCATTTTCTTTCGGTCGAAGTGTAAGCGGCGGGTAATTTACGATCCATTGATGGACCAATTACGATCAGATACCATCCGTTTCTATAGTCCTGTTCGTTCTCCATTCTGATAATTTGAGCATTGAACAATTTATAAGCGATTTGTTTATCTAACTCCGGTCCCGGCTTATCGATCATATAATATCCTCCTTGGGGTGGTTAGGGCTTATACGGCTGCCGCTGTCGCTACTTAAGATTATTGATTGCATATTTTCGGTGTCTTTTATCCCTAAAATCTAACAGCTTTTCGGATACCTCTTCATGCGATTCCTTCACCTCATATAGCGAGCCGTTCCATTTTATTTCTGTTCCGTTTCCTTTCGGTCTGAATGCGATATCGACAGGAAAATGAATGTGATTCCCTTCCTGGTCAGTTAGTTTAATCACCCTTATATTCACTCCTTTCCTATATATTTAATGATTTATTGCGGCAAAGCCGCCATCGTCCCGACCGAATCCGCCTAACGAAGTGGGGTCCGTATCACCCCTGCCCCTCTAATAGGGAATCCTCATATCTATTTCCCTTTACCTCACAACCGTTAGGAATATATTCGAATCGTCCATGTGGTGATGAAACTTCCCATCGTGCATCTATTTGATCCCATTCGACCATTCCGACATATTGGAGATTGTCATCGAGATTTCCGGTAGCCCATAGATGATCCCCCTCGTATATCTCCTTTCCGTTTCTGTCGTGTAGGCCGGTGTACTGCATAATTTCAAAGCGCTCAACTTCAAACCACTCAGGACAATTAAGATTCCCTTTCGTTGCAAATATGTTGGGTTTAATATCTAAAATCATTTCGTTTTTGTCTAAATCCCACGCTCTAAACTTAATCTCTCTCATTGTCTGCTCCCTTCACCCTCAACCTTCGTATAACGGATCGATCCACCGATGCCGTCCTACAGGGCATTCTTTTACCAATCTATCTGCCGTCCGTTTGCTTACGCCTCTACGTATAACCCAATTCCACCTGCTAAATGACTCCCATACGATGTATTTCATGGCTTCACCTCATTACATTTTGGACACGGAATAGTCTCTGCTAACGGCCCTTCCCCTTCAACATATCCGCCGTAACCGGAGCAAATGTTACAAGAGGACTTTCCTGCTCCCTTCTCCCTTGGGGGATAGGATGATAGGATAGTACGGGCTTGATCTCCGTAATCTGGATCGCGGTGAAACTGGTCGCAATTACCGCAATGAAACTCATCTTCTTCCGCATACCATTGCAGCACCTTATCCTTAGCTGCCGCCGCTTCCGTAAACTTCGCATTTTCGTAGTAACCATCACGTTGCTCTTTCAGGTGTTTGTTCTCTTCCAGTAGGGCGCGGAGCCATCCAGCAATTTCATCGTTACTATGCCATGTTGCAATTGTATAGCCAGTTCGATCGACAGCAGTTACGACATCTCTTATCGTCTCTATTAACTGCTCATTAGGTTGGGTCATGCTCAAGCTCCTTTCCAATGGCCTCAAGCGCCATGCGAGTAATGTCGTAGGACAAAACGTGATGATAATTGCGGATGATGATCGCTAGAACGGTTTCGGCTGAATAGTACTGCTTCCGGCTCTCCCGCAAATCGGAGATGAGCTTTATAATGTCGTTTCTGACGGCCATGCTATTGTATTCCGGCTCGATGCTTTGGCCTTCCGAGTCTACCGTCATAGTCCGATATTTTTTGCTCAGTGTCTCCAACTGCTCGTTGTTGAAGAATTGGATCGGAGTATTAGGTTGGGTCATGCCTTATCCCTCCTGACTGGCTCATACTCATCGTTTCGAATCACGCTCGGCACACCAGTTTTAGGATCGACGATAAGGGTGTACGTTTCCGAATCATAATCGTTTTCACTCGGCTCGCTGTTGAATCTGTTTTCGCAAAGAGGGCATTCGTCCAACTCGCGGGAATCGAGTTCATAGAAAACTCCGTTGCAATACAGGCAGAACAGTTCTTTAATTTCTATCGCCATATTGCTTGTCTTGTGGAAATTTATTTGCTTTTTGGGTTGGGTCACTGTATCCGCTCCTTTATTGGTCATGTCCTATCTCTCCTTTGCTATTTACTTTGAAACAGTAACTACTGCATAATGTTTTTATAAAACCAATGGAGTGATACGATGCGGGTCGAAACAAGTATGCTGGCTCGAGATCACGTTGCATATGTGGGATCGAGTGAACAAAATGCCGCTGAATTTAGACAGTATGAAACGATTTATGACCACTTTTACTTTTACCTGACAAAGGTGCGCGGCCTGCTACCCGATACCGCCCGCGGAATTGTGGATGATTTCGAAGCTGATTTGCAACGTCAACCAGACACCATAGACGATGATTAGAGGGGCTTTGCCTCTCTTTTTTTCAGTGCGTTGCTTCGCAAAATCTTCGAACTATGCAGTAGCGTCTTCCACCCAGTAGGCCAGACCTCTTGCAATCAAGTCATTGCACAATGTTTCCAACTGCTCCTTAATTTCAGGGTTTCGGAATCCGACTCGGGAAAACGCACTCTCCATTTCCCAATATTCCGGTCCTCTAGCCAGAAATTGAGTCATTATCAAATCCCAATCACCGCCATGTGTTTCAGCGATTTCGAGTTTTGTGTTAAAACGGAATGTGTTCGGTATATCCATAACAATGCCAAACTTTACCACGTAGCCCTTTCCCTCAATGAACCTGCTACCATTGACCTCTAACCCAACAAGTTCGTTCAATACCGGAAGGCTTATAAATCTCAATATTTTTGCCAATTTCATTCATCTCCTTATTTCACAAAATGGGTCGTTAGGGATAGATCGGCTCTATCCCTTATCTCTAGTCCTTAAAGTGGTCCAGACCTTGATTTTTTCCCGTTATTACGGCGTCCGTCCGCAGTTTGTGAGGAGTCAACTTATAGCAGACATAACAAAGCTCAATGTCTCCGTACATGATAAACCTTGTGCAATTGTCCGCTTTACAGTGAGGATTTTGACAACGAGACATAATTATCTCTCCTCCGTGATTCCCGGGATGAGCCCGATGATCGTTTCTGCCCCGTACTCTTTAACGAGGCACGCCAACTGGAATCTATCGTTATGGGTCATTCCTATTCGCTTCCCATCCTCTCTATGGGAGGAGGAGAGGGCTTCGTCGACGATATAGCGCGCTTCTTCGGCTGAAAATTCACTCATCCCGGCGACGAGGTGAACGCGGACTCTCTGTAGCGCCTCTCTTAGCCTTGTGGCTTCTGATTGATCGGATAAGGGGAATGTTCCGCTTTCAACTCGATTGATAATCCAACTCATGGCAGTTCTGTACCCTACCGAGAATCCGTCTTCGCCTTTTTTTCTGCTATGTTCTGTTTCTGCCCAACTGACAACCTTATCTCCGTCTATTGCTCCTATGATTGGTTTGCTCATCTATCTATTCACTCCTTATAGGGGTATGAGGTATTTGACGCTTACTGTTCAATCTCTTCCAACTCGTACTGATTGATAAAGAGTTCCAAGTCATCGGCATGATACATTTCATGTTGTCCGCCATCTCTGCTCACGCCCATGACTCTACTGCTCATCCTGCATCCTTCTCCCTTAACCCAAACGGGATTTTGAACCCCGTTGGAAGTATCCAAATGTGGTACATGTTTGCTTCGTCTACGAGATCGGATTCGGACGGAAATACCTCGAATCCCGTTGCCTCTTCACCGAACAATTCGTTTTTGATCCGTTGCTTTTCTGCCCAAGGGATGTCCGTACTGTCTAGGTTGCGAATGCAAGCGTGAACGACTATCCCCCACTCGGTTTCAACGTGTCTGGACATGACGGCGTACTGACCATCATTTGATGTCCATGCCCTGTCCAATTCCGCGAACCATCCTGTCCCGACTCTCTTACTTTTAGGGGACGGTCTTCCGATCCAATTTTTGCTCACTGTTTCACCTTATCCCGCCAATTTATCCGAGTCTTCTTAATCTTCCGATTTCTCCGTTCCCACTCTTCCCGAGCTTCCACAATATCCGAAAGTCTCGCCACCGGATCACTGCTCATGATGACCATTAACTCTCTGTCTGTTGCTTTGCGCCAGTTCATTCAGATCCCTCCCCGGCGATCTTTTCCCAATCCTCAAGTGTCATCGCCTTGTAACGGTAATACTCTCCCGTTTTGCGCATCGTTGATAATTTGCTTGCGATGGTCTTTTCCGTTTTTCCGAGCGCCAAGGACAATGATTTTAAGCCGTCATAGTCTATAAATTTGCTGATATAAATCAGGTCATCCAATGTAAAAGGCTTACGATGATTGGTGTGGTAACTTGGGTTAAACATCGTCCGTCCATGGCTGTCGTATTCGACCTTGCCCAATACGGTCAACTTAACCACTCCTTAGTCAAGACAGTATTGCCCTTTCCCGATTCTTTCGATATCATCTGTAGTTGCTTTAGAGACAACAAACGGTTGACCATTTAGCATAATGATTGTCTCTTCGCCTTCCTTCAGTTCTTTCAGGTGTTCAAGTATTTTCACACGTTCACCTCAATGATTTTCAAATGCGGGTATATCCGTTCGAATATCTTGCGCTTGTCAATGTACGTACGCGTTTTTCGGCCTTTGACGTCCTCAATTTCCGCTCTACCGTCCGTATAACAGACCAAGAAGTCGGCTACATACTCCAGTTTCCCAAACCATTCCCCGTCCTTCTCATATCCCTCTTGGAGGAGAAACCGCGGCTGCCGGACAAACAGCAGGACAATACCGGCTTTCATGAGTTGTTTCAACTCGACGTATCGATTCGCTTCGGCCCGACTATCGAAAGTAATGCCATCAACCACGGTTCGAACGTTTCTGTACTTGCTAGACTTCTTCTCAGGTTCTTGGCCGATGATGCGCCGGTATTCTTCCTCGCTTAACCTCATGCCCCGTACCTCGCTTCCATGTTCGGTCCGCGGCCGGCAGTGTTGAATGTTTCGCTATGCGATCGGTCCAGACTGACGAACTTGTTGAAATTCTTCAGGAACACCAGCTCAACCGTCCCGACCGGTCCGTTCCGCTGCTTGGCGATGATGATCTCGATAACGTTCTTCTTCTCAGACTCCTTATCGTAATAGTCGTCCCTGTACAGGAAGGCCACGATGTCGGCGTCTTGTTCGATGGCACCCGACTCCCGAAGGTCTGACATCATCGGACGCTTGTCCTGACGCTGCTCTACGCCCCGGGACAGCTGCGACAGCGCAATAACCGGAACTTCTAACTCGCGGGCGATCTGCTTCAGGGTTCTGGAGATTTGCGAGACTTCTTCTTGGCGGTTGGCACCGCGGCGGCCGCTGCCCTGAATGAGCTGCAGGTAATCAATCAGAATCATGCTCAATCCTTTTTCCTTTTTCAGGCGCCGGCATTTCGACCGGATCTCGTTGACTGTGATTCCCGGCGTGTCGTCAATGTAGATATTTGCTTCACCGAGGATGCCCACTGCCTTCGCCATGTTGTCCCAATCTTGACTTTCGAAGTAGCCCGATCTCATGCGGCTTGCATCGACATTTCCTTCGGCTGACACCATCCGCTGAACGAGTTGCTTGGCCGACATTTCTAGGCTGAATATTGCAACTGTCTTTCCGAGATCGATTATCCCATCGCTGTTTTGTCTGTTTGCCGCAACGTTCTGCGCTATGTTCAGGGCGAAAGCAGTCTTTCCGACTGACGGGCGAGCCGCAACGATGATCAAGTCACCGTTCTGGAAACCCGCGGTCATTCGGTCAAGTTCGGGGTAAAGAGATGCAATTCCGGTTATGCCACGGTTAGCCAGATGATTCAAATATCTCTGTTCCGCATCTTCCATGACCGCAATAACAACTTCGCGGATGGTCTTGAAATCTTGTTTTGGCGCGGCTTTGTCTGAAAGAGTGTTTATTGCTCTATCAGCCAAAGCAAGAAACGATGCCGTGTCTGTTTGTCTCATCGCGTTTTGCCAAAGCTCGGTAATTGTTTCAAACGTCTCTCTTCGGAAGTGCATCTCCGCAACTCGTTCGGTGTAATACCCGATATTTGCGGCTGTCGGCGCTGAGTTCGATAATTTCGTGATGTATAGAATTCCGCCAACAGAATCAAGTTCGTTTCTGTCCGAAAGACAAGCCGTTAAAGAAGTCAGATCAAGCGGATCTCCGTTATCAACGACCTCGACCATTGCGCGGAATATTCGGCGGTGAGCCTTTTCGTGAAATTCTCCACCTTGCAGCCTTTCTCTAGCAATGTCCAATGCTTCGGCTTCGAGCATAATCGCTCCGAGAACCGCTTGTTCTGCCTCAATGTCTACAGGCGGCTGCATGTCCATCCACTGATCTACGACACTCATTCTGTGCTAACCCCCAATTTCGCCCTGATTAAGTCCATAAAGCCTACTGGTGGAGGACTACAATTTTCCTTCCATAGTTCAACTTGAGCAAAAAACGACGCTGCCTCTTCCTTGCTTTTCTGACTGTCATGCAGATCCCCGAGCCGTCCGCGGATGTCGGAGATAAGCGGTGGGAACTTGTTTGTTTTGATGTGATCTACCACGTTCTGAAATGCGGCTGCGAACGGGAAGTCCTGCAAATATTTATAATGGCGCTCGACGTTTTCTTCGCCGGTATCGAAGAACGGGTATTCTTGTTTGATTTCTTCGAATAATTCGTAAATGTCATCCCGGGTCACGTTTACGAGCCTCCTCTCTTCGTTTGCGCAATTCGTCTAACTCTTTTTGAGGCTTGTTCCTTCTCGGCGTTCCAAGGGCGACTGACCCCGCCGACGGCACAGCGGGAGAAGTTATGGGATCTACCGGTTTTGATTTCATCCATTCGTCATAGCAGCGAGGGACGCAATACGTAATACTTCGAATTTCGTCGTGCTTATGGCGTGGCCTGTATTCAGCAAAGGATTTATCAATGGCATCCTTCATGATCGGGAGCGGCATCCCTTCGGCCACCATGCGTTTGATTTCATCGAAGTCCAACGGGCTAACATCGAAGCCTTTTCCTCGTCTTGCGACAAAGTACTTGGCGACTTCATTCGATCGTTGGAAGATTTCTTCGGGATCGGTTATAGCAACAGAAGAAGCAATATCTTCTGTAATATCTTTATTAGATCGGTAGTTTTCTTCCCCTTGATCGGTAGTTTTCTTCCGATCTGACTCTGGTGATCGGTAATTTTCTGCCGATCCAGTTCGGTTGTTTTCTACCGATCTCACAGCGAATTTTTTTGAATTTCTTACTGAAAAAATTAGGCCGTAAGGTGCGCGAGTTACTTTGATATACTCAAACTGCTCAAGCGTTTTTATCCATGACCGGACCGTTTTATCCGTTACTCCGAAAATCTCTTCCAGTTCACTTATTTTCTTTGGTTTGTTCCCGAGGACGACGCCCCACGATACCCCATCTTTCTCAACCTCCTTGGTCGTGGAACTGATACACCACAGGAATAACCACAAAGCTGAACCTATTTGTTTGTAATGTTTTGGCTCCAACAACCCCGAGTATGTTATGAAGGGGTAACTATCCGACATCCCCTCATCCCCTTGCTCTTATTTCCTTTTGCTTCTCAATCAACCATTTCCGGCCTTCCTTGCTGCCGTCACACCACGTATGGCAGTCGTGGCAAAGGTGCAATACGTCATCCGCTGTCGGGATACGTTCCGACCTCCACCTACGCTCGACGTGTGCCTTGTCTGTCGCCCTGGCGCTGTCGCATTTCTCACAGACGCCTCCGGAGCGATCATGAAGTCGCTTTACCTCGGTTGGGGAAATCTCGCTTCTTTGGCCTCGAGAAGGCCTCCCTCTGTTACACTCAACTTGCTGCTGTTTACTGTAAGGATTGAAATCACCGATCGGCATTCGGATCACCTACTTGGCTCTTTCATATTTGACGTCTTCGAAAAACTCACTTAGAAGATACGCGCATCCGGCTACCTTGTGTTCGTGTTTGGGTTCCCACGATCCCACAACAGCCTTCACATGCCGTAATGCCTTCTGAGTATCGATTCCTTCTTTTGGCTTCCACGTGCAATTCTTCATTCCATAGAAATACCAATCGCCGACGACTTTGCACCATTTATTCCGACCGTGCTTGAATTCGTCGGGAATTATGCTGTAATCGGGCAATAGTTTTTTCATGTTTCCGCCGAATGTCAAATCCAAATCAGTTACTTCTTGAACAGCAATTTTCCCCATCTTTATCACCCTTTCGGTTGTCTCTCTTCTTGCAAAAGCACATTGGGGTAGATTAACTTAACAATTCGATACCCCGGCATACAGAGGGCTACATAGCCCTCCATACGCTCCTTAAACTGTTGCTTGTCCGTCTTTGCAATGCTCCAAATGTTGTCTCCGACTCCAAAGATTGTGAGTGGCCTTCCGAACTCGTCGGGATTGACTACAATGGGAGGCGTCTTGTTTGTCCGGTCCATTTATGCACCAGGAGTAATTCGTCGGATAGGGCTTTGCTGACTAACCAGTTTTCGAGGTTAAGGCCGGCGGACTCGATTGCCTTCATTTGGCGTCTGGTAGGGCGCTTTCCGTTCTTCATGCTGTCCTCACCACCTCGTACTTTTCTAGTAACGATCCGGAGAAACATGCCCCTTTTTCAGGACCGCCACGCTTGATGGTCCAACCACTGCTGCAGCTTTGATCACCGTTTCCTCGTCGATTGCATTCGGAGCAAGCGACGAACAACATTCCTCTAGAATCAAGCTTGCTGTGTTTGGGCTTCATATTTTCGCTCCTATCTGCCAGCCACATAGACCGGCTTCCCCGTTATTTTTTGAACCTCTCTTTTGAACAGTTCCTCATCGCTGTTACTGTCGCTCAGGTGCAGGAGGTGGACCTCCTGAAGTTTTGATAGATCGTTCGCCCGGAGGAAGTCTTTCAAGTTCTCGAGCGAGAAATGAGAGCGTAGGAGCCGCGGCCGCATTGCCGGATGGACCCGGCCGGCTGCTATGTTGGCGTCCAAGATACTGAGCGAGTAGTTGCACTCTAGCATCAAATGCGTGAGGCCAGAGAAAGTGTAGCGGCAGTAGTAGGTGTCAGTCAGAAACGCAAGCTTGTCGCCGTCCTGGTTGGCTAGGAGATATCCGTACGGGTCTTCGGCGTCGTGTTCCACCGGGAACGGCATAATCGACCATGAACCTACCGTGAACTGCTCCATAGATCGTATTGCCTTATATCGATGTCCGGACAGTTTAGCAGCATCGAATGTTCCTTGCGCTGAGTAGATGTTAACGCCAGCTTTGGCAAGATCCATGGCTGCTTTGATGTGGTCACCATGGTTATGGGTGATCAGGCATCCCCCAAGGCGGGAGACGCGAAATTCCAGCGCCTTGCGGATGTCTGCGAAACGTAAGCCGGCTTCCAGAAGTAATTCCGTCTTGCCGTCAGATATCCAGTAACAGTTTCCCGCCGAACTGCTACCGAAGGATTTGATCTCGATCATCAGAAGCCCGGACCGCCAGATGGTTCTGCGCTAGCATAGTGAGCGTCAAACTCTGCATAGAGGTCTCCTTGCACCGGCTCTGACACATCTCCGTTTTGATCAGGTTCTCGTTCTTCAGATGTGTCCGGTTCTGCAGCCTTCGTTGGTTGCGGTTCCTCTTGGCGAGATTCAGCCTTGATGTCGATCGGTTCGCTGTTCGCATTTTCCGCGATTTCGCGCTGTACAGAGGCATAAGTTTCGTCCGAAGCGTTAGCGTGAAGAATCTCGACGAACGCGCTGCCGAAGTCCTTCGGAATCTTCTTTACGATGTTGTTGCGCATCTTGCGAATCAGCATCTGTTCGCGGCTGTGAAACTCAGACCACGCCGGGCTGATGTATTGCTGAAGTTCAGGGTCGTCCAGAGCTCCAAGGCCGGCTTCCTTTGCCTTCTTCAAGACCTCCGCCTTCTTCTCGGCGATTTTCTTCTTCTGTTCAGCATTCGCATCGTAGCGATTCTTTCCTGCCGGCATGACCCCGAATGTTTCATTCATGATGTTGTTGTTGATGTGAGCGATGAGGTTTTTAACTACGTCCTCGCGCTCACCGATAAAATACTGGATACTGTCGTCGTTAAAGATGATGGGATAAACAATCCGGACGACTTCTCCCTGACCCTTCGGCGTCCATTTGGGAGGCGACATTTCAAGGCCATTGAAGGACGGGTATTCGAATCCATCACCTTCACGGACGAGCCAGTATGGACGAACTTGCTTCACGTTGCGGCCGAAGTTATTTAGGATCGCGTCGTTCCCATCACCTTCGATGCCCATTTCAATCTGTTTGCGCCAGATCGTGACTTCCTTGCCGTTTTCTTTGGTTTTAATAGAGGTATTGCGAAGCTGGAAATAAACTTCTCGGGGGCTTGCCGCAGCATTCAATTTGAGCGCCGCGACGTTCATCAGGATTTGTGTGACATTGTTTCTATCAAGCTGCTCGTCGTTCCAGGTCAGCCCCTTAGAGTCCAGTACAGTGTTGATTGCCGATATGGCGTTGATGACACATTGCTTGCCGTAGGGGTCCAAGTGGACCCCGTTGCCGCTCAGTTGGCGCTCAATCATCGGCGCATATGTTTCAGTTACCTTTACAAGACCAGTTGCAAATGTTGTCAATTCAAGACCTTCTTTCTGTTAATTTTTACTGGAGTCGTAAATGCTTTTTCGATTGACCATTTCCGACACTTGATGCGCGAGAAAAGCGTTGGATAATCAATTCCTATTTCCTTACTCCAAATTTTTAATGGTTTTGTCACACCTTCAAAAGTCACGTGCACAGTGTTTGTTCGATTAAGCGCCTGTTCACCCAGTGGAATCCACGTACAGTTTGAGGGCTCGTAGTTACCGTTCACGTCTTCCCTTTCAAGGGTCAGGTTGTCTGAATATCCACTAGAAATTGCCCATGAAATAAAATTCGAAGCATCGAGCCATTCTGAACATATGGATATTCCCCTTCCGCCATATCTTGGATATTCTACTGCGCGTGGATTTAAACATCTGGTCTTCATGCCCGTCCATATTCGGTATAAGCGTGTTCCTTTGTGTCCGTGGCTTAGATTGTGTTTATTGTCAAACTTAAGACATCCGCAACTCTTCACATTCCCCTGTTTGAGATTGCCGAGCATGACTTCTTTCACGTTTCCACAATCACATTTACATAACATGTATCTATTCCCATGCTTCCTCTCGCTCTCTTTAATGACCAGCATCCTTTCGTATCGAGTTTTATAATCAGGAAGCTTTTGCATCGTCAATTGATTCCACCTCAACTCGAAGTTGACGGTCTCGTTCGGATACTATCAGTAAAATCATTTGAGATTCGATTCTAGTTAAATCGACGACCGACTCAGCATTGTCGACGAAAATCGGAACCGAAATCTTATAGTGTTTGCTTAGAGTCCGAATAACATCGAGCCCGACGTTTATCCTTGCCGCATTGTTAAGCCCAGCGTCGAACGGAACCCCTTTGTACGTGGCGACGCAAGTTGCTTCCAAGCCGCCGTTTACCTGCTCCTTGTAGAGTTTGAACCGTGCCAGTTTGAACTTGCTGTTAATACGGTCTTCCATCATGGCCGTTTTTGCCCTAGTGAACTCTTCCGTCAGGTAAAGTTCGTGGGCAAGTCGTTCGTATTCGGACGCCAAATCCTTCTCTTGTTGTTCCAGTTCGGCGATACGCTTCTGGATGGATTCGGCAAGGTCGAATTTGGCGCGTTCGTGTTCCAATTCTCTAATGCTGTTCTGGAGATCATTGATTTCGCCTCTAACTTCCGCCACCGCTTGCGATGTGCTTTGCTGCAGCGATTCAATTTCAGCTTTGATTCCGGCGATTTCGGAACGCTTGGCGATGTATTCGGGATGCGATTCAACGTCCGTTACTTGAGACTCTGCTTCTTCGAGCATTCTTTTAGCAGATTCCAATGCTGTGTGTTCTGCTTCGAGGCGGTCATACAGTTGTTCCAATTCACGTTCCAACTGCGATTTCTCCGCTTGCAGCTTTTCAGACTCAGTTTTGACCGCAATGCCTTTAGTCTGGATTGCCTCAAGGTCGCGCGACTTAGAAAGATTGAAAGCTTCTTCTGCCCTTCTGTGCGTCTCAGCGATGCGTTCGGCCGGCAATGCTTGTCCGCATGCCGCGCAATTATCATCATGGTGAGGATTGAATGTTTCAGCATTCCTGATGTTGTATCGGGTCCTCAAATCGTTACGGTCCGCCTCCAACTGCTCAATCGTTCTTTCGTTGCGACCGATACGACTCTTCTTCACGTCGATGTCGTGTCGGATGTCCTCAATCACCTGCTGAATCCGTGACAATGTTCTGCGCCGGGCAATAACTGTCTCAAGTACATCACCTTGCAGTTGGTTTTTAAGCTGCAGCAGTTCGCCTTCGATTTCACGAATACGGTTTTGTTTGACCGTTACTTCGCCTCCAGATTGGATCCGGGCGATTTCTTCTTGCTTGTCGGAAATTTGCCCCCGAAGGGATTCAATGCGGCCGGCGAAGTAATCTCTTCCGCCCTGAGGGAGCTCCGGCATGCTGCGATTCGCTTCGCTGATACGGACCGGAATGTCCTTGAGCTCTTCATTGATCTTCGATTGACGAGCAGTTACCATTTTCCGATGCTGCTCAATAGACCGGCCGTCGAGAATCTGTTCAAGCCCTTGGAGACTTTTCGTTCCGGCGATGACTTCTGCGTCCGATACGTCACCGCAGACTTGCAGCAGTACCTTAAGGCGCTCAGACCAATGCATGTGTTCGTGGAAATAAAATGGATTGGTTAGGAGTTTGAATACGTCCTCGCTGACGATACATTTGACCTCTTCGTCGTATTCTTTTTTCGAGACCGGGACGCCATCGACGAAGTAATCCGTTGTGTGGCCGCTGAACTCAGTCGAAGCCGAGCCGCGTTTCTTGGACCACACTTCCTTGAAGACTTTCTTGAACGTCCTGCGCCGACCGTCGATAAGGAATGATCCCTCTACAGAGTGTTCCATGTTGTGCATTTCCTTGCCGTTCTGCAGCGTTTTGATGCCGAAGTCTGCTTTGTTCTGGCTGTCTTTATGGAAGAACAACCACAGGAACGCATCGAACAGTGTTGTCTTGCCGGCCTCGTTCGTGCCGTAAACCCGGACTTCCTTACCTTCAGCATCAAGCACGAAGCTGATCGCACCTTTAAAGTAATCAAGAGCCAAGCGCAACAATTTCAATGTTTTCATTTATTTCACGCCTCCATTTTAGATTGTTAGTTCTTCCGTTCCGGCTTTGATGTAGCTGCCGCCTTTGTCACCGACAAAGCAACGTTCCGAGCAGTAATGGTTGCCAGCTTTGTCCGTTATGCAACGATCACTGAAGTAGATTGGAGATCGACAAAACGGGTCTGCACAAGTCTGTACGAAGTCCAAAGGCTTGTCCGAATCGGCAACTTGCCCATTAGGCCCGTACACGGCGATTCGCTCCTGTACGATTTTGCATTCTCGCTGCAGCCTCCGCTCCGATAAGCGACAACAAGGTGTTCTCCCTCTCAAGCGCAACGATCCTCGCTTTCAATTCCAAGTTTTCGGTCTTGAGTGCTTTAAGTCTGAGTTTTTTCATACGTTGTCGACCTCCTATTAATGTGTTAAGATATCCGTATAAAATTTTTTCTTGAGGCCCCTCTCGCAAAGGGGTCTTTTCATCTCAATTTACTGATAAACTTCCTATAATCACGTTTCCGACGTTGCTTATTGGTTAAACCATCTGAAAATCTGATTCCTCGAAACAATTTCGAACCAAAATAGTTTCTTTCGTCCATCCTGCTCACCACCTTCAGCAATGATCACGCTGCTTCTTTCAGCGAATCTTCCAAAAACCGTTCGTGCTCTGCGATCTCCATATCCACCCAACAAAGGGCTGCTACCAATACGTCAGGATCGAGACTACTTCCGATGATCGTTTCGCGCATCATCTTTAGATCCACTATCCGGCGCATCAGTTCTGCTAAAATGACCAACATCTTATCCAACTCCACTCAGGTTCAGTATGTTTTGTGCGATTGCAATACCATCCATACCGTACATATAGGCGACAATGACTTCCTTGGCATTCGTCACGTCTGCCCATCGCATAAGAGTTTGCATGTCAGGCACTTTCTTGCCTTTCTCGAACTTGCTAATACACGATTGGGTGCGGTCCATCAATTCCGCCATGTATTCCTGAGTGAACCCCACGCGCTCTCGGCAGGCTTGCATAATTGCCCCGAAAGTAATTGCCTTCAACTCCTTATCAACTCCTTCAATTAGTCCAAATTGGAATAACGTTTTGTGTTGCACTGGATTAAGATAGAGATGTACCCAGCAACCCCACCCTTGATACTGCCTGCCCTGCTGGGCGGGCTTTCTTTTTACTCCTTGCGAATACGCTCCGTAAATTCATAATCGTATTCGAAGGTTTCGGGGTCGAAGTAATACATACCGATCGAAGAGCAATTCAGGATGATGTGAAGCAGGATGCGTCCGTTGTACATCCAGATCATATAGCGATGTTTTCCGACGGCGACTTCATAAGTTGGAGCAACTCCGCTATCGTCCAATTCCATTCCGGATGCGTGGCCGAGAAGCGATTTGTAAAATGATGATGCTTTCTTTTTGGTTAGTTTCATAGATCCTCCTACGCAGAATCTTGATTCAAACGAACCTGCAAACTCTCGAATTCAAGTTCGTCCATCATCTTGTCCAGGGAAACGGTCCTCAGAAGAATCCGACCCGCAACCCTTGAATGAGGAATTCTCTTCTCTCTAACCAACTTGCGAACAGTGTCCTTGTGAACACCCAAATACACAGCCGCCTCTTCCATGTTCAAAGTAGCCGGACGAACCTTGTCTCGTTTCTCAATGGCGGAATCGACCATGCTTGGGAGGATCGTTTGAACAAACTCGCGAAGGACTTGGACGATTTCCTTTGTTTCAGAAGTTCCGGTCATTGTCGTTCCCCCTTATCTAGCGATTCGTAGCGATCCGATCGAGATTTCTTTAACGATCGTCGTATAGATTTCTTTCAGGTGCGGGTCGTTTTCGATAACATCCAATTTGTTCGCGTTTTTGATCTGGGTCTTAGTTGCCCCAACGTTTTCCAAACGTTTGATCATATTTCTAAGCCGAGTTTTGAGATCGCTATGCGCTCGCTCGTCCAACAATTCATAACTGCGATTTCTGATATCACGGTGTTCGAGGGTCAAACGGAATGCCGCACCGTTTAACATAGAGTTAATTGATTTACGCCAATCTTCGTCACGCTGGAGGAACGTTTCTTGTATTGCCTCCATCGTCTCGGTTGTCTCGGTGATGCGAGCTTCCAACACACTTACCCGCTTTTCTTGCTCAACCGCCTGGTTTGCGATGGCGGCGATGATTTCAGTAGTTGTCATTTGCGGAATACTATTGTACTGTCCCGTCTTTCTGATGGACGGAAGAACTTCCGATGTGACCCACTTGCGAAATGCCCGGGCTTCCTGTTTGCGGCTTTCGAGGATCACGTCGTACAATCCGTCTTCGTTGATGATGGTTGCCTGTTGGGTCCTTCCCAGTGAATCTGGGATGCCCTCGATTGAAACGACCCCATTGTCTAACCTTGCCTTTACGTCACTGGGGTTACCGATTTCCAACACGTCGCAAACATCTTTCAGCACGAACCATGGTTGACCGTTCTTATCGACGATACGTACTGTTGCATTATTGAAGCTGAACATTTGAGGTTTGTTCACGTTCATCATCCTTTCAGGCAGAATCATGATTCGATGAGATAACGTCTCATGCAGTGTTTGTTTGATAACTTTTGTTATCTTCTTCTATAAAAAAAATATCTTCAAACTCACATTCCAATGCTGAGCAAAGTTTCTTTGCAGTTTTTGGTCCAGGATTCCTTAGCCCATTTACCACATGATTCATAGTTGTATCAGAAATCTTTGCAGCTTTTGCAAGACCTCGCTGGGTGAACCCTTTTATCAGCATAATTCTTTTGAAACTATCTTCCTTCAATTTGATAAACATTCACTACACCTCCTCTTATGATAACTTTTGCTATCTTTCATCTGTTATCAGATTATCATGATTTGATAGCTTTTGCAAGCGAAATTTTTATATTTTTAATTATGTTTTGATTACAGATGCTACTTTTTCTTTATAATAAAGAACGGGTGATAACAAATGGATGCATTGGAATTCGGTTTGTACTTACGTTCTCTTCGAAAGGCAAAGAAAATGACAATAAGGCAGCTTGAACTATACTCCGGTGTTTCAAACGCATATTTATCTCATATAGAAAATGGAAAGCGAGGGATACCTAATCCAGACATTTTAAAAAAGTTAAGTCCACACTTAGGTGTTGGTTATAAGGAGTTGATGGAGATAGCGGGGTATTTAGATGTTGATGACAATGACAGTTCAATAAATATAAATGATGTCATCTATGAAAAAATAAACCGTAACCTTTTGTCGACGGTTCGTGAGGTTGAGAATGTCGCTAATAAGTATGATGCAAGTACGTCAGACCCCGAGTTTAAGGAAATACTCCTTAAGGCTCTCGATCTCGCTCTCGCTGCAAGAAGAAAGAACGATCAATAAATCATCAAGAATATTCTGCTCAACTAACGAGTTAATCTTATTGGAATTCTGATCGTCCATGCTTGCACCATCCAGTCTTTATGAAATGTATTCACATACTGTGAGCCGTGTTCTCATTTTATAGGAACGCTTGTTCCCGTTCAAGTCATAAATAAAAATATTGTTCCCAAGGGGTATACGATGCGGTATTTGCCGGGTCGTTGCCTGCTTCGTCAGATTCTAAAAAAGCGAAGATTAACTCAACGTTGGCTGGCGGATATAGTTGACATGCCCGAGACTCAGATTTCCGACTACATCAACAATCGAACAAAAATGGGTTATGCAACTGCAGCAACAATCGCTTTTGCACTCGGAGTTCATGCTGAGGAACTCTATGAGTGGGAAAAAGACGACAGGCTAGGAGAGTAAATTATCTCTCCCGACCTGAGCAAAACTACAATAGTTATTGTACTTGTTTCCAGCAAAGTGGCTGTTAAACTTATTATAGATGGAAGTGATTGTGTTTGGCCGTCGTAATTTGTCGAAATATTCGTTCAACTTGAGGGGGTTCAAACGCACTAAATTCTTATCTTATGCGGCTTCTGCCGGATACCCACACTTCGCAAAAATCGACAAAGACGATTCTAAGACCATCTTTGCTCCGTATAGTTCGTAAAATTCTCCTGCGATTGACAAGGGTAGATTTGTCAAACTGCTTAAATCCATGAGGAATTAAAGCCCTAGATAAATCCCTTAAAGTCAACAACGGAGCAAATGAACCTTTTGAAGTGTGATATATCGGAATCAACTCTCTTGACTTGCTCGGTCTCGTCAGAGTTATGTAATTTACATCAATAATCCTAAATTCGTCAAAATCCTTATTCTCGATATTAATACCAATCACCCTATCACGCTGCCTTATCTTGTTGTTATAAACATGATAGATTGTTATTCCAAGATTTACACCAAGTAAAATATGACATGAGCCAATCCCCGAGCCGATCGGGATCTGATGGAGAAGAATATGAGAAATTTGATCATTGCAGTAAGTATACTCTTATTGCTTTCGGGTTGCGGTCCTTCTAAGGAAGAACAGTCGGATGAACTTTATAAACAAGCGTGGGAACATTATAAGTCCGGCGATTTTAACAGTGCTGTAGAGGTATTCGAAAAATCGTTGGAACTTGATGAGAGCCCAGGTGTCAGGACAAAACTGAGCGAAGTTAAAAATGAAATTGCCTTTGTCAAGGAATTATCAATATCTCTAAATAAGCTAGAGAAGTTGAACCACAAACTGTTAAATACAGTACAATCAGATGATGAACTGAGAATTACAGACGAAATCGAATTATTACTTCGTGATTTCGAAGTATTAAATCCACCAAGCGGAACTGAAATAATTGATGTTGTTCTGACCATTCAGACCAACGTATTTGATTTGCGAGGTTATTGCGTTTCTTTCGCCTCTGCTGTTTTATCAGGAGTTGGGGATCATAGTGAAAGAAAAGAAAACCTTTACAATGAACTAGAAAGCTTTTTGAGTAAAAACAAGATACCTGATTTCTACAAACAAATCACTTAAGGAGGAAAAATATGCGTTTTCGTATACAGGTAGATCTCGGCCCACAGCGCCGAATCGCAATCTTCCGCCCGGACGAAAATCATTTACCAGATGAGCAAAAGACATACTTTAGCGAGGTCAAGTTTGGCGTAATGGCCGATCATGCCGATAACGCCCTTCTGGAGCCTGAGGAGATTGTATTTGATGGTCAACACTTAGGCGTAGATCTCACGCGTTTCAGGCAACGCACAGGCCGTACAGACACGCCTAACTTTGCAATGCCGGCCGACCTTTTTCGCCAGTTACTCCAGGATCTAAAAGAAAAGAAGGAAGAATAAGCCTCCGGGCTTTTCTTTTCCCGACCTTCCAGAACATACATTCGTGAGGGGGATTGCACATGGCCTATTTTACGAGGCGAGGCGAACTTTCTTGGCGACTTGTCATTCCGATGGGGTACGATGCACGCGGGAAGATGCGAACGCCGATGACAAAAACCTATCGTATCGAAGATCCCGTCCTCCTTCAAACAATCGATAAATTACAGGAATATGATCCAACATCACTCAAAGCTACTAAGGCTTTAAAGAAGTTTCTGGACAAGAAAGATGTTCCGGTTACAGTCATGAGGCATGCAAAAAAACTCGATCAACATTTCGACGAGATGTTAATGAAGTTCAAGATTGAAGTCGAAAACGGTACTCACAAAAAAAATCCAGGCCGGATCCCTTTCGCTGAATTCGAAAGTTTTTGGGATGAACACCACGTGTCCGGACTTGAATTTAAAACAAGACAGAACTATAGATATCATTGCAAAACTCGAATAGTACCTTACTTTGAAGCTATGTTTCTTGATGAAATATCTACTGCTCATTTGGTCAAATTCATGACTGATCTGAGAAATCCTGAAACCAAGATCGGCAAACGACTAGACGGGAAACCGGGACCTCTTCAGTCGGCTACGCTCGTATATATTTATCGCGTTCTGAAGAGTATTTTTTCCAAAGCGGTTAAGTGGAAAAAACTTGAGGATAATCCTATGGACGGAGTGGACAAGCCCGAGGAAAATGACGTAAAGAAACCTGGAGCTTACAGCGAAGCCGAACTCGAGCAATTATTTGAGGCTATGGAAAAGGATATATATAACGAAACCCGATACAAACAGCCTCGATACGCGTTTGAACGACTGATGTTTCAAGTGCTTGTAACCCTGGATTTGACTACTGGAATGAGGCGGGCTGAATTATTAGGATTAAAGCGAAATAAATTTGTGTTTACCTATAATTCAGAAAAGCAAATCTGGAATGGAACTTGCGAAGTTTTAGACACGATACCTGCTTTCGAAGATGGGAAACCGGTTATTAAAAGACCTAAAAATGACGAACCTCGATTATTCGCGCTTAGTTCATCAATTGTTGAAATGCTGATAGACTATTTCAATACGATCGAAAAACTAATGCGAATAGCTGCTGGCAAAGAAAATGTGATTGATATCAACAATAGTGAAGATGATTATTATATTTTTCAAAACTTAAAAACAGGGAACCCACTATACCCGTCTTCAATAGGAAAAAAGTGGGCAACGTTTCACGAACGAAACCCACACCTGAAATATATACCGTTTCACGGCATTCGTCACACCGCCACATCTATTATGATTGCGAAAAATGTTCATTCGAAGGCAATCGCGAAGCGGTTAGGATGGAAAAGCACGAAAATGGTGGATCGCTACGGAAAGATCTTTGCCTCCGTCGATGAAGCTGCGGCTGAAGTGTTTGAGGACCTGCTTCCCACGCGAAAATCTAATGGGTAGTTTCATGGTAGTTAATTGGTAGTTATACACCTCATTGTTCTTCATCTTTTATCATATTTAAGCGGTAAATTCGCATGAATTAAGGGGTTATAACCTCTATATCATCATTAAACAGTTCGTATCATATAGGGTAGCCCTCCTCTCCCATGAAGGCCCCCGTCGCGAGACGGGGGTCGACTTTTTGTTTATAAAACCTTATACGTCACGGTTTACGATCTCAATGGCGACATTGTTTCGATTACAAACATTGCATTGTCCACTACGCGTCCACCAATATTCGAAATGAGATCAATAGTTCTTTACTGACGGGTTTGAAGATACTTAAAATGTAATCGTTTTTCTCGTTCATTACGAATGTTTTCCATATTTTTCTCCCTTCTCTCCGCTTCTTTCTTTTTTTCTTCTTCCATAAAGGGAACCCCTAATCCTAAAAAGCTGTATCCTTTATAAGCTTCAGCCATTCCTTCGCACTTGGCTTTGCGGTTTATTAACTCGTCTTTATCCATTATTTTCTCTATTTTCATTTCGTGTAATCCTTCCTCATCGGAAATATAGGAACAATATGCTTACCGTTTACTACCGTTCAGTAACTCCTTATTTTACCTAATTCTCTCTCTTTTTCCACCACCTCGATCGAAAAGTACTGCTCGATCTGTCATCCTCGCGATCGTCCGCACAGCAAGCTATAGACAACTCTGCTCCGGTCGATCAAAGCCACCATTGTATAAAGAACATATCCGCGCGTCTCAATGCCCTAAGCGACTTATACGAGTGTTGCTATTTCATATTAAATATGTTTACCTAATATGTGAGAGCTCGACTATACGGTCGAGGACCGATGTCTTAAAGAGAAGTTGAAAAAGAATGGCTGCCGAGAGGAGACGGTTGAATGACGGAGGAGCAATTAAAAAAGCTCAGCGCTTTATTGGACGAAAAAATACATCCGTTGCAAAGGCAACTGGACTCCCAAGGCGACCTGCTCACTCAGCTTGTGAAGATGGTTGCGGGATCGATCTCCAAGCTGGATAATATGAACCGCGATATAGCCGGTCTCATTGAAGGACAAGAGAGGCAAGACCGTATTCTCGAATTGCTTTCTGCTAGATCAATTGAACAAGAATCTGTTTTGAACAAGTTCAAGAACTTATGATCCTTGTATCTGCGCCAACGCCCCTCATCTCACGACGAGGAGCGTTTTTCTCGCAAATCCGCAAAAAAAGTTCCAGATCGACTTATTCGCCCTGCTCCCTCTGCCCAGATAGGTAATCGTTCCGCTCACCGAGTGCTGAAACGCACTGAGCTATTTCATTGTCCGTTATTCGATTGTACCTTTCATTCCATAATAGGAAATAGACCGCCCTCAACCCAAGGATAACGGTCTATTTCAGTAGCCCTATTCCGAGCCTAACCGCCCATTAAAGCGGCTGTTGTACTCAAGGAGCGGCTGCAACCGCTCCTTTCGTCAACCCATTGGTTGACGATTTTATATGCTTATTGTATTTCACAATCAAAAATGATTCGATTTTAAATCGTCAATTCAAATGCTGTTCAAGCTCAAGCAAACACGACAGTCAGCAATTTTAATCTTACACAATGTGTAGAGGCTTAGGCATTACAAACCGCTCTCACAAATCCGCCCCAAAAAAGTCCCGGATCGACTTATTCGCCCAGCCCCCGCTGCCGGGGTCGGTGATCGTTCCCGCGAAGCCCGGTCTGGCCGGCGGACCGGGAATCGACGGCGAGGCCGGTTCTCCGCTCATGCCGGGAACAGACGGCAGCCAGTTGCCCGCCCAACGGGTGAACGCGATAATTCCGCCCTTCCTGTCCCGCAGCACGCCTTTCTCAAGCCAGCCCAGCGGCTGTCCGGTCAAGCTGAACACTTGCTTGCCCTGATGAAGCCAACCCAGATTACGCCCGTATTTGCTCACAAATCGCTCGTTCCCCACCACGATGAAAGACGCTTGTCCATACCGATCGAAGTACCATTCGTTCATTTTACGGGACTCCTCCGTTTTTTCTCCATTATAACATCTCGCACAAGCTCCTCTACCACAATCTGCTACTCTTCGCCACGCCCTCCCGCAAAATGCAAAAAGCCGCGAACCGAATGATCGGCACGCGGCGCGGCGCTTAAATTGCTCCCGTCTTGCCTTCCTCCAGAAGCCTCAGCACTTCCTGCTTCAGCTCGACAAACTCCGTCGAGGTCCAGACGTCGGGGCGGCGAGGCCGTTCGAACGGCACGACAAGCTCGCGCAGGACGGTCGCCGGAGCCGGAGACAGCACGTAGATGCGATCCGACAGCACGAGCGCTTCCTCGATGCTGTGCGTGACGAACAGCACGGAGCGCCGGTCCGCTTCCCACAGCTCCAGCAGCCAGCGCTGCATGTCGGCCCTCGTCAGCGCATCCAGCGCGGCGAACGGCTCGTCCAGACACATGACGCTGCGACGCATCAGCAGCGCGCGCAGAAAGCTGATCCGCTGCTGCATGCCGCCGGACAGCACATGCGGGTACTCCTTAGCCACATGCCCGAGCTGAATCCGCTCCAGCCATTGCGCGGCCTGCTCCTTCGCTTCCCGCTTCGGCGTTCCCGTAGAGACGAGCGCGAAGCGGATGTTGTCCTCTACCTTCAGCCAGGGAAACAGCGCCGCCTGCTGGGGCATATAGCTAATCAGCCCTTTGTGGCCGGTGCGGTCCTCCCCGTCGATCAGCACGCGTCCTTGATCCGGCTTCTCCACTCCGCCGATCATCCGAAACAACGTCGACTTCCCGCTGCCGGAAGGCCCGATCAGCGAGACGAACTCCCCGGCCCGCACCGTCAGCGAGACATCGTTCAGGACGAGCGTCCGTTCCTTACCCCTCCTATACGACTTGACGATCCCCTCGAGTTCCAACGTACTGCCCCGGCTGTCGCTTCCGCTCATGACGACGCCTCCTTCCACTCCGGCTCCGGGCGCGGCCTCCATCGGATAACGAGGCGCTCCGCCAGCACGACCATATAGAAAAACAGAAGGCTCATGACGACGATGCAGACGATCGAGCCGAATACGGCCGCCTGCTGGAAGCCGCTGAACTTCAGCTTCAAGTAGAAGCCGATGCCCGTATTCGCTCCGGCTCCCAGCCATTCGGCGACGATGGCCGATGAGACGACATACGTCGCGGCGATGCGCAAACCCGAGAACAGATAAGTCAACGATGCCGGAAATTCCAACCGCTTGAACCGCTCCCAACGCGACGCCCCGATCATGCCCAGGTATTCGCGCAAGTGCGGCTCCGCCTGTCCCAGGCCGACGAGAATCGACAGCGCAACCGGGAAGAAGCAGACGAGCACGAGCAAGATCAGCTTCGGCGTCGTTCCGAAGCCGAACCAGATGATCAGCAGCGGGCCGAGCGCGATTAACGGAACGTTCTGGGACAGCACGAGCAGCGGCGACAGCGCCGTCTTGAACGGCGGAACGATGTGCAGCAGCACCGCTACCGCTATGCCGACGGCGGTGCCCAGCGCAAGTCCGACAAGCGCCAGGCCGAACGTCGCCTGCACATGCGTCCACAGCACGGCCGAGTCCTCGTACATCTTGACGGCAATATCGGACGGAGCCGGAAGCGTGTACTCTTCAATCGCGAACGCCATGCAGGCCGCCTGCCAGACAGCCAGAAAAACGATAATCGTACCGACGGGCAGCGCAATCGCTCTTAATCGCTTATTGCCCATCCGGATACTTTTGCAACAGACGCGCCATCGAAGCGTTCGCTTTCGCATCCACAGACAGCTTGATTTGCGACAAGACGGAAGGACTGCCGCGCTCGATCATCGCAGCGCTCATTTGTTTGACGATATCGAGCAGTTGGTCCAGATCCCCTTCCATCGTCGTTTCCATCGGTCCTACACGGTAAGGAACGCCGGACGCCTTGATGATGGAGATCGCTTCGTCTACATAAGGGATAACTTCCTCGCCTGGATTCACCTTCGGAATGATTTGAATGCTGAGCAGCGCTTGAGCCATGTTCTTCTCTCTCCCTTGCGTCTTCATTTCTCTATGTCCGTCGAATTCGTCATCTTCCTCGTATTCCACGTATTTCCTCGTCCCGATCTGCACGACTGCACCGCGCATTTCAATCTGGACGTCTTACTGCGGCAGAAACTCCGTCGTAAACATGTCGTCGTAGTTCAGTTCCTTCTCCATCAGGCCGTTCTCCAGCATCCACTCGCCGTAGCCGGACCATACTTCCCGCTTCTGCTCGCCCCAGCGCGGAGCGTCGTCCTTGTATTTCGGGCTGAGCCACGTCTGGCTCGCCTTCACCAGGTCCGCGTTGATTTCCGGAACGGCCTTGATCAGGACGTCCGCGGCGGCGTCCGGATTGTCGATGGCATACTGGTAGCCTTCGGAAGCGCCGGCCAGGAACGCGCGAACGAGCTCCGGATCTTCCTGGATCACCTTCTCGTTCGTCAGCAGAAGCGGCGTGTAGTAATCGAGCTGCTTGCTGTAATCGGTCAAATACACCATGTTGACCGGCTCGCCTCTAAGCTCCGCCTCGATGCCCGTCCAAGCGTAGAAAATCCACTCGAAGTCGATTCCTTTTTTCGTAGCCGTGAAAAAGTCCGCCGTACCCGCGTTGACGAAGTTGACCTTGTTCACGTCCGCCTGCTGCACGTTCATAATCGACTCGATGACGGCGCGCTCGGCCGGAGAGCCCCAGCCTCCGTACGTCTTGCCCTCGAAGTCCTTCGGTTCCTTAATGTTCTTGTCCACCGGCGATGCGAAGCCGGACGTATTGTGCTGAATGATCGGCGCGATGGAGACGAGCGGCAAGCCCTGCTCCCTGGCCAGAATCATGCTCTCCTGCGCTCCGACGCCGAACTCGGCTTGTCCGCCTGCGACAAGCGCGCTCGCCCCGGCTTCCGGCGGCAAAATCAGCTCCACCTTCAGGCCGTGCTTCTCCCACAGTCCCATATCCCGAGCCACGTACAGGCCGGTATGGTTCGTATTCGGCGTCCAATCGAGCACGACCTTCACTTCTTTCAGTTCCGCGGCCGGCGCCGTTTCGGACGCCGCGGGCGAAGAAGCCCCCGCAGACGGGCTGGCGGACGATCCGGCATCATTCTTGCCTCCGCAGCCGGACAACAGCATCGCCCCCGCCAGCAACGACAAACCTAACCCTTTCCAAGCCAAAACCTTTTTCTTCATGTCTCTCTCCCTCTCTCTACTATCTTTTACGCGGAAGAGGGCTCCATACGTATCAAAAAACGCCCCCCGACTCCGGAGGGCGCCCAATAGCAAACATGGACAATTGACACGACGAACCTCGCCGTGCTTCCCGCCTTCCTACGCTGGTACTAGCCAGATCAGGTTATAAGGGTCTGCATCTTCTTAGGGATGCACTCTCAGCCGGCCATCGTCCAGCTCCCCCGGGGCTTATTCGATTGTCGAAACCCGCAACTCACATTCCCTATTATAGCAAAAGCGCGGCTCTTGTCTATCCCCGGTCCCGCAAACCGACGATTCTCCGCACTTCCGCCAAGTATTGCCCGTAATACGGCTCCCGCTCGTAATGCTCCGTGAACACCGCCTCGAAGCCCCCGTAGTCGAAATCGAAGCCGACTTCGAGCATCATTTCCAGACGGGGCAGAACGAAACGGTCGAGCACGATTTTCTTTTCCGCCGCATAGACCTCTTCCGACAATCCCCTGCCCGCGAAATGCCGCAAAATTTCCAAGTAGCCGCGAATCGCCGCATCCCCGTAATTGTACCCGCGCGGAGCGTTGAACGCGTAGCGGAACATCGACAGCTTAAGCAGGGCAAATCGCGGGTCTTCCCGCAGCAGCTCCATCAGCCAATAAATGTGGTTCAGGCTTGTTCCGATAAAACGGTCCGGCTCGGACAGCCGGAGCACGGCTTCCCGATCGACGACGATCGAAGTGATGAACCCGGAGGCGAGCGACAGCTCGCGGACGAGCGTATCCATTCCCTCCAGCACCTCCACCGTCCCGTCGCTCCTCAGCACGTCAATAAACAAAAATCGGGTCCGCTTATGCAGCAGCGCGTACAGAATCGGCTGCACCGCGCCCGGCACGAAATAGTCGTCGTCCCCGTGCAGCTTCGCGTATTTGCCCCGCGCAAACTTCAGAATCTCGAGATAATTGCGCTCGCCCCCGATATTTTCCGGCTGCCGGACCGTCCGAAGCTGGGGATATTTCATGACGTACCTGGCGAGCAGCGCCGCCGTCCCGTCGTCGGAGGCATTGTCTGAGACGCACACCTCGATCAACCCGTTCATGCTCGTCTGCGGGAGCGCCGCGTCAAGGCACTCTTCCAGCTCCTTGACGCGGTTGTAGGTCGGGATGCAGATCGACAAGAGCGGATGCTCGCGCCTTCGCCGCAGCACGTCCGCGACGTCCCGTTCCGATTCGACCGCTATCCAGTCTTCGGCGACCGTATCGAACATCCGCTCGATGCGGGCCGGCACGCCCGAGACGACCGAATAATCCGGCACGTCCGCGCGCACGACGCTGCCGGCTCCGATCACGCAGCCTTTGCCGATCGTCACCGGCCCTTCCACGACCGCGTACGGTCCCAGATAGGAGCCTTCGCCTACGATCAGCCGTTTGGCCCCTCCCGTCTCCCGAATGCCTTGCTTGTAGATCGGCAGGCCCGTCTTCCGATATTCGGCCTCCGCGTCGGACAGCACGACATAAGGCCCGCACCAGACCGAACGCTCCAGCTCGACGTGATGCTTCGCTGTCACGTTCAGCCCGATGTCCGCCTGAACGCCGTCTCCGATAATCAGCTTCGGCCGAATGCCGCTGACCGTCGAAGTGACGATGAGCCGATAACCCGCGCTGATCATCGCCTCGTGCCCGACCGAAATTTCTTCCGCCCCGTAGATCAGCCCCGAGGCGTCCAATCTCGCTCCTTCGCCAAGCGAGTAGAAGGGCTGTTGCCCGTTGTCCAAGACGATCCCTCCTCACAACCGGCAGTACGAAATCCACGGGTCGAACGGAAACCTGCGCAGCTCCGTCTCGCGGATCGGCAGCATCTCCAGCAAAGCCGCCGTCTCTCCCGGGAACGCCGCGCAGTTCAATTCGTCGAAGCAGACGATCGCCCCCTTGGGCATGCGCGGAACGAACAGCTCCAGCGCCTTGCGCGTCGGCTCGTACAGATCGAAGTCCAAATACAGCAGCGCCACCAGCAGATGCGGATGGGATTGCAGGTACGCCTCCGCCGTCAACATAAAATCGCCCTGCACGATTTCCGCGTTCGGAATGTGCGACAGATGCCTCTCCGCGCCGTATTTGGCGATCGATCGGCGAATCTGCTCTGCCGTATCGCCCCTCATGTCCCCCGCGGCAAAGGTCCGGTGTTCGTCCTCGTCCTGCCCGGCCAAGCCCGGGAAGCCTTCGAACGTGTCGAAGCCGATAATTTTGCGCGTATGGTTGGACGGTTCGAAGATGTTGGCGAATTGCGCCCAGGAGAAGAAGCCCGCCCCGTTGAATACGCCGCATTCCACGATGCTGCCGTTCACGCGCAGCAGCTCGCGGTAAATTTCGTATCGCGCGAGGAAACGGGCGACGCTCCGCTTCGTCGCGAAACGCGGGAACGCTTCGAGTTTGTTGATCAGAGACGTCTGCGACGAACGGAACGTCTGCTCCGCCAGGCGATGCGCCGCCCTGTCCTGTTTGGAATGATGGCGGTCGATCGCCGCCATCGGGCGCTTGCGGCCGGACATGCCCCGATTCCTCCCTTCGCTCATCTTTTGCGGCACACCGCGATCACGTAAGCCGGTCTTGCGTTCTTCACACGGCTTAGGGAAGCCGGAGCGTAGAACCGAATGATGTCCGGATTAAATCCCGCCATCGTCGTGTCCCCCCCTACCGCCGCGGCAATGTCCGGCCATTCCGGAGCGACGTGGCCATGGGGGCCGACGAACGTCTGCCCGAACATGCCTTCGATATCGTAAAGCACGGACAGCTCCCCGATGAATTCGCCGATGCTGTATTCGAAACAGTGGTACGGATTGCGAACCTGCTGGCCGAACAAGCGGTCCGGATTCGTCACTTCGCGGTTCGGCGTCGAGATGATCAGCCGCCCGCCCGGCCGCAGCACCCGCGCGGCTTCCCGCAGCCAGGCCGAGCCGTCCGGCACGTGCTCGATCGTCTCGAACGAGACGACGACGTCGAACGAGGCGTCCACGAAGGCAAGCTGCAGCACGTTGCCGGTCTGGAAGCTCACGCCCTCTCCGCCGTAATCTCTGCCGGCAAGCGCTATCGCCGCCGCATCGATGTCGACTCCGGTGACGCTCGCCGCGCCCCCGTCCTTCAGCATTCTCGCGCCGTAACCGGCCCCGCAGGCCGCATCCAACACTTGTTTACCGGCGCAGTACGCCCGGGCGAGCCGGTAGCGGTACACATGCTCCGCCAACACGTCGGGATGGGACCCCGCGACCGCCGAACTCAGAACCAATCTCTCTCCCGTAAATGGAACGTCTTCTTGCGCCTTCGGCAAATAGCTCAAGTCGGTCACCATCGCTTCCGTTGAATTTGTCGGGGGATTGGCAGCAGGCGCTTGGACGTCAGGTCCGCCGATTCTGGATGCTTGACCGCCTGATCCGCCAACTTCATGCGCCTGGCCGCCCGATCCGCCGCCTTCGCGCGCTCGGTCGCCCCGTCCCCCGGCCAAGCCGATTCCCGCAGACTTGCCCTCGACGCCGCCGCTGCCTTTGACGGCTCTTGCCACATAATAGACCGCCGCATAGTCGTCCCGGTTCGCTTCGCCCGTTAACTGGAACAGCGCGTCGACGTCCCGCTTGGCCGCTCCCTCCGCGACGATCGCCTCGATCTCGATCTCGCCGAAGCCGGCTTGCTTCAACCGATGCTCAAGCTCCGTCCTGGACAGCATGGCGTCGCGGGAGATCGGATTCAGCGGCTTCAAATACGCTTTGATGTAATCGACGAACAGCCGGTTCGGCGCGCTCGTCGCGACAATTCCGCCGGGCCGAAGCCAGCCGTGAATGTGCCGCAGAACGGAAAGCTGCGCAGGAACCGTTAAAATATCGTTCAGCACGACCGCATCGAATCCGCTCGCGCCGGTCGGAATTTCGACTTCCTCGTTCCTCGTCCACACTTTCTCCGCAACGAGCTCGGCTACTTTGGCGGCGGCAGGCTCCCCCTCGCATCCGAAGAGCCGAACGTTCCCGTAACGGTTGCGCAGCTCGAGCAGCGTCGCCCCGCAGCCGCAGCCGACTTCCAGCACGCTCATTCCGGGCTTCAAGCCGCGCAGCGGCCGCAGCAGGTCTTCGCGCACGTTCACGGAAATCTGCGGATGAAACCCCCATTTGTTCATGAACGTTTTCTCGTTGGTCAACAGCGCTTTGCGGTAGGTTTCCTTGACGAGACGGAACGATGCGCTCCCTTCGTGATGGATGAACGTGTCCCGGCAGAGCAGCAGACGGAACCCGGCCAGCCGCGCGCTCATGCACCAGTCGTCGTCCTCGTAGTTGCCGATGCCGTAGCTCTCGTCCAGCGGCCCAGCCGCCTCCCACGCGGAACGCTTGATCATCAGGCAGAAGCCGATCAGCTTCATCCGCTCCTCCCACCGGTCGGGGGACGAGACGTTGTACGCCTCCGCGAAGCGCTGCATTTCATCCATTGTACGGTAAGACGTCTCGATCATCTGGCCGTAGCCCGCATAGTTGGTGATCGGGCCGACCGCCCCTACGCGCTCGTCGCTCTCTATCGCCAGCGTCAGCTGCTCCAGCCAGCGGGGAGTGACGACCGTATCGTTGTTCAGCAGCAGCACATAGTCGCCTGTCGCGCGCGCGGCTCCGATATTGCAAGCCGCCGGAAACCCGACGTTTCCGGACTGCCTGAGCAGCTGCACGTCCGGCTGCTCCACCAGCCAGTCGGCCGTACCGTCCGCGGACGCGTTGTCGACGACGATCAGCTCGTACGAGGAAGCGGCCGTATGCTTGCGAATGCTGGCTATCGCCCGCTTCGTCATCGCCAGTTGATTGTAGGTCACCATGATAATGCTCGTCGTCATTCCGGCTCCGTCCCTCCAATGCCGAGCGCCTGCTCGATCTTGGCCTTGTTTTGCAGCAGGTTCGCATCGTTCGGCAAGTAGGAGAGCGCCTTCTCATTGTGCTCGTATGCCAGTTCCAGCTCCCCGGTCATCCCGTAGCAGATGCACAGCTGCAGGTGCGGAAGCCATGTCCAGCAGATGAGATTAAGCACGCCGAAATGGTGATCCGGCGGCCGCTCCTGGGAGAGCGCCAGCTTAAACCAATAGATTGCCTTGACGAAATCCTCCCGATCGAGAAAGCACTGGCCGATCGAGCAGCAGAAATCCGCGCGCGGAACGTCGTAAACCATCGATTGCAGCAGCGCCGTCAGCTTCTGGTCGAGCAAGCCCAATTGGTGATAACAAGCCGACAGCCGCGCGCAGGCAGTCAAGTTGTCTTCGAAATATTCGACGGGCTGGTCGAGAAACCGCCGGTACTGCTCTGCCGCTTCCGCGAACCTTCCCGCGTCGGAGAGCTCGTTGGCGTAATAGAAAATGTCCCTCCCCGTCACTTCCCCTTCCCGCTGCACGATTTGCTCCAGAATGCGCAAATTTCTTCCCGTGTTTTCGTGCACTCTGCCGTGCGAGACAGCGATGTCGGTCAAATAGTAGTTGCCTTCTACGAGCAAATACTCATGGACGGGATTGTACCAGCGAAACTGCCTGCTTCGCTTGACGATCCGGTTGCGGCGGGACATCGCCAGCGGATTGCCGTAGGCGTCGAACGCCAGATGGTATTCCATGACGACGGAGTCGACCGCAGAATCGAGCTCGTCTTTCAGCTTCTTCAGCTTCAGCCGATCCTTCTCGCGAAAATAATCGTCGGCATCCAGCCACATCACGTAATCTTGGGTGGCAAACGCGAAGGAGTAATTGCGCGCGTCGGCAAAATGGTCGGTCCATTCGTAATCGTAGATACGATCCGTATAATTGGCGGCGATCTCCTTCGTCCGGTCCGTCGAACCGGTGTCCACGATCACGATCTCGTCGACGAGATCGCTCACCGAATCCAGACAGCGGGCCAGCACTTCCTCCTCGTTGCGCACGATCATGCACAGACTGATGGTGGTCACCTTATCCCTCCTCGTTCCGACCTCTGTCCCATTTTATGTCGCGTTCGCCTTCTCCGCTTGGACAGGTGGTGGAGGTACATCCGCATCAAAAAAATAAAGCCGGCAACATCGTTGCCGACTTCATTCAAACATATGACGCGATTAAGGAGCGCCTTGGGAAGCGATGCCCCAGAACACTTCCGGTCCGACCCTCTCGCCCGTGAACAGCAAGCCGAGCAGGCTTCCGCCGAAAATAAACGCGGAATAGATCGTCTCAGCGGCAGCCGGAGCGAGCAGATCCTGCGCGGTAAAGGCATACGTATCGGAGAATGCGGATAGGCGAACGTTCTGCACCAGCGTGTAGATGACGTTGGCCGGATTATAGACCGTCGTGCCGCGACAGATTTGAATGGCGAAGGTCGTGCCGAGGAGAAGAGAGCTGACGCCGACCATCCCCGTAAGCGTAATGACCTTGTTCGAGACGTTCTCCGTCTGCAAGCCGATAACGCCGAACAGCGCGGGAGTTGCAGTGATCGGGACGCCGGGAGCGCCGGATACGCCCGCGTTCATCGAACTGCGCAGATCCAAAAATCTACCCATTGAGTTAACCTCCTTCATTGTGAAGTTGGTATAGTGTATGTCCAATCGGCACGGATGCTTGGACAGACCTCACGGGGGTAGTTGTGTATTTTAGCGCGCGGAAGAGGCTGATCTATAAGCAGCGAATGCTGCTCAAGATCAGCCTCTCGCCGTCTTGCGTTATCTGAACATCGTATACAGTTTGAGCAGATGCAGCATGTTATTGGGATCGATTCTCTGGGCGATGATGAAGTTGACCAGTTGATCTTCCTGCGTCTCCGTGAGCGGTTCGCTCAAAATTTTGGCGAACGTCTTCACCCATCTTCTCACTTTGGCGCGGTCCTGGAGATCGTATTTCGTGGCGCCTTCCAAATGTCCTTTGATCTTCTCCTTGACGGCGGGATTTTTCATCTTCAGCTTTACGCGCTCGACGAATTCCGTCTTGATGCCGAACTTCTGATAACCCGGGTTCAACGAGGGTCACGCTCCTTCCTGCGGCTGCTCGGTACATCTTATGCCGCGGGCGGACGCGCGATGACTCCCGCTCAGTCGAGCGGCTCGTCCCGAAGCTGCGTTTCCCTCGCCAAATAGTCTCTGAGCGGGCCGTAGGCCGGGGAGGACCAGAACGATTCCGAAGACGTCAGAGAGGCTGCGTCGTCCCTGGCCTGCTCCAGCACTTCGAAGTCGTTCAGCAGGTTGGCCAGCCGGAATTCCGGCATCCCGCTCTGCTTCGTTCCGAAAAACTCCCCCGGCCCCCGGATCTCCAAGTCCCGGCGGGAAATCTCGAAGCCGTCGTCCGTCTCCGTCATCGCTCTCATTCTCTCCTGGCCGTTTTCCGATTTCGGATCGGCGATCAGAATGCAGTACGACTGGTGCTCGCCCCGGCCGACCCGCCCCCGAAGCTGGTGAAGCTGGGACAAGCCGAACCGGTCCGCGTCCATGACGATCATCAGCGTCGCGTTCGGCACGTCCACTCCGACCTCAATTACCGTCGTGGAGACGAGCACATGCGTCTTCCCGGCAGCGAACTCCGCCATCGTCTCTTCCTTCTCCGCTGCCGTCATCCGGCCGTGCAGCAGCCCGACCGTAAGCTCCGGCAAAGCTTGGGAGAGCTGGATGTGCAGGTCGATCGCGTTCTGGACGTCCAGCTTCTCCGACTCCTCGATCAGCGGGCAGATGAAGAACGTCTGCCTGCCGTCCGACGCTTCCTTGCGGATGAAGCCGAGCACCCGATCCATCATCTCGTGCTTCACCGAATACGTCTTGATCGGCTTGCGGCCTTTCGGCCGCTCCCGGAGCGTGGAGACGTCCATATCCCCGAACACCGTAATGGCCAGCGTGCGCGGAATCGGCGTCGCGGTCATCGTCAGCACGTCCGGATTCATGCCTTTGCGCCTTAGAATGCTGCGCTGGTTCACGCCGAACCGATGCTGCTCATCTGTCACGACAAGGCCAAGGCTGCGGAAGAACACGTCCTCTTGAATGAGCGCATGCGTGCCGACGATGATGTCGAGCAGTCCCATCTGCAGCGACGCGATCAGATCCCGACGTTTGCGCTCGGTCAAGCTGCCGGTCAGCAGGCCCACCTGGATGCCGTAGGGCTCGAACATCTTGCCCAGCGATCGGGCATGCTGCTCGGCCAATATTTCCGTCGGCACCATCAGAGCTCCCTGATGTCCCGCGCGCACGGTCGCGTACAGCGCCACCGCCGCCACGACCGTCTTGCCGGAGCCCACGTCTCCTTGCAGCAGCCGGTTCATCACGTAAGGCTGCTTCATATCGTGCAAAATCTCGTTGATGACCTGCTTCTGCGAACCGGTCAACTCGAACGGAAGCGCCCCGACGAACGCACGAATCTCGTCGTTGTCAACGGCGTGAACAAGTCCGTCCGTCTTCCGCGAATGCATCGCCCGGTACGCTTGCAGCTTCAATTGAAACAGGAACAGCTCCTCGTACACCATCCGGCGTCGGGCTTCCTGTCCGTCCTTCGTATTCTCCGGCTTATGAATGCCGGCGATCGCGTCCTTGCGGGCCATCAGCCCGTGCTTGTCCGTCAGCTCCGGCGGCAGAATCTCCGGAATATACGCGCCGAACTGGGTCAGCGCCTTGTCGATCAAGCCCCTCATCGCCGACTGGGTAATGTCGCCTCCGACGGAGTAAACCGGCTGCAAGGTGCCCGTCTTCGCGCCGCCGCGGTCCGGAAACTCCGAATCCGCCACGGTCAGCTGCCGCCGCCGCTGATCCCACTTGCCGGTCAGCGTAATTTCCCGCTCGAGCGTAAGCTGCTCCTTCAGGAACGCCCGGTTGAACCAGACGGCGGTCACGAGCGTCGCATCGACCGTCACGCGGCAGAGCAGCCGCGACTTGCCGCCGTACCTCTGCAGCGAGGGAAGGGACGCGATTGTCCCCTGAATCGTAATTCTCTCGCCGTCTTTCACTTCCCGCAGATCGCGGATGCGGTAATCCTCGTACCGAAACGGATAATATTCGATCAGCTCTCCGACGGTGGAAATGCCCAAGGCGTGGAACTCCCCCGCTTTGCGGGGACCCACGCCTTGAAGTTTCGTCAGAGGAATTTGGAACAATGAGATAGACATAAGACCAACCTCTTTATCTGCTTGCCTCTATCAGGAGCCGAGCGGGAACACGAACAATCCGATCGTTCCCGGCCCCGCATGCGCGCCGATGACCGGCCCGATCTCGGTCTCCTCGTATTCCTTCACGTTAAGCTTGCTCTTGAGCAGCTCGGCCATCTCCGCCGCCCCGTCCGAGTATCCCGGCGTAATCGCCACGATCAGGCTCACCGGCGTGTCCTTCAGATCGGTTTCCAGCACTTCGACGATGCGGGACATCGCCCGCTTCTGGCCTCTGGCCTTGTCGAACGGGTACACGAAGCCTTCCTTGTCGATCGACAGAATCGGCTTAATGTTCAGCAGCGAGCCGAGCACGGCCGAAGCCTTGCCGATGCGGCCGCCTTTCTGCAAGTACTCAAGCGTGTCCACGAGAAAATAAAGGCGAAGCTCCGAGCGCATTCGCTCGACCTCGGCGATAATGTCGGCTTTGTCCGCGCCGGCTTGCGCCAGCTCGGCCGCTCTGACGACGATTTTGCCGTAGCCGAAGGAAGCGGACTTCGAATCGATGACCGTCACGTCGGCATCGTCGTCCAGCATCGACTTGGCGATCGTCGCCGACTGGTACGTGCCGCTCATCGCGCTCGACAGCTGAATGGAGATAACCGAATGGCCTTCGTCCGTCAGCCTCTTGTACACCTCGTGGAAATCGGCCGGAGAAGGCTGCGAGGATGTCGCAAGCTTGCCGAAGCTCGCCAGCTTCTTATAAAAATCCGCCGGCTGAAGCTCAATGTTGTCCAGGTAGCTTTCTGCGCCGAAATTCACCTTCAGAGGTACCATCTCGATGCCAAGCTTCTCCCTTGTCGCCAGCGGGATATCCGCCGTGCTGTCCGTGACCACAACAATCGATGCCATAGCCTGTCTCCTCTCGCCTCACATGAATTTTACGGTTCGACCGCGAACAAGTACGGATACAGCGGCTGGCCGCCCTCGTGAACCTCGACCTCCGCGTCCGGATAAGTCTCCCCGAGCCATCTTGCCAGCTCTTCGGTCTGCTCCTCGTCCGCGCCCTCCCCGGTCAGCACCGTCAGAATCTCCTCGCCGGTCGCCAGAAGCGATCCGAGCAGCCCCTTCGCCGCTTCCGGCAAGCTCTCGTCCGACACGACGATCTTCTTGTCCTGAATGCCGATGTAGTGGCCTTCCTTGATCTGCACGCCGTCCATCTCGGTATCCCTGACCGCCTTCGTGACCGAGCCCGTCACGACCCGTTCGAACGCTTTCGTCATTCTGTCGATGTTCGTCTGCTCCGGCTCGCTTTCCTGGAACGCCAGCATCGCCGCCATGCCTTGCGGCAGCGTGCGGGTCGGAAGCACCGTCACCGGACGCTCCGCCAGTTCCGCCGCCTGCTTCGCCGCCATGATGATATTCGGATTGTTCGGCAGCACGATGACATGATGCGCGGACAACGAAGCGATGGCGCCGAGCAGATCCTCCGTGCTGGGATTCATGCTCTGGCCGCCGGAGAGCACGATGTCGACTCCGAGGCTGCGGAACAGCTCCGCATTGCCGTCGCCGACGCTGACCGCCACAATGCCGTACGAGGCCAGCTCGTAGACGTCGGGATTCGGCTCGCTCTCCGGAGAAGCGGTAACGGCCGGCAGGTCGACGACGCCCGGAAGCGCGTAATCGACTTTCGGCGTTTCCTGCGAAGCATGAGTCTCCTTCGGAGCGGAGAAAGCTGGCGCGTCATGATTCTGAGCCAGCAGCTCGCGATGCTGCTCCTGCATGTTCAGGATATGAATTTGCGTAATTTCCCCGTACGCGAGCGCCAGATTCAGCACATCGCCGGGGCGGCGGGAATGAACGTGCACCTTGACGATGTTGTCGTCCTCGATCAGGATGATCGAATCGCCGTCGCGTTCGAGCGCCTGCCTGAACGTGCGCTCCGGGAACGGAGCCGCCGTCGTGAAGCGCTGAATGAAAAACTCCATATCGTAAGGGAAAGCGATGCTTTCCGTCGTAATTTTCGATTGCGCGGACGTTGCCGCGGAAGCCGGCTTGCGCTCCGGCGCGGGCGCGATGGAAGGCGCGGGGCGCACTTCGGCCGGACGCGCAGCCGAATCTTCCGAATCCGGGGCGCTGCCGCTCAAGTAATCGACGAAGCCCTCGTAAATATAGACGAGGCCTTGGCCGCCGGAATCGACGACACCGACCTGCTTCAGCACAGGCAGCATGTCCTGCGTCCGCGCGAGCGTCTCAAGCGCTTTGGCGTACACCTCGCGCATCAGCTCCGTCAGATCCGCCGTGCGGCGCGCCACGGTCAGCCCATGCTTGGCCGCTTCCCGGGCCACTGTGAGAATCGTTCCTTCGACCGGCTTGACCACCGCTTTGTAAGCGGTATCAACTCCCTGTTGCAGGGCACTCGCGAACAGGGGCGCCGTAAGCTCGCGTTGGCCTGTTATTGCGCGCGCGAAACCGCGGAACAATTGGGACAGAATAACGCCCGAATTGCCCCGCGCTCCCATCAGAAGCCCTTTGGACAGCACTTCCGCCGCCCTGCCGGCTTCCTCCGAAGGCTTATTTTTCAATTCGGCCACGCCGGCCGACATCGTTAAGTTCATATTCGTTCCCGTGTCGCCGTCCGGCACGGGAAATACGTTCAGGGCGTTGACGCGTTCCTCGTTGCGGGACAATCTCTCCGCGCCGAGCAAGATCATGGCCGCCCATTCACTTCCGTTCAAGAAGCGCTTACTCAATGATGAATTCCCCTTCCCTAAAATGAGCTACTTCAGTACTCGCACTCCTTGAACGTTTACGTTCACTTGGTCGACACGCAGGCCGACGACTTCTTCCAGCACGTACTTCACTTTGGATTGAATGTTGTGGGCGACTTCGGAAATCTTCGTTCCGTAGCTGACGATGACGTACAGATCCAGATGAACCTGCTCGCCTTCGTGGCGGACTTCAACGCCGCGCGACAGGTTTTCCCGTCCCAGCAGCTCCGCGATCCCGTCCTTCAAGCCTTTGCGGGACGCCATGCCGACCAGTCCATAACAATCCAATGCCGCCGAACCGGCAACCACGGCGATTACTTGATCCGCTACGTCAATCTTTCCGTTCTCCGAGACGAGCTGCAGAGGCATGGAAATTCACTCCTTTATGGCTTATTATGGACTATACCTCATTGTACTATAAAAAAACGGGAGAATGAAGCCGTTAAGCTGTCATTTCTCGCGATTAAACCGCAAAAGCTTGAGGTACGCGCTTTTTTCGTTGCATCCGGATACGCGCTATGCTAAGATAATGAAGTATTTGTATGGACGTGGCAAGGAGGTGTATTTTAATGGCTCGTAAATGTTATATCACAGGTAAAACGCCAGGTTCGGGCAACCACAAGTCTCACGCGAACAACACTTCCCGCCGTACTTGGGGGGTTAACGTACAAAAAGTGCGCATTCTGGTGAACGGCAAGCCTAAGCGTGTATATGTCAGCGCCAAGGCTCTGAAATCCGGAGCGGTAACCCGCGTATAAGGATAGACCGATTCGACCATGAGAAAAGAACCGTCAGACTCGTCTGACGGTTTTTCTTTTTATGCTTGCCTACTACAAGGCGTCAATTTTTGTGAAAAGTGTTGAGAATCGCTTTGACGAAGCCACCTAAAAATTTCGGCAGCTTGATGGTGTAAAACTTCATCGTCCCATCCCTCCTCCGCAGGCTGAACCCTCGCAAGCTTCTTCTCTTCGCCGAAGCCGCTACTGATTCCAATGTATGCAGGAGAAGTTTTGTCCTATGCCAGACAAATTGTCAGCGCAGGGAAGCAATTGCCTCCGCCCGGTCCGCGTGTCCGAAAATATACGTCCCCGCCACCAAGGAATTCGCTCCGGCTTCCTTGACGAGCGCTGCGGTAGCTGCGTTAATTCCGCCGTCCACCTGGACGTAAATATCGTTTCTGCCGTGACGCTCGAGCATATGGCGCAGATCGCGCAGCTTGGACAGCATCGCGGGAAGGAAGCTTTGGCCCCCGAACCCGGGATTGATCGTCATAATGAGAATAAGGTCGATCTCATCCAGCATGTATTCCAGCACGGACAGCGGAGTATGCGGATTCAAGGCGACTCCCGCCTTCATGCCAAGCTCCTTCGCTTCCGTTAGAGTACGGTGCAGGTGGACGCACGCTTCGGGATGCACCGTCACCCGCTCGGCGCCGGCTTTGGCCAGCGCGGGAAACAGCGACTGCGGGTTCTCCACCATCAAGTGCACGTCGAAAAACAGCTTCGTGACCGGGCGGATCATCTCCACGATCGGCGGTCCGAACGTCAGGTTCGGCACGAAATGTCCATCCATAATATCAATATGTACCCAATCCGCTCCGGCTGCTTCAATGCTGCGAATTTCATCGCCTAGCTTAGAGAAGTCCGAAGCGAGAATGGACGGGGCGATAATCGTCATGTCAGTACCTCCGCTTGTTTTCTTTCCACTCCGTCATGAAACTTGCGTAATTGTCGTACCGGCTGACGGCAATCCGTCCTTGCTCCTTCGCCTCCAGCACGGCGCATTGCGGCTCGTGCGTGTGCGTGCAGCCCCGGAATTTGCAGGCGGACGACAGCTCCGCGAATTCGCGGAAGCACGATCCGATCTCGTCGATGCCCAGCTCGGCGAAATCCAGCTGACTGAAGCCGGGAGTATCGGCCATGTAGCCGCCCCCTGCGAGCGGAACAAGCTCGACGTGACGCGTCGTATGCTTGCCGCGTCCCAGCTTGTCGCTGATCTCGTTCGTCTCAAGCTTCAGCCCAGGCACGAGCGCGTTGACGAGCGACGACTTGCCGACGCCGGACTGGCCCGCAAGCACGTTGATGTGTCCGGCCAGTTCGGCCCGCAGCTCGTCCAGCCCTTCGCCCAGATGAGCGCTCGTCTTCAGCACCCGATACCCGATCGAGGAGTACAAGGCTTCCGCTGCCGCGACATCCCGGCGAATACGTTCGCCTTCTTCCCCTTCGGGAATCCGGTCCAGCTTCGTCAGCACGATCACCGCATCCAGGCCGGCATGCTCGATGTGCACGAGAAACTTGTCGAGCAGGCCGAGACTCAGCTCGGGCCTGACGACGGAAAACGCGAGCACGGCCAGATCGGCGTTGGCGACCGGCGGACGCACGAGTTCCGAGGAACGGGGGAGGATTTCGTCCACCGTCCCTTCCCCGTTCTCCGTCTCGCCGTAGACGACGCGATCCCCGACCAGCGGAGACTCGCCCCGCTTCTTGAAGATGCCTCTGCCCCGGCACTGCACCGGCTCTCCGCCTTGCTCGCCCTGCACGTAATAATATCCGCTTAACGCTTTAACGATAATGCCCTCGGGCACTCGCATGCAGCTCCTTTTGCCTTCCGGCCCAGCTTGCCGACGATTGGAGCCGCCCGTTACTGCCCGGCGTCTCCCCCGTCCCCGTCATGGTCCGAATAGTCTTCGATGTGTTCGTCCACCGGCGGCTCTCCGTCGCCGGAGTCGCCCGGATCGGGATCCGGCGACGTCGATGCGGGTATATTCCGATCGTCGTAGTAGACCGGCTCGGATTTCAGGAATACGCCGTCGCGCATAATGGTGATCAATCCGGTCTTATCCGGGGACAGGATGAGCTTGACCGGGAACGAAGTCGTCGAGCTGATCCTCTTCGATACGTTCACGATATTGTCTCCCGTCGCGTCGGAATACAGAATCTGAATATCGCTCGGCTGTCCTTCCACGGCCGGAGAGACGGTGACCTCCAGCTTCTTCTCCAGAGCGTCCGCCGGGAATCCGCTGCTGACCCAGATTTGCACTTTCGTTTTCGGAGTGACCATCTCGTCCTTATTGGCCGGGAATTGCTTAAACACTTCGTCCTTCGGCGTGCTGTAGCTCGGCTCGCGGAATACTTCCTGCAGCACAAGGTTTTCCCGCTCGATCATCGCTTTGGCTTCGTTCTCCAGCTTGCCAATCAAGTCCGGCATCGGGAACGCTTCCTCGCCTTTGCTGACGACCAGCGTGATTTTCGTCGTTGCCGAGGTCGGATCGAACTTGGCTTCGGCCTCGGGAATCTGATCGAGAACCGTTCCCGGCTCGCTCTCGTTGTGCCTGTCGACGGACAAAATGTTGTTCGGATTAACTCCCATCGCCTGAAGCTGAGCGACCGCCGCATCGTACTGCAGTCCGGTCAGCGCCGGCATCGGCGGAAGCTCCTTCTCTTTGCCGACCGTCAGTTCGATCGGAGAGCCTTCCTTGGCCACGACGTCTTTCTTCGACTGGTCGATGACCTTTCCGCCTTGCTCCTTGTCTTCGACTTCCTCGTATTTAATCGGGTCGACGATCTGGAACCCGGCCGTGGTCAAAATTTCGATCGCCCTCTGCTCTGTTTCGCCGATGACATTCGGAACCTCGACATCTTCGTTGGTTACGCCCTTCAGCAGAGTGACCGCCCAGATGAGTACGCCGATCAGCACGACGGCTATGACGCCCAGCACGGTCGGCAGCACCCATCTGCGCTTGCCCTGTTCCCCATCGTCTTCGTTCCAGCGCTCCTCCGCGGAGGAGGTTTTGATCGCCGGAGCTTCAAGCGTATTGCGCATATCGGGGCGAATCGCCGGAACGACCCTCGTCTTGTCCTGCTCGTCTTCGTCATCGCTCGCGTATTGCCGTGCCGGTTCGTTCAGCCGATCCGGCCGCATGCACGTTTCCAGATCGCGCTGCATTTCCTTGGCCGACTGGTAGCGCTCCTGCGGATTTTTGCGCATCGCCCGCAGAATGACGTTTTCCACGCTTTGCGGAATGTACGGATTCACCAGGCGCGGCTGCTCGAACGGCTCCTGCAGATGCTTCAGCGCGACGCTGATCGGGCTTTCTCCCAGGAACGGAAGCCTTCCGGTCAGCATCTGGTACAGCACGATACCGAGCGAGTACAGGTCCGACTTCTCTCCGGTGGCGACGCCTTTGGCATGCTCCGGGGAGAAATAATGAACCGAACCGATGACGGAGCCGGTCTGCGTAATCGTCGAAGAAGTAACGGCGCGGGCGATGCCGAAGTCCGTCACCTTGACGCGGCCGTTGTTGCCGATCAGGATGTTGTGAGGCTTAATATCGCGATGGATGATTTGATTATGATGGGCGTGCTCCAGGGCGTCGCAAATTTGCACGGCGAATCTCACCGCTTCTTCCGCCTGCAGAGGAGCCCGTTCGCGAATGATTTCGTTCAGATTGGCACCGTCGACGAATTCCATAACGATGTAATGCGTATCGTCGACTTGTCCGACGTCGTAGATGCTGACGATGTTCGGATGGGACAACGACGCCGCGGCCTGGGCTTCGCGCCGAAATCTCTTGATGAAATCGTCGTCGTGGGTAAATTGCTGACGCAGCACCTTCACCGCCACGAAACGGTTCAGCAGCAAATCCTTCGCTTTATAGACGAGGGCCATGCCTCCGCCGCCGACTCGAGCCAGCAGTTCGTAACGTCCGCCGAGCGTATGTCCGATCATGCCGATTCTCCTCCCGCGGCGTATGCCCGTCCGCCGTCCGCGACAAGCACAACCGTAATGTTATCGTCCCCGCCCGCTACGAGGGCCAGATCGATCAACTGCTGGGCCTGCTGGTCCAGGTCGGCGCCCGGATGCTCCAGCGCGGCCTGCACCTCGGAAGGCTCCACCAATCCGCTCAGCCCGTCGCTGCACAGCAGCAGAACATCCCCGCTCCGCCAATCGATAATCTGGACATCCGCGTCGACTTCCCGATCCGTTCCCAGCGCTCTCGTCAGCACGTTGCGGCGCGGATGATGAGCCGCCTCCTGCGGGGTCAGCTGGCCGGATTTCGTCAGCTCGTTCACCAGCGTGTGGTCTTCCGTCAGCAGCTCAAGCCGCCCGCCGCGCAGCCGATACGCCCGGCTGTCGCCGATATGCCCGATGAGTCCGGCATCTCCCCGAATCATCGCCATGACGACGGTCGTGCCCATGTTGTGGTACTGGTCGTTAAGCGACGCCGTATCGAACACGGTTTTGTTGGCTTGGCGTATGATCTCCCTGAGCTTGGGGACGCTATCGGCTACGGACGCCGCATGCTCCCAGGTTTGCAGGGATTGAACCAGGCTGTCCACGGCGAGCGAGCTGGCTACATCGCCCGCGCGATGGCCGCCCATTCCGTCGGCGACGATCGCCGCCGTCCACCCGCCCGGGAGAACGCCGCTCCAAGCCTGGTCTTCATTGACTTGCCGGACTTTGCCGACATGACTTCGCAATACCGTTAACATCTCGCATCACCCCGTCGTCGTCTCCATATGCTTCGCCCGCAGCTGGCCGCACGCCGCCGCGATGTCATGGCCTTGTTCCCTGCGAATCGTTACGTTCACGTTTTTCTTCTGCAACACTCGCTGGAATTCGAAAATATCGTCCCGGGGCGTTCTGACGTAGTTGCGTTCCGGCACATAGTTGACGGGAATCAGATTGACGTGGCACAGCATATCCTTCAGTACGTCCCCGAGTTCCTCCGCATGCTCCGGCCGATCGTTCATGCCTCCGATCAACGCATATTCGAACGTGATTCTTCTGCCCGTTTTCTCGATATAGTATTTGCAGGCGTCGATAACGTCCGCAAACGGATACCTCCGGTTGACCGGCATCAGCTTCGAGCGCAGCGCATCGTTCGGCGCATGGATCGAGATCGCCAGATTGATCTGCGTGTTCTCGTCCGCGAACCGGATCATGTTCGGCACGATGCCGCTCGTAGACACCGTAATATGCCTTGCCCCGATGTTAAGTCCTTTCGGATGGATCATCGTCCGCAGGAAGCTCATCGTCGCGTCGTAATTCTCGAACGGTTCGCCGATGCCCATAATGACGATGCTAGACACCCGTTCGTCCAGCGGATCGAGAATTTGCTGGGCCTTCACGACCTGCGCGATAATCTCTCCTGCGGTCAGGCTCCGCTTCAGGCCGCCCAGCGTCGAAGCGCAGAACGTGCAGCCGATCCGGCAGCCGACCTGCGTCGTGACGCAGACGCTGTTCCCGTAATTGTGCCGCATGATTACCGTTTCAATCGCGTGATTGTCCTGCAGGCCGAACAGAAACTTGACCGTTCCGTCCTTGGACTCGAACTTGGCAATCTCCGTCAGCGTCACGAACCGGAAGCTCGCGCTAAGTTTATCTCTGAGCGGCTTCGGCAAGTTCGTCATCTCTTCGAACGAATTCACTCTCTTTACGTACAGCCAGTCGAAAATTTGCCCCGCGCGGAACGCGGGTTCCCCCTGCTCCTTGATCCAGTCCTGGATTTGCTCCAACGATAAATCGTAAATAAACGGATTGAGTTGTTCTTCTGGATTATGTTTGACTTTCTCCAACTTCGTCACCACCATTCGTTCATTTTATCATAAAATCAGCCGTTTTGCTTCCGCAGCCGCGCGATGAAGAAGCCGTCGCTTCCGAACATATCGGGCAGCAGCTGCAGCATGCCCTCGAACGGCTCCGTCGCGACTCCCGCTTCGCGAAGAGGCCCCAGCGTCTCCTCGGTCCAGCCCTCGGGGTCGAGGGAAAACGCCGGATGGCGCTGCAGGAACAGCCGAACCGCGTTCTCGTTCTCTTCCGGGGCGATCGTACACGTGCTGTAGACGAGTGTGCCGCCGGGCTTGACCAGCGCTTGAACCCGGTCGAGCAGACGGCTTTGCAGCTCAGACAGGGAGCCGATATCCGCCTCGGACTTGTTCCACTTGATTTCCGGTTTGCGGCGAATGACTCCAAGCCCGGAGCACGGAGCGTCGAGCAGGACGACGTCGAACGATTCCGGCGCAAGCTTGTCGGCCAGCTCCAGCGCATCCGCCGTCATCGTCCGGACGGCCGTAAGGTTAAGCCGTTCGGCCTGCTGCTTGATCAGCGCCTCTTTGTGCGGATGCACATCGTTGGCGACGATCGTTCCTTCGTCGCGCATCTTCTCGGCAAGGTGAGTCGTCTTGCCTCCCGGCGCGGCGCAGCAGTCGAGCACACGCATGCCCGGACGCGGGTCGGCGACGGACGCTACGAGCATCGAGCTCTCGTCCTGAACGGTAAGAGAGCCTTGCTTATACCACTCGCTATGTACAAGATTGCCCGTCCGACTCGCGATAATTCCTTCCGGCGCCAGCCGCGACGGGGCGGCTTCGATGCCGGCGTCCGCCATCTCCGCAAGCACCCGCTCGCGCGTCGTCTTCAGCGGATTGATCCGCGCGGAGACGTGCGGCGGCTCGTTGTTGGCGGCGCACATCCGCTCGGCGGCCGCTTCGCCGAATTCGGCCAGCCACCGCTCCACCAGCCAGAGCGGATGGCTGTGCTCAAGCGCAATCCGTTCCGCCGGCGTCAGTCCTTGCGGCAGCGGGGCCGCGAAGCCTTCCCTTAGGACGGCGCGCAGCACGCCGTTAACGAGGCCGCCGATCCCGGCGTGCCCGCGCTTCTTCGCGATCCCGACCGCCTCGTCGACGACGGCGTGGGCGGGGACGCGGGTCAGCCAGCGCAGCTGGTAGTAGCTCATTCTCAGCAGAGCTCGCACCCACGGCTCTATTTTTTTGGGCCAACCTTTCACCCGGCTTTGCAGCGCATGGTCAATCGTATTGAGCCGCTGAATCGTCCCGTACGCCAACTCGGTCGCCAGCGCTGCATCCGGCCGCGACAACCCCGCGGCCTGAATCGCCTGATTCAGCTCCAATCCGCTGTACGCCCCCCGCGTCTCCACGTTATGCAGCACACTCATCGCCACTTCGCGCGCCCCCTGCGGCTTTCCGCCGGGCAATCGTATCGTCTTCGTCATCCTTCGCATCCTTTATCTGCTTGATTCTTTGTTTTCGCATCTCTGGAATAGCTTCGCGGGACGTCCCGCGCACTTGCTTGCCCCGGTGCTCGCCAATCACTCCCGGTCGCCCAGCGCCGAGGCACTTTTTGGGCCCCCGCACTCTTCTCACACTCCCGGTCGCCCAGCGCCGAGGCACTTTCTTGGCCTCCGCACTCTTCGCACACTCCCGGTCCCCGAGCGCCGAGGCACTTTCTTGGCCTACGCACTCGTCACTCACTCCCGGTCGCCCGATACCGAGGCACTTTTTTGCCCTCTGCCCTACCATCTACTTTTCCCCGGATCCGATTCTAACACGCCTTTATACACACGATAGAGCAAATAGTTGCGTTTAAGGCTGCTCTCGTCACCGCTTTCTCGCCGGCAGTCTCCTCGAAGCACAGCCCAATTGTCGACGATCCGCCGTAAATCGGGACTCTTCGCAAGTCCGTTTTCTTCCAAGGGAATAGCGTTTCCGTCTTCAGGCAGGTTGTTTTCAGCCCGCCAATTGTCGAACTTCCCCTATCGGGCCCGCAACGCACAACTCGCCGAACCATCAAAAAAAGCCCGGGGTTACCCGAGCGTCTTGCCGGGAGCCAGTCGGGCTCCTTTGGCGAACTCCGATGCTTTCAGCGCTTTTTTGCCGGCCGGCTGGACGTCCGTCAGCACGATGCTGCCGTCGCCGGTCCGCACGCGAATGCCGAACGCTCCTGTCTCCAGCACCGCTCCTGGAGCGAACGCGGCCCACTCGGAACGCAGTTCAGCATCCGACGGGCCTGGGACAGCGCAGCCCCACACCTTAAACACTTCACCGTCCATAAAAGTAAAGCCGCCCGCCATCGGGTTGAGCCCTCTGACCCGGTCGAAAATCCGCCGCGAGTTTTGGCTCCAATCGAGCTTCTCGTCCTCTCGGGACAAATTGGGCGCATACGTCGCTTCCTCGCCTGCTTGCGGCGTACGTCCTGCCGTGCCGCCTTCGATTCGCGGCAGCCATTCCAACAGCAGCGCCGAGCCGGCCTCGCTCAGCTTCTCGAACATCGTGCCCGCCGTGTCTTCGTCTGTAATCGGCACTTCGACTTTGGCGATCATGTCTCCGGTGTCGAGCCCTTCCGCCATGTACATCAGCGTCACGCCAGTCACCTTCTCGCCGTCGATGATCGAACGCTGGATCGGCGCCCCGCCCCGATACTTCGGAAGCAGCGAGCCGTGCACGTTGATGCACCCGAGGCGCGGCAGATCAAGCACCGCCTTCGGCAAAATTTGTCCGTACGCAGCCGTCACGATCAGATCCGGCGCGATCTCCGTCACTGCGACGACGCCTTCCGGCGAGCGCAGCTTCTCCGGCTGCAACACCGGCAAGCCCCGCTCCAGCGCGAACGCTTTGACCGGCGGCGGCGTCAATTCCCTTTTCCGGCCCTTCGGCCGGTCCGGCTGCGTCACGACCGCCGCTACCTCGTAGCCGCGCTCCAGCAGCGCCGAGAGCGAAGGCACCGCGAACTGCGGCGTTCCCATAAACAAAATCTTCATTTTAATCTCCATCCTGCTCCTGATCTTCCGGTTTGCGAGCCTCGTACACGGATTCCGCCGAGTCGATGAACAGTACGCCGTTCAAATGATCGACCTCGTGCTGGAACGCCCTGGACAAAAACTCCGTGCTATCGTATTGGATCGGCTTGCCGTGTCGGTCCTGTCCTTTGATTACGATCCGGTTCGCCCGCTTAACGTCGCCTTGAAGGCCTGGAATGCTCAGGCAGCCNTCAGGNCCAAGCTGTTCGCCTTCCGCGAGGACGATCTCGGGATTGACCATCTCGATNAGCTCGTGTTCGTCTCCGACGTCGACGACGATGACTCGCTTCGAAATGCCGATCTGCGGGGCCGCAAGGCCAACTCCGTCGGCGTCGTACATCGTGTCCGCCATGTCGTCCAGCAGCTTGTGCAGATTGGCATTGAATTTCGTCACTTCCTGAGCTCTTTCGCGGAGCACGGGGTCGGGGTGTTTCACGATTAACCGAATGGACATAACGGCATCCTTCCTTTTCATTACAGACGTTGTATTGCCACTCTAATCAAGTTCAGCTAGTAAGACCATTCAGAAATAAGAGGTGATCCCGCTCGAAGCCGATACAGTCGGCTTGCAGCTCCAACATCCCCTCTTCTTCCGTTGCAGCCCGACACAATCGGGTTGCAGCCTTGCTAAACCGCTTGTTTGCTGCTCTAACCCGACTCAGTCGGCTTGCGGTCCCCCGACTATCCGGTTCAATTGGGCAATGCCCGGCCGAACCCAAGATTCGATGCCGAATCCACTCCCTGCATCAGCTTCGTGATCAAAACCGGACTTTTTGAACTTCCCTTCCAATCGAGTTCGACAAATTCGCTTTTCAGCACCGAGAAGGTTGGGAGAGGCTTAGGGACCGAGGAACGGAGCGTAGGCAAACCTACGTGAGTACCGCAGGGCCCGGCTGAATGCAAGATTCGATGTCGAATCCGCTTCCCAGCGTCAGCTTCGTGATCAAAACCGGACTTTTTGAATTTCCTCTCAAAGCATCATTTGCGGATCTACGTCGACGCTGACCTGCACGCCTCCCTTTTTCACCGCATCCGACAGGGAGCCGAGAGTTTCCGCGACGAGGCGGCTCGCATCCATGTCTCCCCGATATTTTACCATACATTGAAACCTGTAGCGATCTTTCAATCTCGCAATCGGAGAAGCGACCGGCCCGAGCACCTCCATCGCCGCCGCCCCGCCGTGGTCGAAGTCTCTGCGAATGCCGAGCGCATCCGCTTTGCCGCGCAATCCGGACGCGAATTGCTGACCGATCGACAGCAGCATAGGGACCGATTCGTGGGAAAAGGTGACGGAGATCAGGCGGCCGTACGGAGGATAACCGAGCTGCTTGCGCAGCACGAGCGCTCTCTCCGCGAACCCGAGATAGTCGTGCCCTTGGGCGGACGTGACGGATTCGTGCTCGGGATCGTACGTCTGGATGACGACCTCGCCCGGCAGCTCGTGGCGGCCGGCCCGGCCGGCCACCTGCGTCAGCAGCTGGAACGTGCGCTCGGATGCGCGGAAGTCCGGCAGGCGCAGCGCGGCGTCCGCAGCCAGCACCCCGACGAGCGTCACGTACGGAAAATCGAGCCCCTTCGCCACCATCTGCGTGCCGAGCAGCACGTCCGCCCGGCGCTCGCGGAATTCGGACAGCCAGCGCTCGTGCGAGCCTTTTTCCGTCGTCGTGTCCACGTCCATCCGAATGACGCGAATGCCCGGAAACGTCGCGGCCAGCGCCTCCTCCACCTTCTGCGTCCCCGTCCCGAAAAAGCGGATGTGCGGACTCTCGCAGCTTGGGCAAGTTTTCGGTTCGCCTTCCGAGTAGCCGCAGTAGTGGCAGCGCAGGTTTTGCGAGCCGCGGTGGTAGGTCAGCGAAATTTCGCAGTGGGGGCACGCGGCCGTATAGCCGCAGGACCGGCACATGACGAACGTCGCGTATCCTCTCCGGTTCAGCAGCAGCACCATCTGCTCCTGCTTCTCCAGCCGGCTGCGAATGGCGTCGGCCAGCATCCGGCTGAACATCGCCCGGTTGCCCAGCTTCAGCTCCTCGCGCATGTCGACGACATGGACGCGGGGCAGCGGCCGGTTCGCCACCCGTTCCGGCAAGGCGATATAGGCCGTCTCCCCGAGCGCCGTCTCTCTTCCTTCATAGACGGCCGCTTCATAGGTTTCGAGAGCGGGAGTCGCCGAGCCGAGCACGACGACGGCGTTATGGAGCCGCGCCCGCTCGATGGCAACGTCGCGCGCGTGATACTTCGGGCTCTCCTCCTGCTTGTAGGACGTTTCGTGTTCTTCGTCGATGACGATCAGTCCGATGCTCGTAAAAGGGGCGAAAATCGCCGATCGCGCCCCAACCGCCACCTGCGCCCTTCCTTCGCGGATTTTGCGCCATTCGTCGTAGCGTTCCCCGTGTGACAGCCGGCTGTGAAGCACGGCCACCCGCGCGCCGAACCGGCTCTTGAACCGCTCGACCATCTGCGGCGTCAGCGCAATCTCCGGGACGAGCACGATCGCTTCGCGCCGCGAATCGAGGCAGCGCTGAATCGCCTGCAAATAAATTTCCGTCTTGCCGCTCCCCGTCACGCCGTGCAGCAGGAACGTGCGGCTGACCCGCGCGTCCAGCGCCTCGCGAATCGGCGCCAAAGCCGTCTCCTGCTTCGGCGTCAGCCGCATCGGAGCGCTGGCCGGAAAGTCGCGGTCCGCATACGGGTCCCGATCCTCCGTCACCGGCCGGATCTCGACCAGCCCCCGCTCCTCCAGCGAACGGATCGTGCCGGACGTCGTCCCCAGCGTCTCCGCCAGCTTCGCGAGCGGAACCGGTTCGTTATGCTCCGCCAGATAAGCCGCCAGCTCGCGCTGCTTGCCCGCTCGCGTCGGAATCGACCCGGCCGCCTCCAGCAGACGCTCCGTCTCGACCGGAAACACCGTCAGCACCGTCTTCACCGATAACTGGTCCTCGACGCGCTGCCGCTCCTCCAGTCGGCCTTCCCTCAGCCATTGCTTCAGCAGCGTCCCCTGATCGGGATACTGCTGAAGCAGCGAGGCGAGCTTAAGCGGCTTGCCTTTGCCCAGCGCAAGCAAAAGACCGCCGCTCAGGGCGATCTCCGCATCGGACCAGACCGCTCCGGCGGCCTGCTGCACATATTTCTCCACTCGTCCCTTGAGCGCAGCGGGCAGCATCGCCTGCAAAGCGACGGTTAACGGACAGAGCCACCTGCGGCTGATCCATTCTCCAAGCGCCACCAGCTCGGCGGACAGCGGAGGCATCGCGTCGAGCACTTCCTCCAACGGCTTCAGCTTCCCTCGCTCGACCTCGGCGTCGTCGCCCATCCCGGTCACGATGCCTTGAAGCTTGCGCGGCCCGAACGGCACCGCTACCCGGCTGCCGACTTCGACCCATTCGCGCAGCCGATCCGGAATCGCATAATCGAACGTCCGGTCGGTGTCCCGGCTCGGAACGTCCACGATCACTCTGGCTACCCTCATCGATTCGCCGACCCTCTCCCCGCGTCCTGGACGATGTCGAGCAGCCGCTCGGCGACGGCTCTCTTCGCCATTTGCGGCAGATGCTCGGCGAAGCCGCCGCGTCCGTACACGCTGACGATATTCGTCTCCGTGCCGAAGCCCGCTCCCGCCTCGGCCACGTTGTTGGCGACAATCAGGTCGCACTTCTTCCGCGCCAGCTTGTCCAGCGCATGCTTCTCCACGTCCGTCGTCTCCGCCGCGAAGCCGACGATGAAGGGGCCGCCTCCGCGCGCTTCCTTCCATTCCCCGACCTCCTGCAAAATGTCGGGATTGCGGACGAGATCCAACGTAAACGAATCCGACGTTTTCTTGATTTTCTGATCCGCGCGGCTGGCAGGCCGGTAGTCGGCCACGGCAGCCGCCTTGATCACCACGTCCGCCCCGTCCAGCCGGCTCAACACCTCGTCCCGCATTCGCAGCGCCGAATCCGTTCGAATCACGTTCACCCCATGAGGAGGCTCCGCCTCCGTCCTGCCGCACACGAGCGTAACCTCCGCTCCGCGGTCACGGGCGGCTTCCGCGATGGAGAACCCCATTTTTCCCGAAGAGTCGTTCGTAATGTAACGCACGGGATCGATCCGCTCGACCGTCCCCCCTGCCGTAATCAGCACCCGCTGCCCGGCCAGCGGCTTGGGACCAACCAGCTTCGCCACGACGGCATCCACGATCTCGTCCGGCTCAGCCAGCCTGCCTTTGCCAACGTAACCGCACGCCAATTGGCCGGTCCCCGGCTCCACGAAATACACGCCGCGCGAGGCCAGCTTGTTCACGTTGTCGATCACCGCGGGATGCTCCCACATATGGACGTTCATCGCCGGCGCGATCAGCAGCGGAGCCGTCGTCGCCAGCAGCGTCGTGCTGAGCATATCGTCCGCCAAACCGTTGGCGAGCTTGGACAGCATGTTGGCCGTCGCCGGAGCCACGACCGCGAGGTCCGCGGAGTCCGCCCAGTCGATATGCTGCACGATCGCGGCGTCGCGCTCGTCGAACACGTCCGTCGCCACAGGGTGACGGGTCAGCGTCTGCAGCGTCAACGGCGTAATGAACTTCGTCGCCCCTTCCGTCATCATGACGCGGACCGACGCCCCCAGGCCGACCAGACGGCTGCACAGAGTCGCCGCCTTGTATGCCGCGATGCCTCCCGTTACGCCTACCAGTATCGTTTTGCCCGTAAGCGGCTTGCTCATGGATTCCCCTCCCACAGTCTTGAAGCCTAGGGCGTGTATGCAAACCCGCTCAGAGGCATCTATCACCGCCTTTACGCCCCTTGCTTCGTCACTTTTGCTTGACGTACCCCGGTACGCCTTCACAAAAGTTCCTGGCATGGAACGAAAATTCAGCAACATCTGCTATCCTCGGAGATTGCATACACGCCCTAGAAAAAAAACAACCGCGCGGGTTGTCTTTCCTTCTTGTTCCGTATCCGGTTGCTTGTTGCCGACTTGCTATTCCCCGGCTGCGACAGCCGGCTTGAGGTGCTCGACTTTGATCGCTTCCTGGTAGATCTCTTCGAGCGCCACGCCTACCTGCTTGTGGGACTTCGGAGCGCCGAGATTGCACATGACGCCTTCGCGCAAGTTGCGCGCCCGCTTGGCGGCGGCCACGACGAGCGTATATTTGCTGTCGACCTTCTTCACCAATTCATCAATGGATGGATATAGCATGCCATTCACCTCTTCTTTAGACGTTGTCCGCGGTTTTGAGCGTCTCGAACTGCTCGAACAGTTCCCCGAGAAAACGCTCCCGCTTGCAGTGCTCCGCCGTAATGATCGAGCCGATGCGGCTGCAGGCCAGATCGATCTCGTCGTTGACGACGGCATAATCGTAATGGTGCAGCAGATTCATCTCTTCGACCGCCACCGACAGCCGATGATCGATCGTCGCCTGGGACTCCGTGCCCCGACCGACGATTCTCTGTTTCAGCTCGTTAAGCGACGGAGGCATGAGGAAAATAAAGACGCCCTCTGGGAACTTCTCCCTCACCTTGATGGCACCCTGCACTTCGATCTCCAAAATGATGTCCTTGCCTTCCGCCAGCGTCTTCTCCACGAACTCCCGCGGAGTGCCGTAGTAGTTGCCGACGTATTCCGCATACTCCAGAAGCGCGTCCGTCTCGATCATTCGCTTGAACTGCTCATGCGTCTTGAAGAAGTAGTTGACGCCGTCCTGCTCGCCTTCGCGGGGAGAGCGGGTCGTCGCCGACACGGAGTACACGAGCCCGGGAAGCTTGCCGCGCAGCGCGGAGCATACCGTTCCTTTGCCGACGCCCGAAGGGCCGGATAATACGAATAAAATCCCTTTGTTCATCGTGTTCCCCAATTCATTCATCGTGTTCGTCGTCTTTGGTAGACAACCGGTGCGCAACCGTCTCCGGCTGAACGGCCGACAAAATCACGTGATCGCTGTCCGTAATGATGACCGCGCGCGTGCGGCGACCGTAGGTCGCGTCGATCAGCATGTGCCTGTCCCGCGCCTCCTGGATGATCCTCTTGATCGGAGCCGATTCCGGGCTCACGATAGAAATAATCCGATTCGCGGACACGATATTGCCGAATCCGATATTGATCAGCTTGATCGCCATGGTATGCACTTTCCCCCCGGTCATTCCTACCACACAGGTGCGGCCGGCACCCGAACCGTCGCTTCCAGTGTTGCCAGAAGCGGCCCGCCGCATACTGAAGGCCGATAATGCCCTGTTTTATACATCTATCGATTATTGCCTATTGTACTTCAAATCCCCTGGGGGGACAAGAGGAACTAAAGGCTTAATTAGCGGGATTCCGATTCAGGCTCGGACTCTTGGAACGGACGTATTCCGTCAAGGAAACGGTCATCTCGTAAGCCATGAACGGAGTCATCAGATAGATGCCGTTAAAATGGGCCATCGCGGCGTCCAGCAGCTCTTCGGCGATCTTCACGCCTTCGGCGCGGCCGGCGGCGCCTTCCAGTCCGCTCATTCGCTGGCGAACCGAATCGGAGAGCTGGATGCCCGGAACCTCGTTGTGCAAATATTCGGCGTTGCGCCCGCTCGCGAGCGGGAAAATGCCGAGGAAAATCGGGACTGTCAAATGTTTGGTCGATTCCGCGATCTGCACGATCAGCTCAGGGTCGTACACCGGCTGGGTCATAATGTAGTCGGCTCCTGCCGATATTTTGCGCTCCAGCCGCTGCACCGCTTTATCCAGATGCTTGACGTTCGGGTTAAAAGCCGCGCCGACGACGAACTTGGCCTTCTGCTTGAGCGGCTTGCCCGAGAAGGCGATCCCTTCGTTGAGCTGCTTGATCATGCGAATGATTTCGAATGAGGTCAGGTCGTACACCGAGCTGGAGCCGGGCAAATCCCCGAACTTGGCCGGGTCTCCGGTCACCGCAAGCACGTGATCAATGCCGAGCGCGTCGAAGCCCATCATATGCGACTGCGTGCCGATCAGGTTGCGGTCGCGGCAGGCGATATGGGCGAGAGGCTTGATGCCGACCCGCTCCTTCAGCAGCGCGGCCAGCGCCAAGTTGCTCATGCGGGTGACGGCCAGCGAATTGTCCGCCATCGTCAAGGCGTCGGCTTTCGCGTCCTTCAGCGCCTGCGCGCCCGCCATAAACTTCGTGATATCCAGATCGCGCGGCGGGTCCAGCTCGACGATGATCGTGTGGCGTTCGCGCACGAGATCGACGATGCTCGGCTCGGCATCATGCGTCGGCGGCTCGACTGGCGCAGGAGCCGCTTCGACGACGACCGCCGGGCTCTCGGCCGGAGCCGGAGCGGCCGACTGCTCGGCCGGCAAATATCCCTGCAGCGCCTTGGCGATCTCCGCGATATGCTCCGGCGTCGTTCCGCAGCAGCCCCCGATCAGCTTCGCTCCCGCGTCTGCGAACCGGAGAGCCGACGCTCCGAAATATTCCGGCGTCGCCGAGTAGACGACTTTGCCGTCGACGTAATCCGGGATGCCCGCGTTCGGGAAGACGCTCAGCGGCAAGCTCAGGTCCGCCGGAATCGTCTCCAGCGCGCGGAGAATGCCCGTCGGACCGCTGCGGCAGTTAAAGCCGATCACGTCCGCGCCTTCTCCCTTCAGCCGGCGAAACGCTTCGGCCAGCGGAATGCCGTCGTGCGTTCTCTCCGGGTCCTCGACCGCGAATTGGCAGATGACGCTGATATCGCTCTTCTTGCGGATCAGCGTCAAGGCCAGCGACAGCTCCTCGAGGTCGAAGAACGTTTCCAGCAGCAAGCCGTCCACCCCGGAGGAGAGCAGCACGCCGATCTGCTCCTCGAAGTCGCGCTTCACGATCGCCGTTCGGATGTTCTTGCCCGCTCCTCCCCGCACCGCTCCGATCGATCCGACGACGTACACGCCGTCTCCGACCGCTTTGCGAGCGAGGGCGACGCCGGCGGCGTTGATCTCCTCGACCTTCTTCTCCAGGCCGTAGCGGGCCAGCTTGTTCTGCTGCGCGGAATACGTATTCGTCTCAATGATCTGCGCTCCGGCCGCCGCGTATTGCCGATGCACGTCCGCGATGACGTCCGGCTTCAGCAGATTAAACTCCTCGAACGATACGCCGACCGGCAATCCGAGTTGATATAAATAAGTCGCCATTGCGCCGTCGCCGACAAGCGGCTTGCGGGCGAGGGCCGTGCGTAAATCCGGTTTCATCCAGCTTCCCATCCATTCCATATAAGAGGTTGTTCAAAAAAGTCCGATTTTGATCACGAAGTCTCTCGGGAAGCAGACTCGACATCGAATCTTGAATTCAGCCGGTTCTTCCGGTGCTCACGTAGCTTCCACTACGCTCCGCTCCTCATACCCGGTCTTCATCCAACCTTCTCGGTGCTGAAAACCGGACTTTTTGAACACGCATTAATATAAAGTATCCTTAATGTAGCATAATTTTCATCCCGGGAAAATGGAAAAACCCGACCATATTCGATCGGGTTGAGCGGAATTTTCATTTTAGCGGGATGCGGCGTCGGATTGGGGAACGGCCAGCGCGGCGGGTTGCAGTTCGTCGGCCTTCTGCTCGGCGCCGCGTCCGATGCGGAAGGAAGCGGCCGCCAGCACCGCCGCGGCGGCGACGGCGAGCGCGCCCAGCCAGCTTACCGCCGACAGCGATACGCCGCTGACGATCGCGCCGCCGATGCCGGCACCCGCGGCCATCGCGAGCTGCAGCATGCCGCTCACCCGGCCGAGCGGAACTCCCACAATCAGCGACGAGTTGAACCCCATCACCAGCATAATAGCGATGGCACTGTCTTGCTTGCTCGCGATAATGTTCTCCGACGTTCCGACAAGAAAACTGACGATGGCCAGCAATTGAACGCTCCCCCACTTACGCATTGGCGTTGAAGTGGGCGATTCTTGCGTAATCACCTCATCTGAAGTGAAGTTGAGCAAGCGATCCCTGCGGTTCCCGCAGTTCTTGTTGACCTATAAGCTTCTATTCGTTTGTCAGAAATAAGATATTCTTAGCGGCATTCTCGTCACGGTCATGCACCGCCTCGCACGATCGACATTGCCACGTTCGGATGCTTAAGTTTTTGACAGCCTTGTCGATTTCACCGCATACGTGGCATCTTTGGCTCGTTGGCGCATACGCGTCCGCTTTCTTCAGGGTGCGTCCGTACCACAAGGCTTTGTACGTCAGCTGCCGAACAAACTCCCCCCAAGACGCATCGCTGATTGACTTTGCGAGCTTACGGTTTTGGAGCATGCTGCTGATGCTTAAGTCTTCGACACTGATCGCTTGATTTTCGCGAATCAGCTTCGTAGACAGTTCATGTAGAAAGTGATTTCGAATGTTCGCGATTTTGTCATGAATGCGTGCGACTTTTCTTCTGGCTTTATGATAGTTGGTTCCCCCTTGAGTGCGGCGCGACAAGCGACGCTGCCAAAGTGCGAGCTTCTCCTCGTGTTGCTTGAATGCCCTTGGACGGTCAAACGACTTACCTTCGGAGGTGACCGCAAAGCTGGTTAAACCTAAATCGATACCTATGGCCTTATCGATTGGCGGAAGGGGATGGACCTCCACTTTGCATACGAGAGAGATGAAGTACTTCCCTGTGGCTTGTCTACGAATCGTTGCAGATAGAATATGACCACCGGGTTCTCGTGATTTGGCAAAGCGAACAAGCCCAAGC